>ERZ1673697.10-NODE-10-length-309059-cov-17.831539_pt1 | contig 309059 bp, 225 predicted proteins | sample MGYA00580227_ERZ1673697 | MGnify/ENA primary metagenome ERZ1673697 (study PRJEB41218, sample SAMN15661759) | gut metagenome | host: Homo sapiens | place: Canada: London | collected 2015-08-20/2019-03-30 | study: EMG produced TPA metagenomics assembly of...
ATCCATCTCTTAGGAAGAGAGGAATCGCAATAAAAATCCATCTCTTAGGAAGAGACGGCTCAAAGAAACATCCCCTATATAGACTTTAAAATCAACCTATTAGCCCTATCCACTATTGCGGTATCAAGTGAAGTCAGGTAAATCAATGTTGTATTCTCAGAATCATGCCCCATTCCCTCACTAATGACAGAAAGAGGAATATTCTTACTTTTAGCTACGCTTGCCCATGAGTGGCGGGCAACATACATGGTCAAGGGAATGGATATCTCCAACATTTCCCCAATAAATTTCAACTTCCTATTGACAAGATGAAGCGCATTATTGTATTGTGTCCTCTCCTTTATCCCCGCCTGGCGGATTATAGGGAGCAGATACGGAGAGTTTTGTATTACAGGATACTTATCGAGTATATCCTGCATATTTTTCTCCCATCTTATCCAAAGACGCTGTCCCGTTTTTTTACGCAAATAAGTAAGAGCCCCATTCTTCAGGTCGCTCTTCTTTAAGTAAGCCATATCAATAAATGACATCCCACGGGTATAGAAACTAAAGAGAAACATGTCACGGGCATAATCCAATAGAGGAAATGCCGACAGTTCCATGTATTTAATGCTACGGATCACTTTTAAGGGAAGCCCCCGTCTGACAGTCTTCCCGATTCCCGTATACACATATTTAAAGGGATACCTTTGTGTAGTAAATCCTCTCTCTACCGCCCTGTTGTATACGGCACGCAAAATCCGGTTATAGAAGGAAATGGTGTTCATATCCACTCCGGTGGATTTAAGGTAAGCTTCATAAGAGATCAGCAAATCTGCATCAAACTCTTCCCAAAGGATGTCTCTGTCTTGACGAAAACGCATAAAACTATTAAGTGTACTGGTGTAAGTCTCTCCGGTACGTTCTTTGCCCAATACATACATACGATGGATAATCTCTTGCATGAACGGTTGTAAAAAAGCGCCCGATGATACACTGCCTTTTACTCGCTTACTCTCTGTAGAAGAGGATCTGAATTTTGTTTTAGATGCCATGAATAATAATTTTAAATGGATAATAAAAAATATTCTAATCGTTAGATACGATCTTCATCAAGATACGGATTTATGTAACAACCTACACTAAAGAGCATTGTTTAATTAAACGTTTATTATTAATGCAAATCAGAAGGGGAAACAGATTCATAACAGTGTAGAAAGGGAACTATGCTTCTCAATACCAGCAGCATAGGGACATGACACTTGAAACTTATTACCTTGAGAGCCGGAACTCCCTTTGCTTTACTGCTCAAGATGCCATCTCGTACAGTACAACATACCATCTTGGACAACGCAAGATGCCATCTTGAGCAGTAAAGGTAGCCATGCTTCAGTAGATATGCAAGCTTTTTACAGGGGAAAAGTAAAGAAGGTCTTTCCGGCAAACCCATAACGGCGGAGCAAATAAAGGAAAACATGAGAAGAAAAGCCGGAAAGATTTGTGGAAACGCCGGAAAGCACTGTTTCCGATGCACAAGAAAAACTACGGCAAGTTGCAAACTTGCCAAACGTAAATTAAGCATATATCAGGATTTATCCATAAATTTGCATTTTGATAACTTATTTGAGAAAGATATGACTTACGATATACCTACAATGGTTTCCGAAGCAACCGGAGTCCTCAAGTCTCTGATTGCGATCCCTTCTCTTAGCCGCGACGAAGAAAAAGCGGCAGACTACCTGCAGAATTATATTGAACTACAGGGTATGGCAACCGGCCGCAAGGGTAATAATGTCTGGTGTCTCAGTCCGATGTTCGACCTGAACAAGCCAACCCTACTGTTGAACTCACATATTGATACCGTAAAGGCGGTAAACGGCTGGCGAAAAGCCCCGTTCACCCCTACAATAGAAAGTAACGGCAAACTATACGGATTGGGCAGCAACGATGCAGGCGCAAGTGTAGTCAGCCTGTTGCAGGTATTTCTGCAACTCTGCCGTACGACGCAGAAGTATAATTTGATTTATCTGGCTTCCTGCGAAGAAGAAGTTTCCGGGAAAGGTGGTATCGAGTGTGTATTGCCCGAACTACCTCCTATCAGTTTTGCTATTGTCGGAGAACCGACCGAGATGCAGCCCGCTATTGCTGAAAAAGGATTAATGGTACTGGACGTGACCGCTTACGGTAAAGCCGGACATGCCGCACGAAATGAAGGAGACAATGCTATATATAAGGTATTGGAGGATATCGCCTGGTTCCGCGACTACAAATTTGAAAAAGTATCCCCGCTACTGGGTCCTGTAAAGATGAGTGTAACGCAGATCAATGCAGGCACGCAACACAATGTCATTCCCGACCGCTGCGCTTTTGTGGTAGATATCCGCAGTAACGAGTGTTATAGCAATCAGGAACTGTTTACTGAAATACAAAAACATATTTCTTGCGAAGCTAAAGCACGTTCTTTCCGTTTGAGTTCTTCTCACGTGGAAGAACAGCACCCGATAGTGCAACGTGCCGTTGCCATGGGACGTGTACCTTTCGGCTCCCCCACTCTTTCAGACCAGGCCCTGATGTCATTTCCTTCCCTCAAAATGGGACCGGGAAAGAGCAGCCGCTCCCATACGGCAGATGAATTCATTTTCATTCAGGAGATAGAAGAAGCGATCAGATTGTATATTGAGCTGCTGGACGGAGCAAGCATTGAACAAAACCATACCTGATATGCTACCTATTCAGCCACGGCTCCGGATTCAGTTTCTCCTTCTCCTTCCTCAACTGGAAGTGCAGCACTGTGCGCCCATTGTCCGCACCATCGGAGAATACTTGTCCGAGGGTCTGCCGGGTAGTTACAGCATCTCCCGTCTTCACTGAAGCGGAAGCCAGGTTACAATAAACGGAAATGTAGTTTCCATGGCGGATAAGAATGTTGAAAAGTCCGTTCAGTTGGAAAACAGCAGCTACCTTTCCATCAAAGATAGCACGCGCCTGTGCACCGGGCTTACCTTGAATGTCTATCCCTTTATTATCCAGTTTCACATTACGAAGCCCCTCTACAGAATACTGACCGTAGCGGCTGGTAATGATATACGGCCCGGTAATAGGCATTGGCAACTTACCACGGTTGCCCACAAAACTACCGGATAATTCCCGGTCTGCCTTATCCATTGTATAGGTTTCGAGAGGTGCCGCTTTCTTGGCGGTGGCTGCTTCGGAAGAAGAAGTTGCAGCCGGTTTCGTTTCTTTTGCAGCAGCCTTCTTGCGGGCAGCAGCTTCCTTACGCGCCTCTTCTGCAGCACGTTTACGGGCTTTCTCTATTTCTTCGGCTATCAGACGATCGATACGGGCATTCAGTTGATTGGCTTCCTTGCGTTTCTTGTTCAGTTCGTTTTGCAGACCACGCTGTTTCTTTTGCAGGTTGGCAACCAATGTTTTCTTCTCCTTTTCCTGAGTTTCCAACTTTTCTTTCTCTACTTCACGCTCTTTCAGCAAATCGACTTTCGCTTTCTTCACCTGTTGGAGTTCCGTCTTCTTCTGGTTGACCTGTTCCTGCTTCTTCAGAATTTCTTCACCCTGAAGACGTTGATAATCGGCATACTCGCGCACATAGCGCAGACGACGATAAGTCTGCGAGAAGGTCTTGGCTGAAAGGATAAACAGAAGTTTGTCCTGAACGGAACGGTTCTTATACAGATACTGAACAGAAGACTCATATTTCTTCTTCTTATCTTTCAGGTCATTTTCGAGGCGGACTAACTGGCGTTCCAGTTTGGAGAGTTCGCGGTCGATAGTCTCCATATCATTATTGATGGCAAGAATATACCGTTTCCGTTCTTCGATTTGTCCGGTAAGGGCGGCAAGCCCGTTCAACTGGCTTCCCACATCTTTCTTTGTAGTGTTCAAGAGTGTTTCCGACTCGGCAATCTGCTTTTGCAAAGCACCCCGCTTACTTTCCAACTCCTTAATCATCTTGTTGGATTGGGCGCAAAGCGGCATAGCCAGACAGAAACAACCTATGAAGATACAAAGAAAATGTTTCATAACTTCGCCAGCATCTCTAAAAGTTCAGTCCATTCTACTTTCGCATAGCGGGAAGACACTTGAGTGGGCGTCAGCGATATCTCTTTGTTGGAAAAGTCCGAAAGAACGATTTTTCCTTTTTCTAAAGAAGGGATACCCAGTTCTTTACCTGTTAAAGAAGTTTTCCCTCCGGGTTTGGAGGCATCAAAAAGCATCTTCTCCAAGTGGGCAAAGTCCGCTTTCTTGGGCAGGATGTCTTTCAGTTCCTTGCGTGAGGCCTGCACGTAACGTTTCCCCATGCGGTCTATCACCAATACATCATCGGGAGTGATTTCCAGACGGGCTATTTCGCTACGGATAATCGGCATAAGAAAGGAAAGCTGCATCCGTTCACCACTGACGAGCTTCATAGTGCCGTTCACCGTAATAGAGCCACCCTTATTGGGAATGGTCAGCTGCACTTTAGAGGATAGATAACGGGGTTCTCCCAATGATGAAGTCGCTTTCCGGGAAGTCTTACAGCCGGAAAGCCCTACCACCAAACTCAGGAGAAGCAAGAGGGGCAGGATGCGCCCCGCTGCCTTGTATTTGCAGTATAATGATTTCATTCTGGTATATATTTCTTTCTCTCAATCTTCTTCTTCAGCATCTTGGATTCGCTGCCCATCTCCTGGGCTTGCTTCCAATACTTCAAAGCACCATCCACGTCGCCGGTCATGTAGTAGATGTCACCGCAATGCTCCACAATGGTATCACTCTCATCACCCTTGTTCTTCATGGCATCGTCTATGTAGAGGCGAGCCTCGGCATAATTGCCTTTCTCAAACAATATCCAGGCATAAGTATCCAGATAAGTAGAGTTGTTCGGTTCGGCTTTCACCGTTCTATAGCTCATCTCTTCTGCCTTATCCAGATCACGACGCTCCAGAGAGAGATAATAGGCGTAGTTATTCAATGCTCCGATATTGGCGGAATTGTAAACCAATGCAGAGTCGTATGCGGCATAGGCTTCGGTATTCATCTTCTTCGTATGATAGATGTCGCCCATGATGGCATAAAAATCCGAAACAACTTCTTTTTTACTGTTTTCCGTGATGTTCTCCAACGCTTTCTTGCAGACGGCAAGTGCATCGTCGGTACGTTCCGCCTGGTTGTAGCCTATCGCAAGATAGAAATAAAATTCCAGCATTTCGGGGTTTGACTCGACGCCTGCCTCGCACAAGCGGATAATCTCCTGATAATCTTCCTTGCTGACAGCTTCACCAAGAAGCATCATGCGGGCGGCGGTATTGGTAGGGTCGATATCCAAAACCTGTTTCAGCACTGGAAGTGATTCTTTATTCATCTTTTTGGAAAGAAGATATTGCACGTAAAGCATAGGCATCTGCGCGTCATCCTGGTCTTGCTCCAAAATGCGGTCGAACAAGGTAATAACACGGGTGCTGTCCCGGCCCGCCCTTTCATTCTCAACGACAAACTGGCGCATAACGTTCAGTTTCGTATCCGAAGGAACTTTCTTGTTCAGCAAGAGAGTGTCCAGTTGTTGTTCGTAGAGTTCTTTCTGTCCGGTCTGCTCATAGTAGGAAGCCAGCGAATACATGGCCATCGCATTGTCCGGTTCGGCAGCAAGCACTTTCTTATACAGATTATAAGCCTCTTCCTTTTTCCCGTTCTGCATATAAACATCACCCAGCACCACCTGATAGCGCACATCCATCGGATATTCTTCTACCAGACTTTCTATTTCACGGAAAGCGCTCTGATTATCTTTCATCTGCAAATAGATACGGAATTTCTCCATACTGAGTTGCTCGTTCTTCCCCATCTTTTCTTCCAGACGGTTCAGAGTGGCAATCACTTTTCCGTAATCTTCCAGACTGTTATAAATCTCCAGCAAACTATACAGGGGATCCATCTTGTCCGAGAAACGGACAGACATACTTTCCAGCAAGTCAGTAGCTTTCTGCATTTCATTCTGCTGCTGATAAAGGCTTGCCAATCCCTGGCTATACCAATAATTATCCGGATCATTCTCCACCGCTTTCTCCAAAGCAGCCTGCCCTTGAGGAAGCTGTTTGAGGAACATATAATACTGTGAGATTTCATATAGAGCCGATGAAGCGTTCGGATTGATAGCCAGGCAGTGCTTCAGCAAGTCGAAAGCCGCACCATAATCCTTTTGCATCTTCAAGCGGGACGCTTCCAGAAAGAAGTAATCGTATTTACGCTGTTCTTCGGGCGCAAGCACAACCTGCGCCTTAGCTCCTTTCCGCTGTTTCTTCCCTCCCTGGCGGGAAGTGCCGCACGATATGAGCACCGCGCACAGTACGAAAAGCAATAATATCTTAAATTTTATCCTCATCATCTCAGTTATCAATTGTCACATTGTATCCCCCTAATTGTCAATTGTCAATTGTTAATTGTCAATTGTCAATTGTTACACCCCTGTATGACCGAAACCACCGGTACCACGCACTGTTTCGTCCAGCACTTCCACTTCCTGCCATACGGCCTGTTCATGGCGCGCTATCACCATTTGCGCTATGCGTTCCCCGTCTTCTATCACAAATGTATCCGACGAAAGGTTCACAAGAATGATACAAACTTCACCCCGGTAATCAGCATCAATGGTTCCCGGAGAGTTCAGCACCGTAATACCTTTCTTGATGGCCAGGCCACTGCGCGGGCGAACTTGTGCCTCGAAACCGGGAGGCAGGGCGATATATAGTCCCGTAGGTACCAGGCAGCGTTGCATCGGAGCTAACGAAATGGGTTCTGAAAGATTAGCACGGATATCCATTCCTGCGGACAGTTCGGTGGCATAAGCCGGAAGCGGATGTTTCGATTTATTAATGATTTGTACGTTCATCATTTTATTTACGATTAGACAATTTACAATTTACGATTGAAGTTAGATTTTGTTCTTTACAACTCCTCTATTCATTTCGTATTTAATGGGGCGAAAATACGGATTTTAGGGCGGAATATCATACATTTGCAGTTAAATATTAGTAACTTCAATCGTAAATTGTAAATCGTCTAATCGTAAATTTCATAAAGATGAACTGGAATACCCTCATATCTGCCAAACGCTTCGGACTGGAAGAGTTTCACCAGGAGCGTCACGAAAACCGTTCGGAATTTCAGCGGGATTATGACCGTCTCGTCTTCTCCGCACCTTTCCGCCGCTTGCAGAACAAGACACAAGTTTTCCCCTTACCGGGTAGTATCTTCGTACACAACCGCCTGACGCATAGCCTGGAAGTTTCCTGCGTAGGCCGTTCGTTGGGAAATGATGTCGCTAAAGCCATTCTTACCCGTCAGCCCGAATTGAAAGATTCGTATTTACCCGAAATAGGTTCCATCGTATCGGCAGCCTGCCTGGCGCACGATCTGGGAAATCCACCTTTCGGCCACTCCGGAGAACGAGCCATCTCCACTTTCTTCTCCGAAGGAAAAGGCATGACTCTGAAAGGACAACTGCCCGCAGAGCAATGGGAGGACCTGACACACTTCGAAGGAAATGCCAATGCTTTCAGATTACTTACCCACCAGTTTGAAGGAAGACGCAAAGGAGGCTTCGTTTTAACCTATTCCACCCTGGCCAGCATCGTCAAATACCCCTTTTCATCGAGTTTAGCGGGTAAGAAATCGAAGTTCGGCTTCTTCACCACAGAGGAAGATAGTTTCCGCCGGATAGCCGAAGAACTGGGTATGAAAAAGCTGAATGACGCTCCGCTGAAATATGCCCGTCATCCATTGGTCTATCTGGTAGAGGCAGCGGACGACATCTGCTACCAGATGATGGATATTGAAGACGCACACAAACTGAAGATACTTACCACCCGGGAGACACAAGATTTACTTCTCTCCTATTTCCCCGAAGAGCGCAAAGCACACATGCTTAAAACGTTGGACTTTGTTAGTGATGTCAATGAGCAGATTGCCTATCTACGTTCCTGTGTCATCGGCCTGCTGATTCAGGAATGTACCCAAGCCTTCCTGAACCATGAAGAACAGATATTGGAGGGAGAGTTCGAAGGAAGCCTCATCAAGCACATCTCCGAATTGCCTGCCGGTGCCTATAAGCACAGTGCAGCCATCTCCCTGGAGAAGATTTACCGTTCACGGGATGTACTGGACATTGAACTTGCCGGTTTCCGCATCATCAGTACTTTGCTCGATCTGATGATTGATGCCGTCTGTTCACCGGAAAAGGCTTACTCGCAGTTGCTCATCAACCGGGTATCCAATCAATATAACATAAAAGCGCCCGTACTCTATGAAAGAATACAGGCGGTATTGGATTACATTTCCGGTATGACGGATGTCTTCGCACTCGATCTTTACAGGAAGATAAACGGGAACAGCCTTCCGGCAGTATAGGAAACATATCCAATAATGGCTATTTTGCGTTCAAAAATATCTAATATTGGCTTTTAGCGATTCCAGGTTACGGGCATCATTACCAACATGTTGAAAATTACTTTATATTTGTCAGAGTTTTCACTTTGTTAAATATAACGCGATCATGAATATTATGAAAAGATTCTATTTGTTTTTTGTAAGTGTACTCCTTTTCCCGCCTGCGGTGTCTGCCACGGAAACAGATTACACACAAGGACTTTCCATCTGGTTTGATACCCCTAACGGACTCGACGGGCAAACGGTATGGTCACATGGCTATGGCGATAGGGGAGCCAATAAGGACAGAGCTTGGGAAAGCCGTTCACTACCTGTCGGAAACGGCAGTCTGGACGCCAATATCCTGGGTTCTGTTGCTGCTGAAAGAATTACACTCAATGAAAAAACACTCTGGAGAGGCGGACCGAACACATCCGGCGGGGCTGACTATTACTGGAATGTAAACAAGCAATCTGCCCACCTCCTGAAAGATATCCGGCAAGCTTTTAGTGATGGAAACGGGGAAAAGGCAGCAGAACTGACCCGCAAAAACTTTAACGGGCTGGCAGCATACGAAGAAAAAGATGAGAACCCGTTCCGCTTCGGTTCATTTACCACAATGGGTGAACTATACATAGAAACCGGCCTGAGCGAAGTGCGGATGAAAAACTATCGCCGCATATTATCACTGGACTCGGCAATGGCAGTAGTGCAGTTCGATAAGGAAGGTGTGCAATATCGCCGCAAATACTTTGTTTCCTATCCGGACAGCGTGATGGTCATGGAGTTCTCAGCCACTAAAGCCGGACAGCAAAATCTGGAATTAAGTTACAGCCCGAATCCGGAAGCCCAAAGTAATATGCGGAATGACGGAACTGACGGGCTGCTATATACCGGAACGCTGAACAACAATGGAATGAAGTTCGCTTTCCGGATTAAAGCGATTACAGAAGGCGGAACCGTAACGGCACAAAACGACCGCCTGATTGTGAAAGGCGCCGACAGGGTTATATTCCTGCTCACGGCAGATACCGACTATAAGATGAACTTCACCCCCGACTTTAAAGACCCTGAAACTTATGTAGGGAACGATCCGGTACAAACCACACAGCACATGATGGAGCAAGCTGCGCAAAAAGGATACAACACTTTGTGCAACAATCACAAGGCGGACTACACCGCATTATTCAACCGGGTGACATTAAATCTGAATCCGGACAGCGAAAGCCCCAACCTACCCACTTATCAGCGGCTGGCAAATTACAGGAAAGAGCAACCGGACTATCGTCTGGAAGAATTATACTATCAGTTCGGACGCTATTTACTGATAGCCAGTTCACGACCGGGCAACTTGCCGGCCAATCTACAAGGGGTATGGCACAATAACGTAGATGGTCCCTGGCGGGTAGACTACCACAACAACATCAACATACAGATGAATTACTGGCCTGCATGTCCCACAAACCTGGGAGAATGTACCTGGCCGTTGATTGACTTTATCCGTGGCTTAGTGAAACCAGGCGAAAAGACCGCACAGGCCTACTTCGGCGCACGCGGATGGACAGCTTCCATTTCTGCCAATATCTTCGGATTCACCGCGCCGTTATCCAGTGAGGTAATGGCATGGAACTTCAATCCAATGGCTGGTCCCTGGTTGGCAACTCACATCTGGGAATACTACGATTACACACGCGACCGGAAATTCCTGAAAGAAATCGGATATGACCTGATTAAAAGTAGTGCACAGTTTACCGTAGACTACTTATGGCACAAACCGGACGGCACTTATACAGCCGCTCCTTCCACTTCCCCCGAGCATGGTCCGATTGATGAAGGCGCCACGTTCGTCCATGCCGTAGTCCGGGAAATTCTTCTGGATGCTATCGAGGCGAGCAAAGTGTTGGGTGTGGACAACAAAGAGCGTAAGCAGTGGCAGAAAGTTCTGAATAAACTTGTTCCATACCAAATCGGCCGCTACGGACAGTTAATGGAATGGTCCAAAGACATAGACGATCCGAATGACAATCATCGTCACGTAAACCATTTGTTCGGATTACATCCGGGACACACTCTGTCTCCCATAACCACTCCTGTATTAGCTGAAGCGGCAAAAGTTGTTTTGGTACACCGCGGAGACGGCGCCACCGGCTGGAGTATGGGATGGAAACTAAACCAATGGGCAAGACTTCAGGATGGAAATCATGCTTATAAATTATTCGGCAATCTATTAAAAAACGGTACACTGGATAATCTGTGGGATACACATGCACCCTTCCAGATTGACGGCAATTTCGGAGGAACGGCTGGCATCACAGAGATGCTATTGCAAAGTCACATGGGCTTTATCCAACTATTACCCGCCCTACCGGATGCTTGGAAAGAAGGCTCAATCAACGGAATATGTGCAAAAGGCAACTTTGAGGTTTCCATATCCTGGAAAAACAATCAGTTAGTTGAAGCGGTACTCTTATCAAAAGCCGGAGCCCCCTGCACTCTCAGATATGGCGACAAGTCAATCTCATTTAAAACAGTGAAAGGAAAAACCTATAAAGTAAGAATCGATGGAGATAAGCTAAAGCAAACGCCAATTTTATAGTAAGGTCCTACAATAAATAATGCCATTGAAAACACTTGTTTCCAATGGCATTATCATATAAAAATTCCAGTTTTATCTACTCGGAAAGAAGACTTTATTTGCTCCTGAGGTCAGTTTGCAAGCCTCCGGTTCATTTTCTATAAACGACTGGATATGGCGGATACGCTTTTCTGCCAAAATCTCGTCCACAGCAATCAAGATACCGGTTTCTTCTACATCACCGAAACCATAGTTAATAGCAGTACCGAACATACGCATGGTAGGGCTCAAGCTCATATAAGCGTTCACCAAAGGAGGAATGTTATAACCTAACTTACGTATTTCGCAATTCAGTATCTTATAGTCTTCCTTAAAGGTATTCTTACAGAACAAAGCAGCCAAATCAGCCTCCTTAGCTTCCATTTCGAGCGGTTTCATCGGAGTAATCAAGCAATCCTTATCTTCAAAATGCTTCTTCAGGAAATAAAGAATCATGTCGCGCCCCTGACGATGATAGCTCGGATACATCGTTACCTTACCGAAGAAATACTTCACATTGGGCATCACTACCGTCAACGCACCTAAACCATCCCACAGGTTATCCAAAGCAAACAGCCCTTTGCTTCCGGCACGGGTGGACTGATACTCAACGGTTACAAACGAGCGTCCTAACTCTATAGTGGTAGGAAGATACTCTTTCAAAAACTTCTCAGAGAAATTGAACATATGAGCCGTAGCCAAAATGGGAGCACCATCCTCGTCAAACTGAACATCCGTACCAAGAAGATATCGGTAACCGCCTAATATTTCCTCTGCTTCCGGATTCCAGACAATCAGCTGTTTATAAGGATTCTCCATGATATCATATTCATCGATATCCAGCGGTTTACCTGTACCTCCGCCTGCCGCACGAAAAGCAATCTCACGCAAACGTCCGATTTCCTTCATGGTGTTCGGAGAATCCTGAGCCGTAATAATATAAATCTGATTATGGCTCTTATTTGTCATACGCAGACGCTTTTCCTCGGTAAGTTCCGCTTTTAACAGTTCCTTACTTATAGGTTCAATAATCTCTTCCATATTTTTCTGTTAGTAGTTCTTTAAATTCACTTTATTACCTTACCATCACTCTATAACTTATACACAATATCCTTCACATAAGCCGCCCACTCGGCAGGAGTCTTCGACTTATCAAAAGTTTGCCAAGGTATGGGCTTTCCTATCGTGACGGTAAATGTTTTATGACGGTTCTTCAGCATCTCATCCGCAAGGTAGAGCATGGCTATGTTAATTTTGATGCCCAAAAATTTGCAGACGTTAGCCAAATTATAAAAGAAGTTCGAATTCCGGCCTTCAAAATGAATGGGGACAACGTCGCGTTGTGCCTGCACACTCTTTACGATAAAGGTCTTCTTCCAATCCAGGTCACGGATCACTCCATTCTGACGCCGGGAGCATAATCCGGCAGGGAACATAATCAACTGATCATTCGATGCAAAACCCGCTTCTACCATTCTCGGAAAATCTTTTGCCTGTTTTCCAGTCTTATTAATAGGTATACAAAGGGGAGCTAATCCTTGCAGGTTCATCAGCAGGTCATTCACCATATACTTCACCTTACCTTTATAGAAACTGCCCAGCACATATCCCAAAGCCACACCGTCCTGGCCTCCCAACGGATGATTGGAAACAAAGGTGTACAGTCCTTCGGTCGGCAGATTCTCTTCTCCCTTCACCACAATATCGGCATCCAGAAATTCCAGGCAGGCTTTTAAGAAGTCCACACCTACCTTATCCTTCGACTCGCGCAAGAAAACATTCAGTTCTTCCTGATGAACGATTCTTTTCAGATAAGAGACAACGAATTTGGGGATATACTTATAGTGCTTCGGAGCCTTTTCCCGGAGCACTTTATCAATATCAATCAAAAATAAAGAGTCGTCAGCCATTCTTTTTAAGATGAAATGATTGCGCAAAATTAACTCATCTTTTTAATTATACGCAATAAATTTGGTGAAAACTGCACCCAAAAACAAACAAAAGGCACCCAAAAACTATCAATTGTTAGTTTTTGCCCTAAAGATTGCCTAAAATACGTCCGTCGGAGTAAGCTAACTTTCGTAAAATTGCAGCATCAAAAGTAAAACGAATGAATAACTATAATAAAAAGGAGAGAACGATATGAACAGTATTACATTTCAAAAAGATTTGCTCGGAGTACAAAACGACTTATTACGCTTTGCATACAAATTAACCTCCGACCGTGAAGAAGCAAACGACTTGCTCCAGGAAACCTCTTTAAAGGCATTGGATAACGAAGATAAATACATGCCCGATACTAATTTTAAAGGATGGATGTACACCATCATGCGCAATATATTCATCAACAACTACCGTAAAGTGGTACGCGACCAGACTTTCGTTGACCAGACAGATAATCTCTATCATCTGAACCTCCCGCAGGATTCAGGCTTTGAAAGTACTGAAAGCGCCTACGACCTGAAAGAGATGCACCGCGTAGTGAATGCACTGCCCCGCGAATATAAGATTCCATTCTCCATGCACGTCTCCGGTTTCAAGTACCGCGAAATTGCAGAGAAGCTGGGATTGCCACTGGGAACAGTAAAGAGCCGCATCTTCTTCACACGCCAGAAGTTGCAGCAGGAACTGAAAGACTTTAGATAACGAGAAAACCTATTCCTTAACTATATAAATGATGTCCCTCAATTAAGACTCCAAATGACCAGTAACCAGAGTGGGGCGGAAAGCTTGAAGAAAGTTTTCCGCCCCATCATTTTTTGGTAAAAAGGATATTGCGGACCACCTGAAAACTATCAAAATACCACCCGAAAACTATCAATTGATAGTTTCCCCCCTATTTTTTAACTGAAATCCGCCTGCTGAAGTAATGCAACTTTCGTAAAATTGCAAAGCCAAAACAATACGAACGAATAATTAAGAAAAGGAGATTGATATGAACAACAGCATTACATTCCAGAAAGATTTAATCGGAGTACAAGACGATTTATTACGCTTTGCATACAAATTGACCTCCGACCGTGAAGAAGCAAATGACTTACTCCAAGAAACATCGTTAAAGATATTGGATAACGAAGATAAATATGCTCCCGATACCAACTTCAAAGGATGGACATACACCATCATGCGTAATATCTTTATTAATAACTATCGTAAGGTGATACGTGACCAGACATTCGTAGATCAGACGGATAATCTTTATCATCTGAACCTGCCGCAGGAATCCGGCTTCGAATGCACGGAAAGTGCTTATGACCTGAAAGAGATGCACCGCATTGTGAATGCGTTGCCCCGCGAATACAAAATCCCGTTTTCCATGCACGTTTCCGGTTTCAAATACCGCGAAATCGCCGAGAAGTTAGGATTGCCGCTGGGAACAGTGAAAAGCCGCATCTTCTTCACCCGTCAGAAGCTACAACAAGAGTTGAAGGATTTTGTTTAAAAAGAAAAGTAAATAATCTACGATTTATATAGATTTAGTACAGATTTTAGTTGTGTCAGAGAAGAAATGGGCAGACTGGAGTAAGTTCCAATCTGCCCAAATCTGTTTTATAAAGCGGACTTTGGCAAATCAATAGTATTTCGTTGCCGGAGCTTTCGCCCCTCTATATTCATTATTTACGTAGACACGTATCCAATCAATAGACATGGCAGGCATCGCGTCTTTCTTCCATTCGGAAGGGATAATGGCACCGGGCCAGGCATCCGGATTCGTAGAGATGCCTGTGCTGAAAATAAGGAAGAAACCCAGCGGATCACTCCAGGGCCAGTCCGTATTACCATCGTCACCTTTACGATGTTCAAAATAAGCCTGCCCGTTGACACCACCCACAATACGGTCGGAATACCATTCCAACCAATAGATGTTCCACCGGGACATATCGGCAAGGTCAATTGTGGAAGTTACACTGCCCGAACCGCCTACCACACCTGCATAATAATTCTCGGAATGCAGTGTGAAATGAGCGCGGTCGTTCAGCGTCTTCTTCGGATTCTCCAAAAGGTCGATTTCACCGTTCTTCGGCCAGGGACGGTTATTATTGCCCATAAACCAGAGGGCATCATTAAAGCCTACGTAAGGAGTACGCTTGAAGCGGATTTCAATGCGCATATTCTCGGTAAAATTACACCAGAATTCCTTGCTACCCGGTAAAGAAGTGCGGTAACAACCGTGAGAGTACTTCACTTTCTTACCGAAACGGTTGTCTATCGAGTCTTTCTCTTCCACACTCCAGATGTGCAAAACTCCCTCATCTACCTTTGAGCATTTCCGGTTATCAACCTTTGCCGTACGGGACATGTGCAGGCCTCTATGCTCGATAAAGCCAAGCGGTAGTCCTTTTTTCGTATCCTTATCATTAAACTCATGGGCAGTATAAAAAGACCATCCTTTCATTTTAGGATGCATATCTCCCTTCTTTAAGTGCAACGCATCCCCCGGATTGTCATACACCAATGTTTCATCATCTTTCGGTAATTTCTTCTCCGCTTGTCCGCCATCAGGATAAGAATTAAACTTTCCAAAAAACAATGCCGCAACAACTATAGATACAATAGAATATTTCATAATACTACTTTGTCAAAACACCTACTTCACCGACAGTTACGGCATCTTTATTATTAATCTCCGACAAGGGTTCCAGTTTGAAGTAACGAGCAGGATACGTCTTTCCAAACCGTACAAAGTAAGGTACGGGATTGTGCATGATGTTACTGAACTCACCGCCTGCCTCACATTTAGTCCACGACTGACCGTCGAGACTAATGTAGAAAGCATATTTATAGATAGTTCCCGTTAAATCTTCTTCCAGAGAGGGAGCGTAACAGAAACCTTTCACACTCACTTCATGCCCCATATCGACTACCAGTGGTGTAAGAACAGAGGCACGCCAGACAGTTTTCCGGTCTCCGTCAATAGCCAGGCGCGAATCCGCATTGCCACCAACCACTTTCCATTCAGCCACAGCAACATCACTAAGCTGTACTTCTGCACTTTTATCAGCAAGAGGTTCGGCATAGAACAGACCTACGGCAGAGACGTTAGCTATGCCACGTGCAGAGCGAATCGTAACACGGATCCGTTCCGGACGAGTGTCGGAGAAGCGGACAAGACGCTTATACCCTACTGTAGTACCCTCGGTAAGATGAATCCAAGCACCGTCTTTATAGGCTTCGACAAGGAAACTTGCGATACGTTGCCCCTTGGAAATATCTTCCTGAATCATAAAAGCATTCACCAGTGCATCTTTCTGCACATCATATTCGCGTGCTGTACCGGAAGTCCCATACCAGGCTTCATCTCCTTTCAGCACATAATTACGGGCAAAAGTCTTCTTCAAATAACCGGAGAACTCCTTCAACCGTTGCACATCGCTCTCATTAATCCGCCCACGAAGGTCGGGTGGGATATTCAGCAAAAGAACAGAATTATAACCTACGGATTGAAAATAGATATCCGCCAGATGGCTCAAAGACTTCACCTGATTGTCTTGGTCGGCATGATAGAACCAGCCCGGACGGATAGAAACATCCACTTCCGAAGGATACCAGAAAAGTTCGGTAGCACGAGCCACGATGTCACGTCCGCCCAGATCCTTAGCCTTTCCATAAATACCCAGTTTCTTGTTCTGTTCACCAGAACGGGGATAGATACCCGGAGTCAGCGCCGTAGCACTCCACTCAGTTTCACGGCCGATACCTCTTTCATTGCCTACCCAACGGACATCATCTCCCATAATAGCAGTAACAGCTTTGGGTTGCAGGCGGCGAATGGTTTTCAGAATGCCATCCCAGTCGTAGATTTGCTTCTTTCCATTAGGACCTTCACCGTTAGCACCGTCAAACCAGACTTCGTGCACTTCACCGTAGTTGGTAAGCAATTCGGTGAGTTGTTCAATAAAGAACTGGTTGTAGGCGGGGGAATCACCGTAACAAGAAGCATTGCGATCCCAGGGGGAAAGGTAGACACCGAACTTGACACCGTACTTCTTGCAGGCATCACGTAGTTCGCGAACGACATCGCCTTTTCCGTTTTTCCAAGAGGAAGAAGCTACGGAGTGGCGGGTGGTCTTTGTAGGCCAGAGGCAGAAGCCGTCGTGATGCTTGGCGGTGATGAGAGCCATCTTGAAACCGGCATCCTTGAGGGTACGCACCCATTGTTCGCAATCCAGGGCCGTGGGGTTGAAGATATTCGGGTCTTCTGTTCCGTCGCCCCACTCACGACCGGTGAAGGTATTCACACCGAAGTGCAGGAAAGCAGTCAGTTCCATTTGCTGCCACTCCAGTTGCTGGGGAGTGGGAACCAGACGAGAGGCCATGTCGAGTTTCTCTTCGGCAGTGGCATTAGCGGGAAAAGCAACGTGCTTTTCATAATAAGTCTCCTGCGCCCGCAGTCCAGTGAGGGAGGCGAGGGAGAGGATGAGGGTTAGAATCTGTTGTTTCATTGTCTATGTATATAATAAGTTTGCTATAAACAAAACTATCTGTCATCCTAAGCGTAGCCGAAGGATCTACTCTTTTGTAACGGGAGAGGAGATGCTTCGACTACGCTCAGCATGACAGAATGAGAGAATATCAAGCTCCCCTTACTTCAATGGGCGGATTGTGAACCGGAACATGTATTCCTGCACCGGCACACGGTATTGCGGCAATACGCCGGGACCGCAAGTTGCCGTACCCACACCCGCCTGCGCAGCATCCAGATGTACAGTCACAACTCCTTCGCGTCGCAACTGATTAATATGTGTCGCCGCATCCAGACATTCATCCGTGAAAGGAATGACACTGAACTGGAACGGAACGTCGGAACGGAAAGCCAACCCCTCGCCCGCTTCATCAGCAAGTTGCATCCAACGGACATCCGTACGATTCCCCGTAGCTTGTGGACGGACATAATAGTGGAACATTCGTTCTGCATCCGTATGATAAATGCCGATACGGCCGGACTCATTACGGTCAATATACGTTTCATGTTCCCCGCGTCCCAAGTAAGTAACCTGGCTATAAGCATCGGGCATTTCAAAAGCAAGCCCCACACGTGCCAACGAGGTGACAACAGCCGTATCGGGAACGAAATGCGTCTGCACATCCAGCGTTCCATCCTTCTTCAACGTATAGATGAAGGTGGCAGTGCCGAGACGCTCATTACGGGCATTCAGCAATTCCACTTCACTGTGTCCGCCACGGGCGGAAGTCTTGACCGAAAGGGCGCGTTGCGTCAGTTTATCCAGTCCGGCTTTCTTCCAGGCCTTGGCACCACCCACTTTTTCACGATTGTCATTATCCGTAGCAGGGCGGTAGAGACTCAACATCACGGGAGAAGCCAGCATTTCTTCACCTTTATATATATAGGAGCGTAACGCTCCCGTTTCCGGGTCAATATCCATCTCCACTTTACCGGAGAGTTTTGCCTCAGCAGCGCGGTAGTTCCGGTTTCCGGTAAGGGGGAACTGGTCGTAGGCCACTTCATGGCCGGAACCGAGAAGAGAGGAGACGAGGGCGTCGGCGGAGGAAGGGGCAGCCTCAACAGGTGTCCAGCGCAGATTGAGCCAAGCTTCGCGGACATCAGAAGGCAGGCGAACGGCACCCAATGTCACTTCCACCGTAGCATGTGGAGCAGCCTCTACCTGACGTGTACCGTCGGCAATCACCCGGCCATTATCGCCAACCACCTGCCAGTGCAGTGTGTAAGCGTTGAGGTTGGTGAAGTCGTACCAGTTCTTGATACTCAAGGTTAGTTTCTTACTATCTACCAGTTTCGCTTTGATATATTGATAAGCCTTCTTCACTTCAAGCAAATGCGGATGTGGTTCACGAACAGCATTCACCAAGCCATTGCAGCAGAAGTTACCGAAGCTGGGGATGTTTTTGGGTCCGTAGTCGCCGCCGTAAGTCCAGTACCAGCGCCCATCGGCATCTATTTCGCGGAACGACTGGTCCACCCAGTCCCAGATGCAACCGCCCTGCACGATAGGTTCCGTTTCGAATACATTCATATATTCACGCAGTCCGCCACAACTATTACCCATAGCGTGCAGATATTCAGTCATGATAAAGGGGCGGTAGACTTTCGGTTCTGTCTGGCGGGCATAGGCAAGAAGTTCTTCCACGCTGCGGTACATTCGACAGTAGATGTCGGTGTTATAGTTCTGTTCGGCACGCTCGTACTGGATGGGGCGGGTGGTTTCGATAGATTTCATATAATCATACGTCCGTTCGAAGTTGACGCCGTTGCCCGCTTCGTTGCCGAGGGACCAGATGACGATGGCGGGATGATTCTTGCTGCGCTCGTACATGCGCTGAGTGCGATCCATGTGGGCAGGCAGCCAGGTACTATCTTTAGCCAGCGATGCAGCACCATATCCCATACCGTGCGATTCGATGTTTGCTTCATCTATCACATAAAGTCCGTAGCGGTCGCAAAGCTGATACCAATACGGATGGGTCGGATAATGCGAATTGCGCACTGTATTCAGGTTATGTTGTTTCATCAGACGGATGTCTTCTTCCATCAATTCTTTACTGACCGTACGTCCCAACTGGGAGTGTTCGTGACGGTTGGCGCCTTTCACCAACACGGGCACCCCGTTGATACAGAAGCGTCCGTCCTTAATTTCAGAAGTACGGAAACCGACGTTGCACCCTGTCAGGTGTGTCACTTGTCCGGCGTCATTCTTTAAGGCCAGTGTCAGCGAGTAAAGGTTGGGATGTTCCGCGCTCCAACGTTTCACGTCCGGCAGAGCCTGTTCGTCAAAAGTAATAAAATTACTCAAGCCACGGCTCTTTACCGGCATTTCTTTTTTCAATATTGTTTTTCCGGAAGGGTCTTCCAGCGTATATTCCATGACAGACACACCATTCGACGCCCCTTCAACAGTGGCTTCGAGAGCGAAAAGCCCTTCTTTGTACGTCTGTTTATCCAGGGAAGAAGTCACTTTATAATCGGAGATGAACTGGCGGGGAGTGCTGTAAAGATAGACATCGCGCTCAATACCACTCAGACGCCACATGTCCTGACATTCCAGATAGGCACCGGCGCTCCAACGATACACTTCGAGCGCCACGGTATTCTCGCCTTCTTTGACATAGTCGGTGATATCCCATTCGGCAGGGGTCTTTGAACCCTGGTTGTAGCCCAGCTGATGACCGTTCACCCAGATATAATAAAAAGAAATCACACCTTCGCAGCAAATCACGATGCGGCGGTCGCGCCAGTCGGCGGGCAGGGTGAAGGTGCGGCGGTAGGAGCCTACTTCATTCTCTTCGTAAGGAACCAGCGGCGGGTTCTTGCGGAAGTTGAACAGGGGGTCGTCGAATTCGTAGGTTTCGTTCACGTAGATAGCCGTGCCGTATCCCTGACGTTCCCAGTTGCCGGGGACATTGATGTCCGCCCATCCACCGGTATAGAAAGAAGGTTTATAGAAATCCTTCGGGCGGAGGTCGGGGTTCTTCACCCAATGGAATTTCCATGTACCATTCAGGCTCATATAGTAAGGTGACTGTTCGTAGTTGCCGCTGCGCAGGGCATCTGCCGTTTCGTAGGGCCACACATAGGCATGTGGTGCCAATTTATTCTTTCCGATGGCATACTGGCTCTGCCACTCCGGCTGCGCCATCATGGCAACAGAAAAGGAACATATGGCTATCAAACTCAAAAGTATATTCTTTATCATATCTGCTTTTCTATTAAGATACTACTGCTTTATTAGACTCATTTCTATTAGTAATGCGTCAACGGTCTTTATTCCACTATGACTTCGTCGAAATAGATGCGGGCTTCCTGTCCCGGACGTACATGGGTGAAAGGACAATCACCTGCCCCGTATGCCACGACGCGGATGTAGCGTGCCTTCTCTCCTATCTTAAACGGAATATCCTCGCGGAAAGTACCTTCGCGGAAGATTTCCTCCTTCGTAAACGACTTCCCGGAGACCTTGCGGTAGTCTTTATTATCCGCCGAAATCAGCACTTCTATCTTTGCTGGTTTATGCGCCGCCATGCCGTAATTAGTGATGGAGCCCAATGTCAGTCGGTTCACGGTTTCAGGCTTCTTCAGGTCAAGAGTGAAGGAAACGGTATCGTTCTTCATCCATGAGCACCATTCAGAGTCGGTATATTTCAGACTTCCACGCACACCGTTCACCAGTCGGCCGATGTTGTCGGCACCGGTACTCTTTATCACTTTTGCCGTTGCCGGATTCCACACAACAGGCAGTTCCAGCGTTTGTCCCATTTGCTTGCCTGCGGAGAAAGTGGCGGCTTTTATAGTTTTCGTACCCGTGAGCATTAATGGCCGGGTATAGAGGGCGGACTGTGCCGTAGGCAGACTACCATCCATCGTGTAACGCACTTCTACATCCGGACGGATACAATCCAACTTCACTTCCAGACGACCATTATTAGGTGTCACCGTCTGCTGGATGTTGTACATGGAACGGGCGTAAACAATGCCCTTCGCAGCCAGATGTTCGTTGAAGCGGTCCATAGCCGCCAGATAAGACTTCCAATTTTTGCGTTCCGGCCTTGTCCAAGCTACCTCGGCCAATGCAGACAAACGGGGGAACAACAAATAATCCACATCGGCAGGAGTATTGCAAAACTCCGTCCACATACAAGCCTGCACTCCCATTAATAAGGATGCGGTTTGCTTTGTCCAGTCTTTTTGTATCGGTTCGTAGTCGTATACATCCTTCAACGTATTGTTTCCAAAGTACGTCACCGGTTCAAACCATTGTGGCCCCTGATAGCGGATGAGATACATAATCCTTGCGGGCGTCATGATAAAGCGATGTCCCAGTTCGGCAGCTTTCATCGCAGCCTGTCCGTAACCCTGCCATCCCTGAATGATAAAACCTTCCGGGATAGTAGCATTCGTCAGTTCATCCCAGCCTATCACCTCACGGCCTTTGCTCTGTACATAGCGAGCCATACGCCCCATAAAGTAACCTTGCAGTTCTTCTTCATTCTCCAGTTTCTCCTGTTTCATCCGCGCCTGACACAACGGGCATGCTTCCCAATGCGTCTTCCGAGCCTCATCTCCACCCAGATGGATATACTTTGAAGGGAAAAGTTCGAGAACTTCGTCCAACACATCTTGCAGGAAAGTGAATACACTGTCGTTTCCGGCACAGTAGATGACATCGGCATTCTCTCCCCCCAAACCGGGCAACACACCGATATATTTATTCACCACCGGACACGCCAATAGCGGATAGGCAGCCAGTGCGGCATTACTGTGCGCCGGCATTTCTATTTCAGGAATTACTTCGATATGGCGTTCCCCGGCATAAGCCACTATCTCGCGGATATCATCCTGTGTATAATATCCCTTTTCTACCGTAGGTTCACCCTGGCGGGGATTGCGGCGTTCCGAGAAATTCTTGCCCGGACGGTCTACGCGGCGGGAACCTATCTCCGTAAGCAACGGGTATTTCTTGATTTCGATGCGCCAGCCATTATCATCCGTCAGATGGAAATGCAGTGTATTCAGTTTCAGCATCGCCATGCAGTCGATGATACGCAGCAGGTTCTCCTTAGGGGAGAAGAACCGTGCCACGTCTACCAACAACCCGCGATAGCCGAAACGGGGCTGGTCGGTGATAGTAACAGCCGGAACAGTCCAGTCGATGCCTGTCACTACTTGTCCGCCTTCGATGGCGGCAGGCAGCAGTTGGCGGATACTCTGCAAAGCATAGAAGAAGCCTTGTACATCGGCAGCATGAATGTTTATTCTTTTAGCTGTAATTTCCAGTTTATAGGCTTCTTCCTTCAAACCGGCATCCGTCGTCAGACAGACATCTCCTTTCTTGTTTCCCACCTTTATGCGAGGAGTAAATCCTGCCGCACGGGTGAGAAGTGCGGTAAAGCGGCGTACTTCTATAGCTTGTTCCTCGTTCTCCACAGCAAAGGTTGTTTTTTCAGAGAAATGAAAGTTACCCGTGCCCGGCACTATACTGACCGGGCAGGGAACTAAGGAAACGGGTTGTGTCAAGTTATCAGCCTGTATGTTCGCCGCCATCAAAAGCAGGAAGCATACCAGTGTGTGAATAGATCTCATAAGGTCTTTTATTATTAGAATGTGAATCAGGGGTTAAAATCACTCTTTGTCTCTCTCGGGCGAAAAGCGTACAGGGTCGTTGTATTGTTCCTGCAATGCGGTTAGTTGCGCTTTCAGGTCTTTGATGATTTCTTCCGTTCCCGGTTGTCCGTAGATGTTACGCATCTCCGTGGGATCGGCCTGCAGGTCGTACAGCTCCCATTCATCAATATCATTATAGAAATGGATCAGCTTGTAACGGTCGGTGCGTACTCCATAATGGCGTTTCACCATGTGCTCGGCAGGATATTCATAGAAATGATAGTACAAAGCTTTCCGCCAGTCGGCTGGTTTCTCGCCTTTCAGCAACGGTACCAAGGAAATGCCTTGAATATCTTCCGGTACTTTCACTCCGGCAAGTTCAAGGAAGGTAGGTGCGTAGTCAATGTTCTGCACCATTTCATTGATATCCCCTTTAGCCCGGAAGTCTTTCGGCAGACGCATAATCAACGGGGTACGCATGGACTCTTCGTACATGAAGCGCTTGTCGAACCAGCCGTGCTCGCCCATATAGAAGCCTTGGTCGGAGGTATAAACCACGAGCGTATTATCATCCAGTCCTTTCTCTTTCAGATAATCCAGCACACGCCCCACATTGTCGTCCAGAGACTTCACGGTTTTCATATAGTCGCGTATGTAACGTTGGAACTTCCAGTTGGCGAGTTCCTTGCCTTGCGGATTCTTCTTATAAAAATCATCAATGATAGGCCCGTAGAATTTGTCCCATGCGGCACGTTGTCCTTCATCCATGCGACCGATGTATTTCTCATAAAGAGATTTCAACCGGGTTTCTTTGTCCGGGCGCAGCATCTTGAGGTCGTAAATCATATCCATATCTTTCGCAATGCTCATCTCCTGTGCCGCAGCGGCGGGACGCCCTTCATAATCATCAAAGAAGTTATCCGGCAGGGGAAAAGTCTTGTCTTCATACAGAGCCAGATTACAGGTATCTGCCAGCCAGTTACGGTGAATGGCCTTGTGGTGAATCAGGATACAGAACGGTTTGTCCTTATCCCGTTGGTTCTCCATCCAGTCGATGGCGTCATCGGTAATGAGGTTCGTCACATAGCCGTGTTTCTGTATCGTATCATTATTCTGGGTGATAAAGTCCGGGTTATAGTAATCACCTTGTCCGGGCACAATCTCCCAATAGTTGAAACCGGTAGGCAAACTTTCGAGATGCCATTTGCCGATGAGGGCTGTTTCATAACCGGCTTGTTGCAATAGTTTAGGGAAGGTCTGTTGTGAAGCGTCGAATACGCAAGTGGTGTTGTCATAGAATTTATTGGCACAACTGTGCTTGCCGGTAATCATGCAGGCACGGCTGGGTCCGCTCAGCGAGTTGGCAACAAAACTGTTGGTGAAGCGCACTCCATCGGCAGCAATCCTGTCGAGGTTCGGGGTTTTCATATAACAGTGGTCATAGCAGCTCATCATCTGGGCTGTGTGGTCATCCGTCATGATGTATACTATGTTATATTGCTTCTGCTCTTCAGCTTTCTTTTGAGAAGAACATGAGGTTAAGGATGCCACGGCAGCAGCACCGGTGAGGGAATAGAGCAATCCTGATTGTAGGTTTTTCATGGTCGGAAATCTTAAGTAGTTTATTTACCCGATTAAAAACAGAAAGACAAAGCCGGAAGCAGAACAGACAAAAATGTGCTGTCTGCTTCCGGAATATCAGCTTATATCAGCCTATTGAAAGTTAGTATCAAATACGGCTATTAATAACCGAAGTTATTGTCAGTAGGTTTTATAGCAGAATTCGTATTCAACTCTTTCTGGCAAATAGGTAACAATAGATTCTTCTTCAGGAAACTTTCTGTCAGAACACCATTATCGCCGAAACGACGCTCTGAAAAATTCACTTTACCTTCACCAAGTTCATATACTTTTTGAGTAATGCTATGATTATTGTTCACCTCAAGCAGATGTTTAAACAGGTCATAGCGAGTTCCCCAAATACGTGCACGCTGGTATTGTCCCGGTTCACCGCACGTCTCAAACAAACGTTCAAAATAAATCTTCTCACGAAGCGCATCTTTACTTAATCCACTTTTCCAGTCAGCCGGTTGTGTTGCACCTGTAACAGACTGACGCGCACGTTTCAAAACTTCATTTGCCAATGAAATAGCCTTGTCTGTATTTCCCAATTCATTATACACATCGGCCATATCCAGCAACATCTCGGCATAACGATAGACTATTATATTTTTATGGGCATTCTGTCCCACCTGGGCTTGATCAAAGTACTTTTTAATAATAGGCCAATGAGTCTGGTAAGCATTCAGCTTCGATTTATTAGCAAAGTTATCAAGAACGCGCTTTCCATTAGGGATATCCCCGGAACTTAATTCATCATAACTTGGATTTGTCGGGTCTGAAACTTCATCATAAGGAATGCAGTCTTCCATCTGGACAGCCTGTTTTTTTCCTGTACCGTTATTCAACTCCAACTGCTCACCTGAAGCATACACAAAATATGGATAACAATAAGAACTGTCGTTCGCAGTCAATCTTTCTTTGAACATTTGCGCTTTAGGCGCTCCGTTCTGATATTTGCGCCACTTACTAAAGAAGGTTCCGTCTATACGGGGATCGCCCGGATATGTTCCACGGAACTTGTCATAGAATGACTTAGTAATAGTAGTACGCGCCCACGCTACTCCCACACCGCAATCCCTGGCAGAGAAAACCCAATGTAAACGACTCTTGTTATAGTCGGAAGTAGTTGTGTAGTTCAACTGGAATATAGATTCCTTGCTGTTATTCACATTATCGACAAACAGGTTTTGGAATTTACTTTCAAGAGCGAATTTACCATACACGGCATCAAAACATTCTTTGGCTTTCTGCCAAGCCGTTTCATCTCCCTGGCAAGCCATTGTGTGATAAAGTTTACCCAAAAATGCTTTGGCAGCCCACTTAGAACCATATCCATCAGTCACTGTTTCCGGCAATGTATTGAAAGCATCTGTCCAGTCCGACTCACACTGTGCAAAAATCTGTGCCTTAGGTGTACGCGGCAGTTCAACCGCTCCAATAGCTGATGCTGCTATTTTATAAGGAACATCTCCCCAGATAGTAGCTAGATTATAATATGCTAATGCACGCAAGAACTTCGCCTGTCCGGTCATTGTTACCTTCACACTATTATCCAATGGGCTATCTGCCACATTTGCTATAAAAGTATTCGTTTCATTCACTACTTTATAAAGCCCTTCCCAAACTCCCTGATTCAAGTCGTCCGAAAGACGCGCTCTTAAAGACACATAATCATCCTGATAACTGCCATTTGTCGTGAACCATGCGAAACCGGACGCTCCGATTGTAAGTTCCGTATAGAAATGACCATACACACTATGAGTAGTCATATAACCATAGCATCCATCTAATGCCATTTTCGCATTAGATTCATTGCTAAACTGTACACCATTGTCCATTGAGTATTTTGGTTCTTCATCCAAGCAAGAAGAAAACAAAGAGATTCCCAGGACTAAAGTTATATATTTTAATGTTTTCATAATCATCGACTTTACCTTTTAGAAATTAACATTGATACCAAAAATAAACGAACGCATGTTCGGGAATGAACTCATGTCAATACCCGGGCGCAAACCATCAAAAGCAAAACTATTCACCTCCGGATCGTAGCCGCTATAATCTGTTATCACAAAGGCATTCTTTACTGATGCAAATATGCTGGTAGTACGGAAACCTATCTTTTTCATCCATTTATTAGGCAAAACATAATTCAATGTTATATCGGAACAACGCAAGTAGCTTGCATCTTCAATATAACGATCCATTACGACATCAGGCATTTTGTAAGTAGAACGCGGATAAAGATTAGTAGGATTCTCAGCAGTCCACATTCCATTATAAACCTTCTGATATAAATTACTTGTTTGCCGGCTCGGAGTCTGCTCATATCTAACATTCGTATTCAGTACATCATAACCGGATACACCTGTAAAAGCTGCGGACAGAGATAAACCCTTATAGGTCAATTTTGTCTGGAAACCGTAAGTCATCGGGCGATTAGGATCACCGAGAATCATCTTATCTGCTTCGTTGATTTCTCCATCTCCATTCTGGTCTATAAATTTAATATCACCGGCTTGAGGAACTCCGCCATTGATATCCTTGGTTATCTTATAAGAGCCATCCGTCAAATCTGATTCCTGTACAATTCCATCTGTCTGATAACCATAGAAGAGGCCCGGAGCTTTGCCTTCAAGGAAGATATTAGCCACTCCAAAATGACTACCCAATGTATTACCTAAATATCCACGTCCTTTAACATTATCGCTGAAGACACTTTCAGGGAGTCCCAATTCTGTAATCTTAGTCTTATTATAACCGATATTTCCTCCCAAACTCCATTGGAACTCCTTATTATCAATAATCGTAGCATCCAAAGAGAATTCAACACCTTCATTGGTCAATGATCCCTGATTCATCGTCACCGAAGCAAAGCCGCTTGACAATGGCAAATCACGGTTAATCAATAAGTCGGAAGTTTTCTTTTTATAATATTCGAACGATCCAGTGATGCGTTGTTTCAATACCCCAAAGTCAAAACCGGCATTCCATGAAGAAGTGCGTTCCCATTTCAATCCGTCATTCTGCAATTTTGAAACTACAGCTGCCAGTTCTTTTTCACCGTTAGCAGTGGCATAATCCATTACACGTGCATAGTCTGAGAATGTAGAATAAGGAGCAATACTCTGGCTACCCGTTTCGCCATAGCTGACGCGCAGTTTGAGTTGGCTTAACCAATTGATATCTTTCATGAACTCTTCTTGTTCCATACGCCATGCAATGGATGCAGACGGGAAGTAAGCAAAGCGCTTTCCTTTTTGGAATTTACTTGAGCCGTCAACACGTAATGATGCAGTTACCAGATATTTATCATAAAAGCTCAAATTCACACGTCCTAAATAAGAAAGTAATTGATAGTCTTTTTGTATAGGCTGCTTATAATCTTTTTGCCCTGCCATATGAAGGCCATCCACTCCAAAATCGAAGTTTGTGAAATTCGTAGCATAAATATTCTTGGTCAAATCTTTATAAACATCATAAGTAATACCAAGAGTAGCATCTAATTTAGCGATTTTGCCTAAATTAGTATTCAGATTAAATACGTTTTCAACGTTATAGTTGCTTCTGTTCCAATCCGTCAAAGCTAAAACACCTTGCTCATTTCGACCTTTAAATAGAGCCAGGCCATACCAACGACCACGGTCATTTATCATAATATTACCGCCCGTACGTAAATTATATCTCAAGAACTTAGTAATCTTCCAACCTAAATCAAGAGATCCTCTGAAAGTTTTGTCATGAGCCAAGTCGGTATAATCTGTCACCCAGCTATCAACATCCGTATTTTCAGCATCTTGCAATGTCGGGTCATCAGACGGTTTGCGGAAAGGCTGAGTATCAATAGCCGTACGAGCAGCCGAACCGGTAGGACCACCTTTGGTATCACCGCCACCCATCATATTGTTTTCCTTCAAAGAACCACTCAAGTTAACTGCTAAAGTAACAGTCTTAGATAAATCGACATTGATATTACCACGGAAGTCCCCTTGCTTAATACCTGTATTGCGGGCAATACCTTCTATATTCTTAAAACCTGCCGAGAAGTAATAACGCATTCCATTGGCACCTCCGCTTACAGACGCTGAATAGTTCTGTGAAAAAGCGGAACGGTAAAGTTCCTTTTGCCAATTCACGTAGTCCGGCAAAGAATATGTGGTAGGATCATTGGGATCATAACCGGCTACTTTGTCATTCGTAACATAACGTATTTCATCGCCAACAAAATAGAATAAACGGGAAGCTTCTTCCACTTGAGAATTCTTATACATACCATAAGAACGCAAGTCCATCATCTTATGAAGATTAGCAGCATCAGCAATAGTAAAGTTAGCACTGACATTTATTCTGGCTTTACCTTCTTTACCTTTCTTAGTCGTAATAAGAATAACCCCATTTGCACCACGGGAACCATAAATAGCAGTTGCCGAAGCATCTTTCAATACAGTGATATCCTCAATATCGGACGGATTCAATGAGCTCAACGGATCCTGAGCTATCTGGAAGTCACCACCTCCCATAGCAGATTGCGCAAATTCACCGGTAGATGCTTGAGGTACATTATCAATAACGTACAACGGCTGATTATCTCCGCGCAATGAGTTAGCACCGCGAATGGTAATAGAATTGGCAGCACCCGGAGTAGATGACGAAACACTCATACTAAGGCCGGCGACTTTACCTTGCAGCAAGTTATCAATAGAAATAGCTTTTGAAGCTTCATTTTCATCCGGACGCACGGAAGTAATGGCACCGGTCAGATCACCTTTACGTGATGTACCGTAAGCTACTACAACCACCTCATCCAGCAATTGCGTATCATCCTTCATCGTCACATTGATTACCGTCTTGTTTCCCACAGGAATTTCCTGTTTCGCATAGCCAATAAAAGAAAAGACCAATACGGATTTAGAGTTAGGAACATCAATCTTATAGTTACCATCAATATCAGTGATAGTACCTAAAGATCCTCCTTTTACAGACACATTGACACCGGGTACACCTTCATTAGTGCTGTCAATTACTTTACCTGTTACTTTAATTGCTTGCTGTGCAAAAGCAACGGCAGGTACCGTCAAGCAGAACAGGCATACAAGAAATACATTAAATAGTTTCTGTCTCATAGAATTAAATTTAAATTAAAGACATTTGTTAACAGTGATTTCGATGCAAATGTAAAGCGAGCGGGGAAAGCATCGGTGCAATAATCACTATTTCCAAGTCCAATTTTAGCCATAGACCCATTCCCGGAAAGCCTATAGGCAATTTTGGAGCTAAAATAGATAAAAATGGAGTTTAACACCATGAAATACATGTTTTTTGTTTTGTCAGGTTCGCACTAAAAGACTACTTTTGTTCCAATCTTTGTATAGCACCATGAAGAAAAACATGTTAACCGCATTCATATTGTGCCTGCTGTTATTCCTACCGGGTAAAGTTACAGGTAATAAACAATATGCTTTCCAGCAGATTAGTACCCAGGACGGTCTGTCCTCTTCTGTTCGTTGCCTGGTAGTAAGCCACGACAAAGGATATGTATGGATCGGAACCAAGTCCGGTATAGGGCGTTTTGACGGTTACGAGCTAAGAAAATACTTATTGGGAAATATCACCCATATCATTGAAGACGAAGAACATACCATCTGGGCCATCACGCCGAAAGGACTCTTCCACTACAACTATCAGGAAGACACTTTCCTGCAGGCGCGCGATGAAGACCAAAATCCGGTAGTGGTGTCTTCCATTTGTCCCTGGACGGACGGAGTAATATTCGGAGGCAATGGAAGACTATATAAATATGATTATGCCAATCACAAAATCAGATTCCTATGTCCGCTGACTCCCAACAGTCATTATAACATCACCAATCTGCAAAAATGGGACGACCGGACTCTGCTGTGCACCAGCCGTTGGAGCCATGCACTGCTCGCCGATATACCTACGGGACGGACTCACCCTGTTCCTTTTGAAAGTAATGAAATCATAACCAGCCTGATAGACAAAGACGGACATATATGGCTCGCCCCCTATCATCAGGGAGTGAAATGTTATGACCGCCAAGGTAAACTTTTGCATTCCTATCACACCGGGAACTCCCTCCTGCAAACCAATGTAGTGCTTTCCCTGGCTGAGAACAACGGACAGATATGGATTGGAACAGATGGTTCAGGCATTTATATCCTGAATCCGGAGAATGATGAGATATCCACCATAGCCCACGCACCCGGTAATCCTTATTCCCTGCCGGTCAACTCCATCCTCTGCTTATATTCCGACTCAAACAACAACATGTGGGCAGGCAGTGTACGCGGCGGACTGATAAATATCAGGGAAGTGGGAATGAAGATATATTCTGATGCGCTGCCCGGCACAGAATACGGACTGAGCGAAAAAGCAGTGTTAAGCATCTATCAGGGCGAAGAAAAGGATATATGGATAGGAACAGACGGCGGCGGGATCAACCGTTTCTACCCCGACGACAATAGATTCTACCATACAAAGTCTACCTGGGGAGACAAAATCTCTTCCATTACGGAAGTGGACAAAAGGCACCTGCTGGTCTCTTTGTTCAGTAAAGGATTATTCTTCTTTGATAAACAAACCGAAGAGTACCGGCCATTGATTATCGTGAACGACAGCATCAACGCCCTCTTGTGCCAACGCGGAAAGGCTGTAAATGTCTTCCGGAACTCTCAGGAAACAGTGCTGCTACTCTCTGAAATACCTTATAGCTATCACATAGAAAAGAAAGAATTCACCCCTATCTCCTTAGATAAACATACTCCGGCAATCATTGGTACTGTCTTACCAATATGCCAGAATGGTCCCATCTCCTATTTGCACGACATCAAATGCATCTATCAGATAGACTCCCGGACCAACCGATTAGAGACGCTGTATCATTGCACAGGAGACACGATATTCAATACTGTTTCAGTTGATGAAAACGGCATTTTCTGGATAGGAAGCAATTACGGACTCAGTCGGTATTCCGCAGAAAAGCACGAACATGTCAACATCCCCAATAAGCTGATTAATGAAATCAACTCACTGATTTGTGACAGACGGGGACGTGTATGGATAGGGACGGACGGAAAACTGTTTGCCCACCTCATCCATGAAGGAGAGTTTATCCTATACGGAGAATCGGACGGCGTTATCCAAAACGAGTATCTGGAGAAACCACGGCTACTATCCGCAGAAGGGGACATTTATATGGGAGGGGTCAACGGCTTGCTTTGCATTGACAAACAACTGCCGGACGAAGATACAGTTCCTCCTGTTCTTGAGTTGGCCGACGTGGCTGTGGGCGGAGAACGAATGAATGCCTTTATAAAAAATGGACGCAGCCTAACCGTACAGGAACACAGCAAACCTATCTCTATCAAAATCATTGCCCATGACAGAGATATTTTCCGCAAGCCCATGTACCGGTACACCTTGCGCGGCATGGATGGGCAAATCATGTACTCTTATCAACCGGAACTGACGTTCAACGGGCTACCGGCAAAGACCTATCAGGTGTTAGCCTCGTGCAGTACCCGTAGCGGCGGGTGGACGGAAGACTATCGGATACTGGAATTAGTGGTACTTCCACCGTGGTACAAGTCCGTCTGGTTCACTATTTGCTGTATTGTAGTAGCCTGCATAGGTATTATACTGGCTTTCTTCTCCCTGCTGCGCCGCAAAGAGAACAAGCTGAAATGGGCAATGAAAGAACATGAGCAGCAGGTATATGAAGAAAAGGTACGTTTTCTCATCAATATCAACCACGAACTTCGCACCCCGCTGACCCTGATACATGCTCCACTGAAACAGTTGTTGGGAACATTGTCGCCGGAAGATGAAAAGTATCCGGTAATACAAAGTATCAGCAGGCAATCGGGGCGCATGAAGAAACTATTGGACATGGTGCTGAATGTACGGAAAATGGAAGTGGGACAAAGTTCGTTGAATATCGAAAGCGTAGAATTAAATTCGTGGATTGAGCAACTCATAGCCGACTTCAGGCCGGAAGCCAACATGAAAGGTATTTCCATATCCTATACCCCGGATAAAGATGTGAATACCCTTTGTTTCGACAAAGAAAAATGCAGCACCATCTTAACCAACTTACTAATCAACGCATTGAAATACAGTGATGAAAACAGTCTGATTGAGGTATCTGCAAGTTTATCGGAAGACCAAACCCGTGTCCGCATTTCCATCTCAGACCAAGGTCCGGGCTTAAAGGATGTAGACATAAACAATCTGTTTATCCGGTTCTATCAGGGCAACAACAGTCGCCCCGGAACGGGTATCGGACTCTCCTACTCCAAAATCCTCGCAGAACAGCATGGTGGAAGTATCGGTGCCTACGATCATGGAGACTCTCCCGGGTCCACCTTCTGGTTCGAACTGCCGCGGGATACGCAACCGGGCAAAGTTACGCTACAACCCCAGCCTTATCTGAATGAGTTATTAGCTTCTACCGAAGAGCTGGAAAGCATCCCGGACGGAACAAGCGGAAAGGAAGAAACCCAGGGTAACACATTACTTATTGTAGATGACAACAAAGATTTGACCGATTATCTGTCGGAGGCTCTCAGGAATAAGTTCAAACAGATATGGGTGGCCTATGATGGTGAGGAGGCTCTGCACATCTGCCGTGAGTCGCATCCGGATATTGTTGTCAGCGACATTCAGATGCCTCGCATGAACGGCTACGAATTATGCAAACAGATCAAGGAAGATTTGGAAATCAGCCATATTCCCGTTATTCTGCTCACAGCCCGCAATGATGAAGAGAGCAAGACATTCGGCTACAAGAATGGGGCGGATGCTTATCAGACCAAACCTTTTGAAGTCGATATTCTCTATACAATTATTCAAAGCCAGCTAAAAAACCGTGAACGAATGCGGATGCGCTACTCCGGCACAGGTTTGCTTCCCCAACCACAGGAAAGTACATTCAGTTCGGCCGACGAGAAATTCCTCAATCGGATGAATAAAGCTATTTCCGATAATCTGGAGAACCCGCAAATGGGAGTACCGTTACTCTGCACAGAGCTGGGCATCAGCCGCGCTTCCCTCTACAACAAGTTGAAGGCACTAACCGGAATGGGGGCAAATGATTATATTACTAAGATCCGGATGGAAAAGGCTGTATGGCTGCTTACGCATAGCACCCTCAGTATAAATGAGATAGCGGATCAGACAGGGTTCTCTACATCACGCTACTTCAGTACGGTATTCAAACAGTATATGGGATGTTCGCCGACGCAGTATAAGGAAGAACATTCCTGAAAGGCTTTGGGGTAATTTTTATATCACTATATCCTCATGCTTGCCATCGAAGTGGCAAGGTTTTGCCATAAGCATGGCAAGACTTTGCCATAGGCTTGGCAAAACTTTGCCACTTCGATGGCAAAAGTTTGCCAACACGGTGGCAAAATGTTGGCAAAGCAACAACGATAATTACGCCATTCATCAATCACATTTTCAGATAGTTATAACGAATCCACAATCTCCGGATCAATATGAGGCATATTTCGGCAATGTAACCGGAAACATATCGTTGGGTCTGTGCTCCTGCCGGATAACTTCAAGCATCCGTTTTACAATATCCGGATGTTGCGCCGCTATATCGTTATCTTCGTGGATATCCTTTGCAAGGTCGTACAGATGAGGGTTCCCTTTCTTGACTACCAGTTTCCAGTCTCCCATACGAACAGCCATCTGGTCAGTTTCATGGAATTCCCAATAGAGGAAATCATGCTTCTGCTGTTTGTCGGCATTGCCTAACAAGGTCGGGGCAAAAGAGAGGCCGTCGAAACAGTCACCTTCTAACTTCTTATTGACATACTTCTTCGGGAAGCCTTTGTCATCTATTAATTCGCAGAAAGTAGGCATGATGTCGTAAAATGCCAGCTGATGGTCGTTTACCGAACCGGCAGAGATGCGTTCCGGCCAGCGCACAATGAAAGGAATCCGGATGCCACCTTCATAACATTGGCGTTTCAGACCACGCAGTTTCCCATCCCGTCCGAAGAACTCCGGGTCCGCTCCGCCCTCTTCGTGAGGTCCGTTGTCGCTGCTGAAAATGACGATGGTGTTCTTGTCCAGTCCTTTTTCTTTTAATTTCTTCATAACTTCGCCCACGTAATAGTCCAGACGGGTAATCATACCGGCAAACTGTGCGTGGGTATGCTCGGTAGCATTATAGCGACCACCTTCAACCCCTCCCCAGGTTTTATCTCTAAAGAACTTTTTCTTATAATCTTTCAATATGGAGTCATTCGGTTGTACAAGTTCCGCATGCGGCAGGGTGTAGGTGAAAAAACCATAGAAAGGCTGCTCTCCGTCCTGTTGGTCCAGCCATTCCAGCGCTTTACGGTGAATCAGGTCGGCCGAATATTGGGTACGTTTCTTGTAATCATCACCAAACATCGGATAGTTGATATTATCTTCCATCAGGATGCGTACAACTCCTGTGTCTCCTTCCTGTGTGCTGTATCTGTTCAGAAAGTTAGGGTAGTATAAATGAGCTTGGAACTGGCATATATAACCATAGAATTCATCAATACCCCGCTTATCCGGTGTGGAACAAGAACCTTCATAACCACCTGCCCACTTGCCGAAGACTCCTGTAGTATAACCGTTCTTCTTCATGATTTCAGGAAGAATGATGTGGTTCTCATCGTACGGTTCCTGACCGACAACGGTGAACTCATCATTAATCCCATACTTTACGGTTGGAACTCCCTGCCAATACTCCTTGTTTCCACGCACATGGGTGTGTCCCGTATGTTGCCCCGTCATCAGCGAAGCACGGGAAGGGGCGCTCACCGGACTACCGGCATAGGCTTGAGTAAACAGCATGCCTTCGGCTGCCATACGGTCTATGTTAGGCGTTTCAATGTATTTCTGTCCGTAGCACCCTAAATCCCCGTATCCCATGTCATCGCAGAGGATAAAGATAATGTTAGGTTTGGGATTCTTGTTTGCCGCATTGGCACACAAAGCAACAGTAGCCAACAAGCCTGTTCCTAAAGTTATACCTATATGTTTCATGTTTAATATGTTTTTCTTATTTGCTCGTCACTTACTTACTCACTTATTCTTCTCACCGAAATCCTCTTGTTGCTGTTCCACTTCTTTCAGCCTTTGAGCATTCTGCTCTTTCAGAATCCTCTCCTGCTCCAACTCCACAGCCGACTTTGCGGACGTTCCGGCAGACTGCAAAGAAGATGAATCGGTAATCAGCGCCGCATCTTTCTCCAAATAGATCAATGGATGGGCCGCAGAATAGCTTTCCAATTCTAATACAGCACTTACAGGCATCTGCGAACCTTCAAAGAGCACACTTGCCGTTACTTTTATCGTCCCCGGTTTCAAAGTGGATTGTATCAGCACCGGAGCCGTCCCCCACTTCACCGGAGCGGGATTTGCCAATATTCCGGCATCACCCAGAATACGCCCCTCACCTTCCACATGGAACTTCACATAATAGTTGTTCAGACGTTTGATATTCCCGTTCTTATCGGCTATGGCAGCTACTACAGTGACAAAATCGGAACCATCGGCTTCCAGGTCCACATTCTCATTGTCAACCCAAAGCAATACTTTCTCCGGACGACGGGCAGGGTGAACTTCGTGCGTAGCAACCACCTTGCCGTCTATCAAACCTTCCGCCCGCAGCAATACTTCATCCTGCTTTTTCTTACGTGACATTGCTTTATCAACCATGAAATCGTAGACATCGGGGAAAGTGATAACAGGCGAAGGCATACCTTCTTTAACTACCGGTTTATTATAAGTATAAGTCTTTCCATCTTTCAAGAAGGTGAGGCGCACTTCATCGCAATTGGAATAAACAGTCACATCCTTGCCGGAGAACGGTGTCATTTCATGAGCAATATACACCATCGGACCGGTTTCAAAAAGCCGTTCTTCCGTCCGGAGCGAACGCTGTGCCTTGAACATATAGTAGGAATACTTGGGCTGGCGGAATACATCCATCAATCCGCCATAGAACGGGTCGGGATGATAGCCGCGCTGATGGTCGAACGAGTGCCACAGGCAGCCGCCCACATGTTGGCGGGGAGTGCGGTAAAGGGCATCGTAACAGGTATATGTATAAGTGGGGTTGGCATAATGTTGCGCTTGGATAAGCATAGGCTGTTCTCCCCAGTTGCGGGCTACACGGCTGGGAGAGTTATGCGAACTCCAATCGTCCACATTGTCACCCCATTCACGGGTAAAGTAGGTTATTTTAGGATTGGCATTCTTGTCGCCCCACGATTTGCCATCGTAGGAAGGATGGGTGAAAAGTATCGGGAAATGTTCTTTGCCGCGTGCTCCGCTGTCGCAACCGGAATAACAATATGGGTAAGGATATTCCTGGTCTACAATATCACGGGTGTTCTTGGCGAAGTTTTCCGGATACCAGGTTTCATTGAGGATAGGTTCCCACATCCATACACAAGCATGGTTACGGTCGCGTCGCACAAGGTTGCGGATATCACTGTATACACGTTGCGCAAACTCAGGAGCATCATTCCAGAACTGCCAGCCGGGGGTATTGACAATGACAAACAGCCCAAGCTCGTCGCATGCATCCATGAATGCCGGGTCTTGCGGACAATGGGCGTTGCGGATTACTTTCATTCCGGCATCACGCAGCTTCTTTGCATCACGCCAATGAATACTGTTAGCAACGGCATTGCCTACCACCGCAAAGTCCTGATGACGGTTAGCGCCAATCAACGGACTTTCATAAGGTTTGCCATTCAGCCAGAAACCGTCCTTGCCCTTAAACTCTACGCTACGGATGCCGATACGGCGGCGATAACCGTCCACCACATTGCCTTCACGGTCACGGATGCGTACAATCAGGTTATATAAGGTGGGAGTTTCCGGACTCCACAGCATCGGGTTCTTCACCGTGATTTTATCTTTCGAGGTAAACGCTTTTCCCGGACGTACCTGTATCTTATCATTCAGAAACGCAACCTGCACGCCGTCCGGTTGCTGCAACTCATATTCCACAACACCCGTAAAGGCTTTGCGGCTGTCATTGCGCACGTGTGCTGTCAACAACACTTCGGCTGAGGCATCCGACACCTTATCATAAGCCACAAACAGACCTCCACCTGCTACTTCGTTCTCAAAGTTCGGGTCAGTGATAAAGACCGGATTATGGGCTATCAGCCAGCAATCACGATAGATACCGCCGAAATAGGTAAAGTCGAGCACATCCTGCGCCTTTCCGGGAGGATAGCTCGTATCATTGCTGTTATCCGCCCACACGGCTATCACATTATCCTCTCCCCAATTCAGTGCATCAGATACATCGACTACTATAGGCAGATAACCGCCAAAATGTTCGGTCAGCAACTTCCCGTTGACGAATACCTTACTCTTTCCCATGATGGCTTCGAAGTGCAGGAACAGTTTCTTCCCTTTCAAAGCATCCGCGGGGGTGAAGTGCTTGCGATACCAGACTTCTCCCTGATAATTGATGCAGCCGCTGGCTTCCGTCGGCAAATATTCAATGCCATTGGGAAGGGAGACTACCATCCATTCCACATCATTGAAGTTCACAGCTTCAGCACTCGCAACGGCTCCTTTGTAAAAGCGCCAGGCAGGATTCATAGAAAACACTTCGCGTCCGGAATTGGGCAGTTGGAAGAAACCGGCAGTAGAAAACTCAGGTTGATGAGATGCCCGCACAGCACAGCAGGGAATTAAGAACAAAGCGATCAGAATGAAATGAATGATTCTCTTCATAAGGATAGTATTATTTTTAGGTATACATGACTCGATGCAATGACAACAGCCCTTGACATCCGATGCAAAAATAGGGCAAAACAGAAAAACACGATTACAATAATCGCTATTTTTAATCCAATTTTATCCAGTCTGCGCACAAGACACAGAAGAAACGTATCTACATTACGTTAAACTGGGATAAGTATCATAGATTTTGAGACGATATTTATAGTTGTTTATATCCACCCGCCCTATCTTTGAAACCAAAAAACAGGACTATGATAAAACCTCATTTAAAGAAATGGCTGGCGATCTCTTTACTCGCCGCATCTTTCTCTACCCTGCAAGGGCAAAGTGTTCCTCAAGATTACATTGTTATGGATATGGTGCATCACAATCCAGGAGAACCCATGACCGAAACGTCTTTCCGTGAACCTGCCAAACTCGCTGCATACGGCTACAATGGAATGGTAATTAATGAGTTCAAGTTTCCGCAATGCGCCCTCACCTTCGACAAGTTCGATAAGCGTATATTTCCTAAAGGCAGCGAGGAACGCGAATGGGCTTTATCCCTGCAAAAAGAAATCCGGCAACAAATCAGAGATTGCCACAAACAAGGATTGAAGTGCTACTACTTCACAGACATTATCGTACTGCCCAAGCGATTGGTGGAGTTATACAAGTCCGAGATTTGCGATGAAAGCGGCAAAATTTCCTTCCGGAAAGAGAAAACCTGGGAAATCCATCGTCTCATGCTCCGCGAACTCTTCAATACTTTTCCGGAGATGGACGGACTGGTGATACGCACCGGAGAAACTTACACGCATAACATTCCTTACCACATGGGCAATGGACCGGTAGACTATAAAAAAGCATATGATGAAAGTATACAGACACATATCCGCCTGATGAACCTCCTGCGCGAGGAAGTCTGTGTACGCCGCAACAAACAAATCATCTACCGTACATGGGACTTCGGTTTCTTCCACATTCGCCCGGATTATTATATGGCCGTGACAGAGCAGGTTCCCGTCCATCCCAATCTGTACATCGCCATCAAGCACACCAATGGTGATTACTTTCGCACCTATCCTTTCAACAAGACTCTCACACTGGGCAAACACAAGCAAATTGTAGAAGTGCAATGCCAGCGTGAATATGAAGGAAAAGGAGCTTATCCCAATTACATCGCTGCCGGTGTGATTGACGGATTCGAAGAATATAAAGGTAAGCCGGCACCGCGCTGCCTGAATGACATCAAAACAGACTCCCTATTCAGAGGTGTCTGGACTTGGTCGCGCGGTGGAGGGTGGAGTGGTCCATTCCTGAAGAATGAATTATGGTGTGACCTGAATGCTTATGTTATGAGTAAATGGGCACAGAACCCGTCACGTCCGGAAGCTGAAATCTTCGATGAATACGCAGATAAAATAGGTATCACTCCCGAAACCCGCCCTTATTTCCGGCGTCTGTCTTTGCTCTCTGCCGACGCCATTATCCGTGGACGCGGTTCATTGATACACAAGCTTGCCGCCACCTGGACACGTGATGAAATCATCGGCGGAGTTCCCCGGCAACGCAGTATGTTCGACGATATTTATCAGAAGAACCTCGTGGAAGAGGCACTGTACGAAAAGAAACTGGCTACTGCCCTGTGGCAGGAAATTGAAGATCTTGCACAACATGTCCGTTGCTCCGATACAGCTACCGAACATTATATCCGAACCTCTGCCCGCTATGGTTATTTATTGTATGCCATCATGGAGCAGGGTTGGATCATCAATCTGCGAGGATATCTTTATGAAACGAAACAATATCCGGTAGACCAGAGTGTGATCCGGCTGGCTATCGAGAAATACGATGCCCTGTGGAAAGAATTCCGCAAGTTCAAAGACCGGAACACGGATTGCGCAACTCTGTATTTTGACCATTTAGGAGAGTACACGTATGGATACAATGCACAAACTGGCGCCAATGGTATGGGAGATTCTGTAGATCATTACCGGAAGGTGTTCGGAATGGAGTGAGAATATGGGCGTACGCTTCTATTCTTAAGTGTACGCCCAAAACAACCCAGTTTATTTTAGTCTGCATACTTTTCTCTTTTTCTTAGGGCTTCTTATACTCTTCATCATTCCAATCCATTTTTAAGTTAAATCTATCTACTCCTCTTGTTATGATTTCTTCAACAGCATTCGAATTCATTTGGCCTATTGTAGAATTAAGCATTTGAATTCCAACCTGTTTAACTCGAGTTTTTTTGTGCATCAAAAGTGTGTGTATAGCCTATTCCTAAATTATCCGTTCCCGAGTCTCGTTCTTCTGCACATACACTTTTCAGCCTTTCTCGTAGTGTTGCAACTGGTGTTACATCTCTATGCTCAAAAGAATAAATCAGACGTCCCAATCCATCATATTTGTATACAGTCCAGCACTTTTTACCTTTTTGAACGCCATTTTGTTCAAGCACTAAACGATCTGCACGATCATAAACCAAAGAAATGGATTCACAGTCGAGAAACTTCTTCCCAATGCAGTGACAACCCCTGCCACATAAAATGCATGAAACAGGGGTTGTTTAATTAAGGCGGATTTAATTCCCGCTATTTTTTACTCTTATATTCTCCACGTGCATACACCCCAATCCATTTATCATGATCTGCAAATCTCCAAATAAGGAAAGTAAAAAGAAACCCTAAAAAGGAAATACATATGTGTACCAAGTAATGTCTTTGCTTATACACAGAGTTAGGTACTCCTTTCACCATACTAAGAGACGGGATGACAGTATTGCAATAAACTGTTACAGAATCAAGACTTTCTCTCATATCTTCACTAAAAAAGGAATGTTCACCATTATAAGTTTGATTTCTAAAACGATATTGATATTTCAACACCATACTAGGCCTCTTCACAGCAGTATCATTTTCCAATATATATGAACAGTTGTCAGCTGGTACATATTTAAAAACATTTCCTATACCATTATACATTACATACATAATTATAGAAAAAAGGAATGCACTACCACATACAAAAAGCCCCGCATATAAGGCTAATTTATAAATAAATCTAATTACTGATTCCATTTATCCTCCGTTATTTTTAATGAAAACTCTGTTGTAATAGAAGTCCCAGCATCAATTCTCCAAATTGAATTCGCCGTCTTTTTTCCAACCTCACCCATTCCTTTTGTTATTTGATTAACCACTACACCTGTCGTTTCAGCAGATGCTCCCATTTCTCTCAAAACTGTTGATGTAGAATTTATATTATTCGACATTGTTTGCTGAATAGACTTAGCAGAAGTAGTGAACATTTTTCCTAAGTTACTAGCAACACCACTTGCTACTCCTCCAACTGCACCAGCAATCGCTCCATTTACAGCTTTACTAGAGAAATTCTCTGTTGATATTTTAACTTCTCCTTTATCTAATTGTTCAACAACCTGCCCAACAACATCGCCAGCAACAGCGCCACCTGCACCACCAATAGTTCCTGCAGCAGCTCCTACTCCCAAAACAAGCAGAGAGCCTCCACCGGTTGCTACAGCACTTCCAACAGCTAAATCAACAGCGGCACCTGTTATTGCACCGGAAACAGCACCTTCTGCAACACCTGCCCAAACATTCCGACCTTCTCTATAAGCTCTGAATCCACCAACTATACCACCAAAAATTCCACCAATGGCAGTACCTACAATCTTCCCATCAGGATCAACATGTTTCACAGGATCATTTAAACAATATACATACGGTGATACTTCATAATACTTTTCCGCCAGGGGATCCACCGCATGCCATCTTCCTACCGCCGCATCATACTGTCTCGTTCCATAATCATACCAATTCAATCCTTTCCTCACATCCAATTCCTTACCATTATACTTGTAAGGTTGAACATTCGTACTATTAGCATATAGTCCTCCAAAAGGATAATAATGGTTCACTTCCTCAATGCTACCGGATTCATTGATAACCACACGGTTATTTCCCTGATGATCCTGCAAATAATAATGAGGCTTCTTGTCGGACAAAGTAATATAACCGACTTCGGTCAGCAGCCTTTTAGCAGTATCGTTTTCATAGATCACATTGCCGCAATACTCAGTTATTGTTGTAGTGCCGCCTATCTGATGAACCGTACGAAGTTTAGTTCCGTCTGTACCATAGATATAAGCAATTGTACTACCATCCTTAAATATTACCTTACTTGGCAAATTTAAACAATTATATTGAATACTTATAATATTCTTGTTGGAATCTTCCGTCAAGTAACCGTTCGCATCATAGGAATATTCTTTTGTCAACTTAGTGCCATCTTTGAACTTAGCATCGTAGATAATCACAAAATATTACAACAAAAAAGCATTAGCCGTTTCATGAATTTCCCGCCATCAGTCTCAGATATTCTATTTAAAAAGCTACCCTTACATGGAAAAACACATAAGGATAGCCATTAATTCAGACCTCTAAAAATAGACAAATCTTGAAACAATAATCCATAGTTATTCCGACATACAGGCCTGTTTACCTTTTTCCCATAATACATCGGCTATTTGAGGGTCTGCAAGACTATACTCAAGTAAGAAACAATCACCAACGGTATTGTTATCGCCAGGATGCCAAAAAGGATTTATTTCATATCGATGATTATCAACATAATAGACAATCCTCGCTAGTTTTCCACGAGCTACTCCTGTCCCAGGTCTTCGATATATATTTATTACCTTACCAACCGTAATTCCACTTTCCTTTAACATCTGACATTTATAGATATACGCTATAGGCAGAAAAATAATTAATATAATAGAAACAACCCAGTTTATCTTTCTCTGAATACTTTTCTCTTTTTTCTTAGGGCTTCTTGTACTCTTCATCATTCCAATCCATTTTTAAGTTAAATCTATCTACTCCTCTTGTTATGATTTCTTCAACAGCATTCGAATTCATTTGGCCTATTGTAGAATTAAGCATTTGAGTTCCAACCTGTTTGATTCGAGTTTTTTGTGCATCGAATTTTGCAGTTTCTAATTGTATTCTTTTAGATTCAGAATTAGGGCGACGATCTACTCGACTCCGTGCAGTTCGCACATTCTGATTAGCTGTACGCATCTCCTTATTGGCATTTTCCAATGCTTTATTACTACTACTCTCTGTCAGTTTTCCTGCACCTACACCAACAGTCGTGCTTATAAGAGCATTAGTTGCAATAGTCTTTAGATCATCCTTTATCCCTAATCCTTCATTAGCAGTATACGATATAGTTTCCTTTGCAGCTTCCACAATGAAAGTTTTAGCGATTTTCAATTTCCCAGTTGGATTAATTGCAGATAAACCAACACTAACAAAATTTACATTTCCAACCCAGGCATCATATCCACTTTTGCCAGAACGATAATTATCATAAACCTGAAAACCATAGTCAATGACAGCACCGGCAGCAGCCCAAAACCATCTTCCATCTGAGTCAACATTCTTCACGGGATCATTGGCACAATAGATATACGGACTTACTTCATAATACTTTTCTGCCAGCGGATCCACCGCATGCCATCTTCCTACCGCCGCGTCATACATTCTCGCCCCATAATCATACCAATTCAGTCCTTTCTTCGTATCCAACTCTTTACCATTATACTTGTAAGGTTGAACATTCGTACTATTAGTATATAGCCCTCCAAAAGGATAATAATGGTTCACTTCCTCAACGCTACCGGATTCATTGATTACCACACGGTTATTCCCCTGATGATCCTGCAAATAATAATGAGGCTTCTTGTCGGACAAAGTGATATAACCGACTTCGGTCAACAACCTTTTAGCAATACCATTTTCATTGATCACATTGCTGCAATACTCTGTTGTCGTAGTAGTTCCCCCAATCTTATGTATCGTTTTCAGCTTCGCACCGTTACCACCATAAATATAACTGAACGTACTGCCATCCTTAAAAGTAACCTTCAAGGGCAAATTTAGCAAATTGTACTCTATTTTGCTAATATCCTTGTTTAAATCTTGAGTCAGATTACCATTTTTGTCATAATCGTATTCTTGGGAAGAAGTAATTCCATTCCTGAATTCAAAGCCATTATTGTAAGCCGAGAAAGTAGCAACATCATCTACCGATTTCAACTGATTGCCACTCAGCGTCATCGTCAGGTTATCAAACAAGCCATAAGTACTGGTTCCAGTTTGACCGTAACGCTTCAAGCCTAGGATATTGCCGTTCTTGTCATATCCGGTTATCTGCTCGGTAAAACGATTCACATTCGCACTGAGGGAGGAGCCTTCACCACAAGAAGCTGTCAGCCTGTTACGAATATTGTAAGCATACGAGGGTGGGTACACATTAGCATTATAACTCCGCTTTTGCAGGCAGGCACAACCGTCATAACTATTACCGTACAGCACGGGTTATATACTACCGTACTGCAGCCGAGCAACCCGGAAGTTTTTTCTCAATACAAAAGTCACAGTCATCATATAGAGAACGAGCAAAAAAATCACCCCTGCCTAGGGGTGATTAATTCATATTAGGAAATACCAATAATCCACACAACCGGGAAATATTCCATTAACAACTCACTTCTATAACTTCACAATTTCTTTATAAACATCCTAAATATATCGATTATTAATAAGAGGGGTAATAATAGCAAAGGAAAATATACAGCTATCATAAAAGCTCCTTCCGACCGCAAAGTCAGAAACGCCCCCCATATTAAAATACTTGACACAAAAAAGGCAATCCACTCCTTGGAGGATGCTGTATGCTTAAAATCAAAGTTTGCAATCTTTAATCTTTCATACACACACGCGACATTATAAATAAAATAAATATTGCCATATATACCAATTGTTGATAACAATGCTAATCTAAAGTTTTCCATAAACCATAAAAAAACAAACAGAACAACCATGCTATACCAAAACCCTTTATCTACCTTTATCATCTCTAAATATTTTATTAACAAATTCACTTCCAATATTAGAAACCGTAGTACTGACCGCATTTGCAGCATCGCTACCATATCTTTCCGCTTTTTCTGTCGCAACTCGTAGTTTTTCAGCTCTTGAGGCTCTTGGATTATCTCCAGCAACTCGTCTTGCGTGATCAACTTGACGAGTTAACAACTTTCCCTCTGAAGAATTTTGTCTCGAAGATTTTACAAAACTACCAACTTTCCCCGATCCATATCCAGTAACAACATCAACAGCTACATTCTTTCCACTAATCTCCCCATCCTTCAAATACTGCGACGTCGCACTTACTGTTGCATCTACCGCCACTTCTCCAGCTATTTTCAGCGCAGTTGCAGTTTTTGCACTGGTCTGAGCTATCTTTATAGCTTTTATACCTTTATTTGTAACATTAGCAAGACCAACTCCAGTCATACTCGCGCCCGCTGATATTACAACAGACTTGACATCTATATCAGTTAAGGATTCGGACCAAGATTTACCCTCAAACCTATTACTCGCAACCTGAAACATATAATCAATTGCCCCTCCAAGAAGACCTGCAATAAAAGGGATTTTGCCATCAGGGTCAACATGCTTCACAGGATCATTTAAACAATATACATACGGTGATACTACATAAAACTTCTCCGCCAGCGGATCCACCGCATGCCATCTTCCTACCGCCGCGTCATACATTCTCGCCCCATAATCATACCAATTCAGTCCTTTCTTCGTATCCAACTCTTTACCATTATACTTGTAAGGTTGAACATTCGTACTATTAGTATATAGCCCTCCAAAAGGATAATAATGGTTCACTTCCTCAACGCTACCGGATTCATTGATTACCACACGGTTATTCCCCTGATGATCCTGCAAATAATAATGAGGCTTCTTGTCGGACAAAGTGATATAACCGACTTCGGTCAACAACCTTTTAGCAATACCATTTTCATTGATCACATTGCTGCAATACTCTGTTGTCGTAGTAGTTCCCCCAATCTTATGTATCGTTTTCAGCTTCGCACCGTTACCACCATAAATATAACTGAACGTACTGCCATCCTTAAAAGTAACCTTCAAGGGCAAATTTAGCAAATTGTACTCTATTTTGCTAATATCCTTGTTTAAATCTTGAGTCAGATTACCATTTTTGTCATAATCGTATTCTTGGGAAGAAGTAATTCCATTCCTGAATTCAAAGCCATTATTGTAAGCCGAGAAAGTAGCAACATCATCTACCGATTTCAACTGATTGCCACTCAGCGTCATCGTCAGGTTATCAAACAAGCCATAAGTACTGGTTCCAGTTTGACCGTAACGCTTCAAGCCTAGGATATTGCCGTTCTTGTCATATCCGGTTATCTGCTCGGTAAAACGATTCACATTCGCACTGAGGGAGGAACCTTCACCATAAGAAGCTGTCAACAAACGGTTCAAACCGTCATAACTGAACTTATAACCACGAAGCGTACTCTCATTACCCGATTTCCAAGTCAGACTACTGACATTACCGTCATAACGAGGAGTTCCGTTACCCGTATGGTAGTATAAGTTCTGGGTAAATTTACTGCCGCTGATACCAGTCAGCCAGTTACGAATATTGTAAACATACGAGGTGGAATACCCACTAGCATTATAGCTCCGTTTCTGAAGACGTCCATAACCGTCATAACTATTACTGTACAGTACGGATTGCGTACTGCCATTCAAGCTATAACGCACTTCCGTCAAGCGTTCCGCATCATCATAACTGTAAACATATTCCCTGTCAGAAGTAGAACCGCCATTACCACCATAATGGTAATAATGATGACGTAATGGTTTGCCTGTGAAACTATAAGCATAATATTCCTTATCATAGCCACCACGAACATTCGAAGAATGATGTTGTACTAAGCGCCCCTTCTGATCATAATACATTGCCGAAGCAGTATATTTCCCGGAACCATCCAGAAGATATGAACGGGTACCCGTCTGCAAACCATCAGCATAATCCGAACGGGCGCCATAACCGGATTTTGACTGATAGGTCAGAGAGGTGCTTTCTGTTGAAGCCAATGATTCCAAAAATTTGTAATCATCGTAATAATTCACAAGAATCAACTGCAAGTCAGTACCCCAAGATACGGTAGTGTGTGTATAGCCTATTCCTAAATTATCCGTTCCGGAGTCTCTTTCTTCTGCACATACACTTTTCAGCCTTTCTCGTAGCGTTGTAACAGGAGTTGCATCTGTATGCTCAAAAGAATAAATCAGACGTCCCAATACATCATATTTGTATACGGTCCAGCGTTTTTTACCTTTTTGAACGCCATTTTGTTCAAGCGCTAAACGGTCGGCACGATCATAAACCAAAAAGACAGGTTCACAGCCCGGAAGTTTTTTCTCAATGCAGCGGTCACGGTCGTCATACTTATAGCTATAGGCATAGCCCCCCAAAGACGTCGCATCAATCCTTCCGTCCAGTTGCGGTGGAAGGACATAACATAAAAGCCCGTAATCATTATAAACATAATAGGTATCATGCGAAACTCCCTTGTTGCGCTGACGCACTAAAACAGTATGTTGCTGTTTATCCGTAAAGGTCAGCGTACTGTCATTATCCTCACCTACTGAAAGGCTAACCCGGAGTTCTCCGGCAGCATAAACGGAAGGCGAGCCTTGTGTTATACTATAATCGGAAGATATGGCGTAGTGCCGGGCTGATAAAAGCCCGTTCACACTCGCATCATTCACCAAATAGTCGCTACACTTCTTCTTACCCGCACTGTGCCAAGCCGCACCTGCTCCCATTTCAAAAAGTACTCGTTCCAAAGGAGAGGCTTCATATCCAATTTCTTTGTAAGGAGAAGCGTCTCCGGTGAACTTGGCCGCCTGTTCGGAAAGGCCTGACACATAGTTTCCAGTACTACCTATTGATTGAACCGGAATAAATTCCCGCCATTTCCGGCCATAACCGTCATATTGTATACCGGAAACCAAATCCTGCCCATTAGGCGCAAATTGCTTCAAAACTAATTGTTCTTCACGTCCCAAATCATCAAAGTACTGAATCTGTTCCATACATTTAGAAGCATTTCCGGCTTCCCGATAAGTGCGTGTTTGCACATAATTATTGCTTAAAGACTGTGCAGATACCTGTATCGGAAGTAGTCCCAAAAGCATTGTTATTAAAGATTGTATAAATCGTTTCATATTTTTCCATATTTAATCTAACGGCGCATCTAATACATAGGGATATTGATAAGTAACGCCATTGGTCGCTTTATTTATCACAGTCCGGCAGCATTTGTCACCTTGGTTATACACTATATAAATTCGCGATTGCCCTTTAGGAAATCTCACAGTAACGAAGTCTGCACCATTGCCATACCGAACAAATTTATTGTTATTGTTATAATCGTTTATATAAAAAGTAATCCCCTTGTATGTATTCGTCTGATATTCTAATAAGAAGGTGATGTCTGTTTCACAAGGACAATCAATGTATGCCTCAATAAAGCGTTCGTTACCTTCTTTAAAGGTATGAATGTTCTGAAAACTAACAGCCATATTAGGTACTATTTCAAAAGATACTACGCTTGTGGCACTTGCCCCTGCCACCCTATCATGTATTGTGCAAGTCAGTTGATACGTTCCAAGAACAGTGAATTCATAGGTGAAATTAGAATTTTCTGTTCTATAGTTCAAACCTTTATCGTTTGTCAATACCCAACTGTAAGAATAATCTCCACTTCCTCCACTACCCCATGCAGCTATTGAAACTCTACCAAGGGGATAAGTTTGCCCAGCTCCTATCCTCAATTCCAGAGGTTGGTAAGATGGAGGAGGCTCAACAGGGGCACTCACTGAATCGCATTTATAATGATAGCCATATTCTTTTTCCTTATTATTTCCATAATCCAATTCAGCTGCTAACTCCCCGAATTTATTATAATGAAAGCTCTTACGGTTTCCATTAGGAACAACTACAGAACTGACTCCCTCAAGTGGACGATAAGTATAAGACGTCACCAATCCAATGCCTCGAAGAGTAGAGCGCAAAGAGGCACATGTACCTGCTAACATCGTGCTATCCGAATAACTTTTTATCTGTCCAAACCTCTCCGGGAAAGACTCATAACCCGCACCTTCAAGCTTAGCTACCGGATATAAAGAGCCATAGCCATAAATATAGGAGATACGTTGCGAACCATCCTTTACCGCTTCCAATAAATTACCATAATCATCGTACCTAATAAACTGTATGCGCGTTTCCCTCTCTTTATCACCTTTACCCGTCTCTATGCGATCTACTACAGGAATGTCCGATGACAGGCGATATGGATTATATACGTCATATTTTGCATTTCCCATAGTAGTAACACGATGTATTACCGGCCGCACTATATTACGGTTTACCATCGTTTTTGAAACTTCATCAGCGAAATCTGTAGGATAAAAAACACTTTCAACTTGTATTTTTCCCCCGTTCAATGTATTCTTTACCATGGTAGGTAATAAGTAATCATTATACTCATATTCAGTTTTACGGCCAAATGTCCGACCGCCTTCATACTCTTTCACTTCCGAAGAAGTCAACAGTTTATATCCGGTAAAGAAGGACAAAGAACCGTCATACCGGTAAGGTTCCGGCACACCTTTGGCAATAGCCCGGCTATCAACAGGATTAGGAACTACTCTACCTATCTTTAAAGTACGTATTGTCTCCCAACTTGTTACAGCCGGGTCATAAAACAAATAACTTTTTTGCGGTTCGAGTTTCATATAAGTTATTTGCTTAAGATTTTCAATCTTTCTATAGGTATTCTTTTGCTCACTCAGCAGATTTCCTTTACCATCATAAACAGCTTTACGCAGCAATTGCCCTACACTCCAGTCTTTATACGGACGATTAGCTCTTTTATGAAGCAAAGGGCAATATGGAGGCACAGCCTCACGAACGGAACGGATAGCATTCAGGCTACTATAATCATATTCATATACGGTTTTTCCACATTTTCCCTCCTCGTCCGCATATTCGGCCACATAGTCGTATACTATAGAAGCGGAAGATTCCAAATAATCATTGACTACAGGACGTGCATGCAAATCAACTTTATAAACCCTGTATGTTTCGAGCCAAGAAGGAGGACCCATACCAGCAAACTGTTTGTAACAAACCTGTTCGTAAGACGTCATGAAATCATAGAAAGTAAGCACACGTACAGGAAGTCCTTGCCCGTATTCTCCTCTACCATATTTGAATATACGCCGTGATGCAACCGTACCATCCGATTGTAGATTCTTGATTTCCTTGATACGTAAACTTCCATTGGAAACCGATTTCGTACGATGAGGCTCCTCAAATCTATTACGTTCATATTGAAATTCTGTTCTTCCTCCTGTTGGGTAGGTGACACTCTTAAGCATAAATGTCAATCCGGGAGCCTCATCACCATTTTGATAAAAATCTTTCCCGCCATAACGAAAATACATAGTATCGACCGGAATGCCATTATCGTTGTAAAGCGCAAATTCAGTATACAATTCAGGAATATTCGTCTGATTGTTCCCTGATAGTTGATAATATCCCCATGGGTTTACGTGCGGAGTATCATAAGCCACTCCACGCCGATCCCAGTACTGAAAACTATATTGCCTCTGCGAAAGCCCGTCTTTCGAAGTCTCAAGTACACCGTTCAAGCAAGGACGCTCGCCAAATCTCTCCGTCAATAATTGAAAACGTTTCACCACATTTCCCAGATAATCCTTTATAACAATTCCATTCAAGACTTTCTGACTTGTTTGATATTCGGTTATCATAGCATAAGTAAACTCTATACTACCACCGGGAAAATTGATCCTGCTCAGATATTTGGAAGATATAGACTGTATCCAATAATTCGTAGTGCGAGTATCATTACACATCAAAACAAGGTCATTATCCTTAATACCATCACTGTGAAAAACATTATAAGTACTTATTCTCATCTCAGTACCGACCGTAGAAGTTCCTGTCACATCACGCTGAATCAGTTTCACTTTACGCCCATTTGATTTTTCATAAGGATAATTAATGAATTCATCGGTCAATACATTCTCCTTCCCATTACAATATGCTATTGTAGCATCACCATTTGACGATTGCCTTTTAATATCCAGTGTAGCACTTTGCTCGTAATTACGAAGCGTATACTTATATGGACTGCTTGCCGTCAACCCCTCGTAAGAGAAAGTGATGGATTCCTTATTTGGCGTAAGAATACGCTCAGCTTTATACACCGATATAGCTTCAGTTTGTTGATTCTCCGTTTGAGTCTCCGTATATTCTATGGGAATAAAATCATACCGTACACCATCCGTATCTGTAATATTGAAACTCTTCAAATCAGGAGAATTACCTATCCGAATCGGATCATAAGGAACAGTTACAAATTCCTTTTTGGAATTATTATTAGCCGGTCTGTTCAAAAAGAAACTACCCCCCTTGTGAGGTAACAAGTAGAAATATTGATCAGGCTCAAGGTCATAACGTCCATACATGGCATCAACCAATGTATCCTGAACAAATTCACCATTAAGATTTACTCCTTTATTCATGTATAGTCCTTTATATGGAGTTTCATCCGGTAATCCATTCACCGCATGCGCTATCTGCGGTTCCGCTACCAAGCTCCAACCGGCACCTACAAAACTACGTTCGTTAGGTTTAAAACCGGAAGACTGATATACTAACTTTACAGGTAAAGTATACCCACTATTAAGTTTTATTTCATAAATAGGGATTTCCGTCTTCACTAACCCTGTATTATAAGACACAGGATAATTAATCATGCCAATCAACCTGTTCACTTCGGGACTCTGAGGAATCACTTGCGGAAAAGCAGGAGAAAGTACCGTATTCTGTGCAGTAATTGTCGCCGTAAAAGCAAACCAAATAGTCAATAAAAATAGTACAGATATCTTTTTCATAACACATCACTTTTAATTATTATCATCTCCGGGAAGTTCCCGGAGATAAACCTACTGTTTAAATTACCCTTTCTTCTCACTACCGCCAATCCGCCCCAATATCGCCGAGGCTACTGCAATTATCACTTTCAAAATCTTGTTCCAAACTGACTTTTTCATAACTTAGTCTCCTTTAATCTTTAAAAATTAGTTAATAGTTAGTAATCACATTCACAAAGCATACATACATGTTTGTGCTTTTAAATCATAATTTGTTTCTTTGCAAAGAAAGGTGTTGTCTGACGATGCAAATATACTAACTATTACAACTAAAACAAACTTTATCTAGAGTAAAGTTAGTATTTTACAGCATTTAACTAACTCTCTTCAATATACCTCTTTAATAAATACAAGTATGGAAGGCTGGGAAAGAATAAAACTAATTATGGAACAGGAAGGATACAACAAAAATTCCTTCAGCGCCACTATCGGATTAAATAACAACGTAACTATCACCCGTTTAATTAACGAAGAAAGAAAACCATCAAGGATGACTTGCGAGAAAATAGCTCAACGTTTCCCGCAATACAACCCTAATTGGATACTTACAGGTGAAGGAGAAATGTATCGAGAAAAAGAGAAAGAAACAGTTAGTACCCCGATAGATAGGCAAGAAGAAGTACAGAAAGCAAATACTAACTCTCAATTTATTTCCAATGTACATCCCATAGAGAACATAGGTTTTATGAATGTACCTTTAGTTCACCTGCGCGCCCAATGCGGATACCTCAACGGATACGGAGACCAGGAATATATAGACACTTTGCCAACGCTACCAGTTATAGTAGACCGCACCTACCATGGCAACTACCGCCTGTTTGAAGCAGAAGGGGACAGCATGGATGACGGCTCCAGAAGCTCTATCTGTGATGGAGACATTGTACTGGGTCGGGAAGTCAGGCGCGACCTATGGCAATACCACCTCCACATCAACGACTGGTATTTTATCATTATACACCGTACAGAAGGAATCTCCATCAAAAAAATCATCTCACATGATGTAGAGCATGGTATTATCACCTGCCATTCATTAAATGACATGTTCAGAGATTACCAACTACATTTAGATGAAATAGCAGAACTCTACAACCTTATAAAAATCGTAGATAGAAGCGCAAGACTATAACATCGAAAAAAAGATTCCACACCGCATCCGAACCGTACCTGCTCCATACCTGCTCCACACCTTCTTCTGTTAGAAGTACCTCCATACGAGAAACTACGGAGCAGGTATGGAGCAGGTATGGCTCGGGTACGGTGCAGGTACAGTCCGAACACAAAACCAACAAGGTTTTTACGCCTCAATTCCCCACTAATAAAGCCTTCCGGCACAGAGTTCATTATCAACGAAATAAACAATGAACAGGGTGTTGAAAACTTCTCAGAAAGTTTTTAGTTAAATCTTGTGGGGGATTGTGGGGAAATGTGTACTTTTACCGTCGCTTATTATAATAAGGTAACGATGATACATTTTTTGGGCAACATAGAAGCGAAAACCGACGCAAAGGGACGTGTATTTATCCCCGCCGGCTTTCGGAGGCAACTGCAATCTGCCTCCGAAGAAAGACTTGTGCTGCGCAAAGATGTATTTCAAGACTGCCTGGTACTCTATCCAGAAAGCGTTTGGTTCAAGACGCAAAACCAACTGCGGAAGCGCCTGAACAAATGGAACGCAAAACACCAAGACATTTTCCGGCAATTTGTGAGCGATGCGGAAATCATGGTTCCCGATGGGAACGGACGCATCCTGCTGCCCAAACGTTACCTGCAAATGGCCGGCATACAGAGCGATGTACGTTTCATTGGTGTGGACAATACGATAGAAATCTGGGCTAAAGAGAAAACAGAACAACCGTTTATGAACCCGGAAGAATTCAGCGAAGCCTTGCAGGAGATTCTGGGAGACGAAGACGAGTGGGATGAAGAGGAAGAGTGATTAACAAGTAGTGATTAGTGATTAACAAGTAGTAGTTAATGGGGAATGAAGAATTGACATATCACGTACCGGTGCTGCTGATGCCGAGTGTGGACGGAATGAATATCCGCCCGGACGGAACATATGTAGACGTCACTTTCGGCGGTGGAGGGCATTCACGCGAAATATTGTCACGGTTGGGAGACGGCGGACAGCTACTGGGATTCGACCAGGACGAAGACGCGGAACAAAACATTATGGACAACCCGCATTTCATCTTCGTACGGAGCAACTTCAGGTATCTGCATAATTTCCTGCGCTATCATGAGATTGAAGAAGTGGATGCAATACTTGCCGACCTGGGAGTATCCTCCCATCATTTCGACGACAGCGAACGGGGATTCTCATTCCGCTTTGACGGTGCACTGGATATGCGCATGAATAAACGTGCGGGAGATACTGCGGCAGACATCATAAACAACTATGATGAAGAGCGCTTGGCAGACATCTTCTACCTGTATGGCGAACTGAAAAACAGTCGCAAGTTGGCATCCGTACTGGTAAAAGCACGAACCGTACAGAAGATAACAACTATCGGAGAGTTTCTGGAAGTTATAAAACCACTCTTCGGCCGTGAACGGGAGAAAAAAGAACTGGCTAAGGTATTTCAGGCATTGCGCATTGAAGTGAACCAGGAAATGGAAGCACTGAAAGAAATGCTATATGCGGCAACCGAAGCGTTGAAGCCGGGCGGACGACTGGTAGTGATTACCTATCATTCACTGGAAGACCGGATGGTGAAGAACATCATGAAAACCGGAAATGTGGAAGGTAAAATGGAGAAGGATTTCTTCGGAAATGTACAAACCCCATTCCGACTGGTAAACAACAAAGTGATTGTGCCGGATGAAGCGGAAATAGAACGCAATCCGAGGTCGAGAAGTGCCAAACTGAGGATAGCGGAAAAGAAGGGGTAAAGTAGTAAAGCAATAGAATGATAGAGTGATGAAGGAAATGGAAGAAAAACAGATAAATGAGAAAACAGAGAAAGCGGAAAAGGCGAAGAAAGCCAAAAGCCGCACGTCTCTGAAGAATATTATCGGTGGCGACATTCTGGCTACAGACTTTTTCCGTCGCCAGACCAAAATGCTGGTGCTGATCATGGTGCTGATTCTATTTTATATACACAACCGCTATGCCTGCCAGCAACAAATGATAGAGATAGATAAACTGAAAAAAGAACTGATTGACATTAAGTACGATGCCCTTACGCGTAGTTCGGAGCTGATGGAACGGAGTCGCCAATCGCGCATTGAGGAATATATCGCGACCAAGGAAAGCGATTTGCAGACTTCGACCAATCCACCGTATTTAATTAAATAAGATACAAGGAGAGAAGGAGACAACTTAAAAACCTTATCAACTTAGGAAAAGAGAATGGCAGTAAATAAGAAAAATATCATGACCCGTTATTTCTTCGTAGTCCTCATAATGGGACTGCTGGGAATAGCTATTGTCGTAAAAGGCGCAATCATCATGTTCGCCGAACGACAATACTGGCATGATGTAGCCGATCGTTTCGTAAAGGAGAATGTAACCGTAAAGCCCAACCGCGGCAATATCCTTTCATCCGACGGTAAACTGATGGCAAGCTCCCTGCCCGAATACCGCATATATATGGACTTCAAGGCGGGCGGCTACACCAAAGACACCATGCTGGTGAACCACATGAACGAGATTTGCGAAGGACTGCATAAGATATTCCCCGATAAAAGTGCCGCAGAATTTAAGTCGCACTTGCAAAAGGGACGCAAAAAAGGCAGCCGCAACTATCTGATTTATCCGAGACGTATCTCGTACATCCAATATAAAGAAGCGAAACGCTTGCCTGTATTCAACCTGAACAAATACAAAGGCGGGTTCCACGAACAAGCGTACAATCAACGCAAGAAGCCGTTCGGCTCATTGGCCGCCCGTACGCTCGGAGACCTTTTCCCTGACACCGCGCAAGGGGCTAAGAACGGCATCGAGTTGTCTTTCGACACATTGCTGAAAGGACGTGACGGCATCACCCATCGCCAGAAGGTGATGAACAAATACCTGAACATCGTGGACATAGCTCCCGTGGACGGTTGCGACATCATATCAACTCTTGATGTAGGCATGCAGGACATTTGCGAAAAAGCGCTGGTGGATAAACTGAAAGAAATCAATGCCACCGTAGGCGTAGCCGTACTGATGGAAGTGGAGACAGGCGAAGTAAAAGCCATCGTCAATATGATGAAAGCAGGTGACGGCAAGTATTACGAGATGCGCAACAATGCCATCAGTGACATGATGGAACCGGGATCTACCTTCAAGACCGCCTCTATCATGGTTGCCCTTGAGGACGGAAAAATCACCCCGGAAACAGAAGTGGATACCGGAAACGGTATCATGAATATGTACGGCAGTAAAATGAGGGACCATAACTGGCATCGTGGAGGATATGGAAAAATCAACGTAACGCGTATTCTGGAAGTTTCATCCAACGTAGGTGTTTCTTATCTCATCGACAAACATTACAAAGACAATCCGCAGAAATATGTAGACGGTCTGAAACGTATGAGTATTGACCAGCCGTTGCATTTACAGATTTCCGGTGAAGGAAAACCGTACATCAAAGGACCGAAAGAAAGATATTTCGCCAAGACTACCCTGCCCTGGATGAGTATCGGATATGAAACGCAGGTTCCACCGCTTAACATACTGACATTCTATAATGCGATTGCCAATAATGGCGTTATGGTGCGTCCGAAATTTGTAAAAGCGGCCGTGAAGGACGGTGAAGTCATAGAAGAATACCCCACCGAGGTGATTAATCCGAAGATATGCTCCGACCGCACTCTGGTGCAGATACGCGACATTCTGGAGAAAGTCGTATCACAAGGGTTAGCCAAACCCGCCGGAAGCAAGCAGTTTGCCGTAGCAGGTAAAACAGGTACGGCACAGATATCCCAGGGTACGGCAGGTTACAAAAGCGGACGGGTCAACTATCTGGTAAGCTCTTGTGGCTATTTCCCGGCAGACGCGCCTAAGTACAGCTGCATCGTTTCTATCCAGAAACCGGGACTTCCCGCTTCGGGAGGTCTGATGGCAGGTAGTGTATTCGGGAAGATTGCCGAAAGAGTATATGCTAAAAACCTGCGGTTCGATATCCGCAGTGCGATAGACAGCACCACCAATGTCATTCCTCCCGTAAAAGCCGGAGAGATGAACGAAGCATTGCAGGTGTTGAACAGTCTGAAAGTTCCCGTACAGAAGCAATTCTCTCCCCGGAAAGGGAAAGAGGCATGGGGACATACACAGGCATCACCCAATGCAGTTATCCTGCAAGGCAAGGAAGAGGCGAATTCAAACGTCGTTCCCAGCGTCATCGGAATGGGAGCGAAAGATGCGGTTTATTTGCTGGAAAGTAAAGGACTGAAAGTCAGGCTGAACGGCATTGGCAAGGTAAAGAGTCAATCAATACCGGGTGGGAACCATGTAGTGAAAGGTCAAACGGTAACCCTTACGCTTCGTTGATGAAGTGCGGGTGAAGAGTTTATTAAAAGAATATACATTATATATAATAAGGTATGGTATTAAGTGAATTACTAAAAACGATACAACCGATACAGATTATCGGAAGTACGGAAACGGAGATAACGGGAGTGAACATAGACTCCCGTCTGGTGCAAGCCGGACATCTGTTCATGGCTATGCGCGGTACCCAAACAGACGGGCATGCTTACATCCCTGTCGCAATAGAAAAAGGAGCCGTCGCCGTGCTTTGCGAAGACGTGCCCGAAGAGCGGAAAGAGGGTATTACCTATATCCAGGTGAAAGATAGCGAAGATGCCGTTGGCAAAGTAGCTACTACCTTTTATGGTGATCCGTCCTCCAAAATAGAGTTGGTAGGCGTGACCGGAACGAATGGAAAAACCACCATCGCCACCTTATTATATAATACATTCCGCTATTTCGGTTACAAAGTAGGGCTGATTTCCACTGTCTGCAACTATATAGACGACCAGGCCATACCGACCGAGCACACCACCCCCGACCCCATCACCTTGAACCAACTGCTGGGGCAGATGGCGGACTCCGGATGCAAATACGTCTTCATGGAAGTAAGTTCACACTCCATTGCCCAGAAACGCATCAGCGGTCTGCGCTTTGCAGGCGGTATATTCACTAACCTGACGCGTGACCATCTGGACTATCACAAGACGGTGGAGAATTACCTGAAAGCCAAGAAGAAATTCTTCGATGATATGCCCAAGAATGCATTCAGCCTGACCAATCTGGATGATAAGAACGGGCTTGTCATGACGCAGAACACACGCTCTAAAGTATACACTTACTCTTTGCGCAGCCTCTCCGACTTCAAAGGCAAGATTCTGGAATCCCATTTCGAAGGTATGCTTCTTGATTTTAATAATCGAGAACTGGCTGTTCGTTTTATCGGCCGTTTCAATGCCTCAAACTTGCTGGCAGTGTTCGGTGCAGCCGTATTACTCGGCAAGAAGGAAGAAGATGTACTGATTGCCCTCAGCACCCTGCATCCGGTAACCGGGCGTTTCGACGCTATCCGTTCACCGAAAGGCTATACCGCCATTGTGGACTATGCACATACCCCGGATGCACTCATCAATGTGTTGAACGCCATCCATGACGTACTCGAAGGTAAAGGAAAAGTCATCACCGTGGTAGGTGCAGGCGGTAACCGCGACAAAGGCAAACGCCCCATCATGGCAAAAGAAGCCGCTAAAGCGAGCGACCGCGTCATCATCACCTCGGACAATCCGCGCTTTGAAGAACCGCAAGATATCATCAACGATATGCTCGCCGGTCTGGATAAGGACGATATGCAAAAGACCATCAGCATTACCGACCGCCGCGATGCCATCAAAACAGCTTGTATGCTGGCACAGCCGGGTGATGTAATCCTCGTAGCCGGAAAAGGCCATGAGAACTATCAAGAGATAAAAGGAGTGAAACATCACTTTGATGATAAAGAGGAGTTGAAAAAAATAATGAATGATTAATAATTAAAGCAACTCTTTAATTTTTAATTCTTAATTCTTAATTTACATGTTATACTACTTATTTCAATGGTTAGATAAATATGACATTCCCGGTGCGGGTATGTTTGGTTATACATCATTCCGGGCACTGATGGCAATCATCCTTGCATTGCTCATTTCAAGCATCTGGGGTGACCGCTTCATCAACTTGCTGAAACGGAAACAGATTACGGAAACACAGCGTGATGCCAACATCGACCCGTTCGGAGTGGACAAGGTAGGTGTGCCGAGTATGGGGGGTGTCATTATCATTGTGGCAATTCTTATCCCATGTCTGCTGCTGGGCAAACTGAGCAACATCTACATGATATTGATGCTGATTACTACGGTATGGCTGGGCTCACTGGGCTTTGCCGACGATTATATCAAAATTTTCAAGAAAGATAAGGAAGGCCTGCACGGGAAATTTAAGATTATCGGACAGGTAGGTCTGGGACTGATTGTCGGTCTGACGCTTTATCTCAGCCCGCAAGCGGTTATCCGTGAGAATATTGAAGTGCAGAAACCCGGACAAGAAATAGAGGTTATCCATGCCGGACAGGACATCAAGTCCACACAAACCACTATTCCGTTTTTCAAAAGCAATAATCTGGATTATGCCGACATCGTAGGCTTCATGGGTAAACATGCGCAAACCGCCGGTTGGATACTATTCGTCATCATCACTATCTTTGTGGTAACGGCTGTCAGCAACGGTGCGAACCTGAATGACGGAATGGACGGAATGGCGGCCGGAAACTCGGCAATCATCGGACTGGCATTAGGAATATTGGCATACGTATCGAGTCACATCCAGTATGCCAGTTACCTGAACATCATGTACATACCCGGTTCGGAAGAATTGGTTATCTTTATCTGCGCCTTTATCGGCGCCCTGATCGGTTTCCTGTGGTACAATGCTTTCCCGGCACAGGTGTTCATGGGTGATACGGGCAGTCTGACAATTGGCGGTATCATTGCGGTGTTCGCCATTATCATACACAAAGAATTGCTGATACCCATTCTCTGCGGTGTATTCTTGGTAGAGAACCTGTCAGTTATCCTGCAACGGTTCTACTACAAGGCAGGAAAGCGGAAGGGAGTGAAACAAAGGTTGTTCAAGCGAACGCCTATTCATGACCATTTCCGTACTTCCATGAGTCTGATAGAACCGGGCTGCACGGTGAAGTTTACAACGCCGACAAAGCTGTTCCACGAATCAAAAATCACTGTCCGCTTCTGGATTGTGACGATTGTGCTGGCGGCAATAACGATTATAACATTAAAAATAAGATAACAGAGCTACCAGTTACGAGCTATAAGCTACAAGTGCTCGCTACTGGTCGCCGATAAGAAAACAAACTTGTAGCAACTACCAACTCCAGCCTTCCACAGGTAGCTTGTAGTTGGTAGCCCGTAATTTATAAGAACATGAGTAGAATTGTAGTATTAGGAGCCGGAGAGAGCGGTGCAGGTGCTGCCGTACTCGCCAAAGTGCAGGGGTTCGACACGTTCGTATCCGATATGTCCGCCATTAAAGACAAGTACAAGGTATTGCTGGGCAAGTATGACATTGCCTGGGAAGAAGGCAGGCACACGGAAGAGTTGATTTTGAATGCTGATGAAGTTGTGAAAAGCCCCGGTATCCCCAACGACGCTCCGATGATACTGAAACTAAAAGAACAAGGTACGCCCATCATCTCTGAGATAGAGTTTGCCGGACGCTACACCCGAGCCAAAATGATATGTATTACCGGTTCAAACGGTAAGACCACTACCACCTCACTCATCTACCACATTTTCAAGAGTGCAGGACTGAATGTAGGGCTGGCCGGCAACATCGGTAACAGCCTGGCCTTGCAGGTGGCTACGGAACAGCATGATTATTATGTGATTGAGCTTAGTTCCTTCCAACTGGATAACATGTATAACTTCCGCGCCAACATTGCCGTGCTGATGAACATCACGCCCGACCATCTGGACCGCTACGACCATTGCATGCAGAAGTATGTGGACGCCAAATTCCGCATCACGCAGAACCAAACACCGGAAGATGCTTTCATCTTCTGGAACGATGACCCCATCATCAAACGGGAGCTGGACAAGCACGGACTACGCGCTCACCTCTATCCGTTCTCTGCCGTAAAGGAAGACGGAGCCATCGCATACGTAGAAGACGGTGAAGTGGAAATCAACGAGCCTATCGCCTTCAACATGGAACAGGAAAAACTGGCCCTGCAAGGTACACATAACTTATATAACTCTCTCGCCGCCGGCATCTCCGCCAACCTCGCCGGAATAGAGAAAGAGTATATCCGCCAGGCATTGTCCGACTTCAAAGGCGTGCAACACCGCCTGGAAAAGGTGGCAACCGTGCGCGGCGTGGAATTCATCAACGACTCCAAGGCAACGAACGTAAATTCGTGTTGGTATGCTTTGCAGAGCATGAAGACCAAAACCGTACTTATCCTGGGCGGAAAGGACAAAGGCAACGACTACACGGAGATTGAAGATCTGGTACGCGAAAAGTGCTCCGCCCTGGTTTACCTGGGGCTGCACAATGAAAAGTTGCACGACTTCTTCGACCGTATGGGATTGCCCGTTGCCGATGTGCAAACCGGTATGAGAGATGCCGTAGACGCCGCTTTCCGTCTGGCAAAGAAAGGTGAAACGGTGTTGTTGAGCCCTTGCTGCGCAAGCTTCGACCTCTTCAAGAGTTACGAAGACCGCGGCGACCAGTTCAAAGAGTGTGTGAGGGCACTGTGACAGGATATTCTCACGCACCGTGACAGGAAGCTCTCACACAGCGTGAGAAAACAAGCGTCAACAAGAGCGCTTTCATTCTTTAATTATTAATTATTAATTTGCGAAGCATTGGATTTATTAAGAAGCATATTCAAAGGCGATAAGGTAATCTGGATCATTTTCCTCTTCCTTTGTCTCATTTCTATCATAGAAGTGTTCAGTGCTGCGTCTACCCTGACGTATAAAAGCGGAGACCACTGGGGACCGATCACGCAGCACAGCATTCTGCTGATGGTAGGTGCCGTGATTGTGGTATTGGTGCACAATATACCTTATAAATGGTTTCAAGTATTCCCGGTATTCCTGCTTCCCCTCTCCATCGGCCTGCTTGCTTTTGTAATGCTGATGGGAGTTATTACCGGCGACCGCGTGAACGGTGCTGCCCGCTGGATGACATTTATGGGAATCCAGTTTCAGCCATCGGAGATAGCTAAAATGGCAGTTATCATCGTCACCGCCTTTATCCTTTCGAAAGGGCAGGATGAAGACGGAGCAAGTCCGAAAGCCTTCAAACGCATCATGATAATCACCTGCATCGTTTGCGGACTTATCCTGCCGGAAAACTATTCGACGGGAATGTTGCTGTTCGGCACGGTTTATCTGATGATGTTCATCGGACGGATATCGGCCCGCAAACTGTTGATACTGGGAGGAAGTATCCTCGCCTTTGTCGTAGTATTCGTCACATTCCTGTTGGCTACACCGAACGACACCCTCGAAAAGGTTCCTATGGGACACCGCTTCACAACGGTAAAAGCCCGTATCACCGATTTCACGAATAAAGGAGAAGTGCCCGCAGCCAAATATGACATAGACGGAGACGCGCAGGTGGCACACGCTCGTATTGCCGTAGCCACGAGCAACGTCATAGGCAAAGGACCGGGCAACTCGGTGCAACGGGATTTTCTGAGCCAGGCATTCTCCGACTTCATTTACGCCATCATCATTGAAGAACTGGGGTTGGTGGGCGGAATAGCCGTCGTGTTCCTTTACATCTGTCTGCTGGTACGCGTAGGGCGCATTGCCAAGAAGTGCGACCGTACCTTCCCCGCTTTCCTCATCACAGGGATAGCCCTGCTGCTCGTCACGCAAGCATTATTCAATATGATGGTTGCCGTTGGCCTGGCCCCTGTCACGGGGCAGCCGCTTCCGCTTATCAGTAAAGGCGGAACCTCTACGTTCATCAACTGTGCCTATATTGGCATGATATTGAGCGTGAGCCGTTACACCGCCCGGTTAGAGGAACAGCAAGAGCACGACGCGCAAATACCGATGCAGATAGAAGCCACCGGAGAAGGAAACAGTGACATACAGACAGCTGCCGAACCGACAGCCAAAGTATTAAATAGTGATGCTGAATTTGAGTAAATAGATAACAGGATATGGAAACAAAGAATAACGGACCGCGCGTCATTATCAGCGGTGGAGGTACAGGAGGACACATTTTCCCCGCAGTATCTATCGCTAACGCCGTCAAGGAACTTCGCCCTGATGCTGAAATCCTCTTTGTAGGTGCGGAAGGACGAATGGAGATGCAGCGTGTGCCCGATGCAGGATACCGGATCATCGGCCTGCCCGTAGCCGGGTTTGACCGGAAGCACATCTGGAAGAACTTCGCGGTAATTGTGAAGCTGTTGCGAAGCCAGTGGAAAGCACGCCGTATAGTGAAGGAATTCCGTCCGCAAGTAGCGGTAGGTGTAGGCGGCTACGCCAGCGGCCCGACTCTGAAAGTGGCAGGCATGATGGGAGTGCCGACTTTGATACAGGAACAGAACTCCTACGCAGGAGTGACGAACAAACTGCTTGCCCAGAAAGCATGCAAGATTTGTGTAGCGTACGGCGGCATGGAGAAGTTCTTTCCCGCAGACAAGATTATCATGACCGGCAATCCTGTCCGCCAAAACTTACTGGCCAACAAACCGGAGCGCGAAGAAGCTGTCGCCTCATTCGGTTTCAACCCGGAAAAGAAGACGATATTGATATTAGGCGGAAGCCTCGGCGCACGCACCATCAACCAAACGCTGATTGCCGCGCTGGATACAATAAAAGCACACAGTGACGTCCAGTTCATCTGGCAGACGGGAAAGATATATATCCAGCAAATCAAGGACGCTATTACCACTGCAACAGGTGAAGCAGTACGTAACCCACGTATTCCTACCATTCCCAATCTGTATGTGACGGATTTCATCAAAGATATGGCGAGTGCGTATGCTGCCGCCGATTTAGTCATTTCACGGGCGGGAGCCGGTTCCATCTCAGAATTCTGTCTGCTGAACAAGCCTGTCATCCTCGTGCCTTCACCCAATGTGGCGGAAGACCATCAGACCAAAAATGCACTGGCATTGGTGGACAAGAAAGCTGCCATCTATGTGAAAGATGTGGATGCAATGAAACATTTGGTTTCCACAGCCCTTGCGACAGTTGCCGATGATGATAAATTGAAAACGCTGAGTGAAAACATTGCCACGCTGGCTTTGCCGGACTCGGCAACGATCATTGCTAAAGAAGTATTGAAACTGATAGATAAACCATAGTACTCAATTATATAAATAAACTGTAGTAACTCATTTCTCCTCCTGGAAGGAGGAAACATGAGATAGTATAAATTATAAAAAGATGAATATAGAGAATATCAAATCCGTATATTTTGTTGGTGCCGGCGGCATCGGCATGAGTGCCTTGATACGTTATTTCCTGTCAAAGGGCAAGCTCGTCGCCGGTTACGACCGTACTCCGAGCGAACTGACTGAGCACCTTATAAAAGAAGGCGCACAGATACATTATGAAGAGAATGTAGTTCTTATCCCCGAAGCCTGCAAAGATAAGGCAACAACTTTAGTGATTTATACCCCCGCCGTGCCGCAAGAGCATGCCGAATTAGCCTACTTCCGCAATAACGGTTTCGAGATACAGAAGCGTGCCCAGGTTTTGGGAACCATCACCCGCAACAGCAAAGGTTTGTGCGTTGCCGGAACACACGGCAAAACCACCACCAGCACAATGACCGCCCACCTTCTCCATCAATCCCACGTAGGTTGTACGGCATTTCTCGGAGGTATTTCCAAGAACTACGAGACAAATTTACTTTTGTCTTCGTCCAGCCCTTACACGGTTATAGAGGCAGACGAGTTTGACCGTTCGTTCCATTGGCTGTCGCCTTATATGAGTGTAATTACTGCTACAGACGCCGACCATCTGGACATTTACGGCACAGAGGAAGCCTATCTGGAAAGTTTCCGCCACTACACCACCCTCATCCAGCCGGGCGGTGCACTGATTATCCATAAAGACATCTCTCTGCAACCTGACGTACAACCCGGTGTAAAAGTCTACACCTACGCCCGTACCGAAGGCGATTTCCATGCCGAGAACATCCGCATCGGAAACGGTGAGATAGTTATCGACTTTGTGGCACCCGATACGCGCATCAATGATATCCGGTTAGGGGTACCCGTCAGTATCAACATCGAAAACGGTGTAGCAGCTATGGCTCTCGCCCACCTCAGCGGGGCAACGGACGAGGAAATCAAACGCGGTATGGCAAGTTTCCGCGGTGTAGACCGTCGCTTCGACTTCAAAATCAAGAATGATAAGGTCGTATTCCTAAGCGACTACGCCCACCATCCTGCCGAAATCGCGCAAAGCGTAAAGTCTATCCGCGACCTGTATCAGGATAAGAAGATCACAGCTATCTTCCAGCCTCATCTTTACACCCGTACCCGCGACTTCTATAAGGAGTTTGCCGACAGCCTGTCATTGCTCGACGAAGTTATCCTCACAGATATTTATCCGGCACGTGAACAGCCCATCCCCGGTGTCACCAGCCAACTGATATATGACAATCTGCGCCCGGGCATCGAAAAATGTATGTGCAAAAAAGAAGATATTCTGGAGTTACTCTCTCAGAAACAGATTGAGGTTCTGATAACGTTAGGTGCCGGAGACATAGATAATTACGTTCCCGAAATCACGAAACAATTGACAATTGAGAATTGACACTTAATTGAGAATATAATGTAAATTGCAAATAGCTTATGGTTAAACGAATTCTATTGTCCATCGTCCTGCTGCTCATCATCGCCTATCTGGTGGTAGCTATCACGGCTTTCAACCGGAAGCCTGCCGGTCAGGTGTGTCATGACATGGAATTGGTTATCAAAGATACAGTCTACGCCGGTTTTATCACTAAGAAGGAGGTGGCGGACATACTGGAAAAGAAAGGTATTTATCCCGTCGGCAAACCTATGGACCGCATCCGAAGCAAAACACTGGAAAAGGAACTTGCCAAACATCCACTCATCGACGAAGTGGAATGCTACAAGACCCCCAGCGGAAAACTTTGTGTGGAAGTCAGCCAGCGAATCCCTATCCTGAGAGTGATGAGCGCCAACGGAGAAAACTACTATCTGGATAACAAAGGGACAGTAATGCCCCCCGATGCAAAGTGCGTCGCCCACCTTGCCATAGTGACAGGAAGAGTAGAAAAGTCGTTTGCCATGAGGGATTTATATAAGTTTGGTGTATTTTTGCAGAATAATAAGTTCTGGGATGCACAAATTGAACAGATACATGTGTTGTCCGACAAGAACGTGGAATTAGTGCCGCGCGTGGGTGATCATATTATCTACCTCGGCAAGCTGGACAACTTCGAGCGCAAGCTCGACCGGGTGAAAGCTTTCTATGAGAAAGGATTAAATAAGGTAGGATGGAACAAATATTCTCGCATCAGCGTTGAATTTAGTAACCAGATTATCTGTACTAAACGAGAAAAATAAATAAATAGGAATATATCTATGGCAACAACAGAATTTATCGCCGCTATTGAGTTGAGTTCTTCCAAGATTTCCGGCATCGCAGGAAAGAAGAACAGTGACGGAAGCATACAAGTGTTGGCTTATGCGCGTGAAGATGCCGCTTCATTTATCCACAAAGGCATCATCTACAACATTGACAAGACCGCACAGGCTTTGACTTCCATCATCAACAAGCTGGAAAGTCAGTTGAACAACTCCATTGCCAAAGTATATGTAGGCATCAGCGGACAGTCATTGCGCACGGTAAAGAATGCGGTAAGCCGTGTACTTGAAGAGGAAGGGATTATTTCGCAAGAGTTGGTAGACGCAATCAGCGACGAAAACCTTGAAGTTCCCCTGATAGACATGAGTGTATTGGATGTCGCCCCGCAGGAATATAAGATAGACAATAATCACCAGGCCGATCCGGTAGGCGTGGCAGGTAAGCGCATCACAGGCAACTTCCTGAACATCGTGGCACGCGCCTCCCTCAAGAAGAACCTGGAACACAGCTTCGAACAAGCCAAAGTGGAAATAGCCGATTTGCTCATCGCCCCGATAGCTCTGGCAAACGCCGTACTGACGGAAAGCGAAATGCGCTCAGGCTGCGCACTGGTTGACTTCGGTGCAGACACCACTACCATATCGGTCTATAAGAACAATATTCTCCGCTTCCTCAGCGTACTGCCGTTGGGCGGAAACAATATCACCCGCGACATCACTTCCCTGCACATGGAAGAATCGGAAGCCGAACAGCTGAAACTGAAGTATGGTGACATGCTCTACGAGGAAGAGGAGACTGATACCCCTGCCGTCTGTTTGCTGGAAGACGGCCGTAGCATCGAGCTCAATGTATTGAACGACATTATCGATGCGCGTGCCGAAGAAATCCTTGCCAACGTATGGAACCAACTGCAACTTTCAGGATATGATGACAAACTACTGTCCGGTGTCATCTTCACCGGCGGTGGCGCTAACCTGAAGAACCTGGAAGAAGCGTTCCGCAAACGCAGCAAGGCTGATAAAGTGAAGACAACGAAGTTTGTCCACAATACCATCTACGGCTTCAACGACGTATTGAAAAAAGACGGAATGCAGAACACCCTGCTCGGACTGCTTGCCGCAGGAAACGAAAACTGTTGCCTGCAAGAAGTGAAACCTGCACCTGCCGCCACCGTCACTCCTCCGAAACCCGCCGATATGTTTGGCGACGACGAAGCTCTGAAAGAACAGGAAGCTGCCGCCCGTGCCGCCAAAGCCCAGCGCGAGAAGGAAGAAAAGGAACGCCGCGAACGGGAACGCAAGGAGAAAGAACGTAAAGAAAAAGAAGAGAAGAAGAAAAAGAAGAAAGAAGGCCCCAGCTGGTTTGAAAAGACTTTCAACAAGCTTTCCAATGAGATCTTCTCGGATGACGATTTGAAATAAATTTAATAAAATAAGGAACTATGGACGATATAGTACAATTCGATTTCCCGACAGATTCACCGAAAATCATCAAAGTAATTGGTGTAGGTGGTGGTGGCGGCAATGCCGTGAACCACATGTACCGGGAAGGCATACACGACGTGACGTTCGTTCTGTGCAACACGGACAACCAAGCGTTGAAAGAGTCTCCCGTCCCCGTGAAACTTCAACTGGGACGTTCTATCACCGAGGGACTGGGTGCCGGAAACCGTCCCGAACGTGCCCGCGAAGCCGCCGAAGAAAGCAATGAAGAAATCAAAGCACTGCTGAACGACGGTACAAAAATGGTATTCATCACCGCCGGAATGGGTGGCGGAACCGGTACGGGAGCTGCTCCCGTCATCGCCCGCATCGCCAAAGAAATGGACATCCTCACCGTCGGCATCGTCACCATCCCCTTCATCTTCGAAGGTGAAAAGAAGATTATCCAGGCACTGGACGGCGTGGAACGTATCGCCCAGCACGTAGATGCCCTACTGGTCATCAACAACGAACGCCTGCGCGAGATATATTCCGACCTCACATTCATGAATGCCTTCGGCAAGGCTGATGACACCCTGTCCATCGCCGCCAAAAGTATTGCCGAAATCATCACCATGCGCGGAACAGTGAACCTGGACTTCGCCGATGTGAAGACTATCCTCAAAGATGGCGGTGTAGCTATTATGAGTACCGGCTTCGGTGAAGGTGAAAGTCGTGTGACGAAAGCCATCGACGATGCCCTGCACTCTCCGCTGCTGAACAACAACGATATCTTCAATGCCAAGAAGGTGATGCTGAACGTATCATTCTGCGAAAATTCGGAACTGATGATGGAGGAAATGAACGAAATCCACGAGTTCATGAGCAAGTTCCGCGAAGGCGTAGAGGTTATCTGGGGTGTGGCTATGGACAACACGCTGGAAGGCAAGGTGAAGATTACCGTGCTTGCCACCGGCTTCGGTGTGGAAGATGTTCCCGGTATGGACAGCGTACTCGAAAAGCGCAGTCAGGAAGAGGAAGAACGCCAACTGCAACTCGAAGAAGAGAAGGAAAAGAACAAAGAGCGCATCCGCAAAGCTTACGGCGAAAGTGCCAGCGGCATCGGAAGCAAGAACATACGCAAACGTCGCCACATCTATATCTTCAATCCCGAAGACTTGGACAATGCCGACATCATCAGCATGGTGGAGAGTTCGCCGACCTATCTGCGTGATAAGATTACGCTGAGCACCATCAAGACCAAAGCCGCTGCCGAAGGCCAGATGGCTACGGAAGAAGCACAAGGGGGAGAAGACTTGGGAGGAGTAATCACTTTCTAAATTAAAAATAGAGAATTATGGATTTATTTGAAAGAGTCAGCGAAGACATTAAAACCGCAATGAAAGCCAAAGATAAAGTGGCTCTCGAAACATTGAGAAACATCAAGAAAGTATTCCTGGAAGCAAAGACCGCTCCGGGCGCCAACGATACTCTGACTGACGATGCTGCATTGAAAATCATGCAGAAATTAATGAAGCAAGGCAAAGATGCTGCCGAAATCTACGTGCAACAAGGCCGTCAGGACTTGGCAGACGCAGAACTGGCGCAAGTGAAAGTTATCGAAGTTTACCTGCCCAAGCAGATGTCAGCCGAAGAACTGGAAGTTGCCTTGAAGGAAATCATCGCCGAAACCGGTGCCACCGGTGGCAAAGATATGGGTAAAGTGATGGGCGTTGCTTCTAAAAAGCTCGCCGGACTTGCCGAAGGCCGTGCCATATCCGCCAAAGTAAAAGAATTACTGGGATAACTTCCCTTTTTACACTTACAGCAAGCCGTGTTTTCTCGGGAATAACGAAATTCCCATGAAAACACGGCTTGTTTTCGTATTTTATTGAGTATCATAATTTCTTTTTCAAATACTATCATTATATTTGCCACGCATTTTAAGGGAATAACCCGCATAATCATAAAACTAGAATTCTGGCACAGCAATATGAAAAGCAATATAAAGATGTGGAAATTGATGGTTCTCGCAGGAGTAATGCTTTTCTTGTCTGACGTTGCTTACGCAAAAAGCCGGATGCAAGATTATGTTCCTGGTTATAATCCCGACACAGCTTCCTTCGCAAAACGCTTCATCCACAGACTCGGCGTAGAATACCGGCCGGGATATATATTCCCTACCAGTTCTTTCCTGGCAGGAGACAATTCTCAATGGAAACCTTTCGAATGGGGATATTCCGCCCATTTGAAGTACTCGTTCCAGTTCAAGCCCAACACTTGTGCCGACCGGATTTATGGTGGCGCCTATCAAGGCATTGGCCTGGGGTACTACGATTTCGGAAGCAAAGAAGAATTAGGAAATCCGCTTGCCATCTACCTTTACCAAGGCGCACGTATCGCACGCATCACCTCGCGGCTATCCCTCAATTATGAGTGGAACTTCGGTTTGTCACTCGGCTGGAAGCCCTATGATGAATTTGAGAATCGGCACAACAGCGTCATAGGCTCGAAAGCCAACGCCTACATCAATGCCGGACTGCAACTGAACTGGATGGTTTCGCGCGGCATCGATCTGATAGCCGGAGTTACTGGTACCCACTTCTCCAATGGTAACACAAAATTCCCCAACGCCGGTCTGAATACCGTAGGACTGAAAGTAGGGGTCGTTTACAACTTCAACAGACCGGAAGAGGCGCTCATCAAGCCCACATATCAGGCCCCCGTGCCTAAGTTTCCGCGCCATGTCAGCTATGACCTGACCCTGTTCGGCTCGTGGAGGCGGAAAGGTGTATGGGTGGGAAGCGGCCAGATTGCTTCACCGGATGCATATACAGTGCTTGGTTTCAACTTCGCCCCCATGTACAACATCGGATATAAATTCCGTACCGGAGTATCACTGGACGGTGTTTACGATGCCAGTTCCAATGTCTACACCATCCCCGGCAACGGCAACGAGTGTTATAAACCTGCTTTCCACAAACAGTTAGCTCTGGGAATTTCCGGAAGGGCTGAATACGTGATGCCATATTTCACAGTAGGCGTAGGTATCGGCGCCAATGTTCTGCACGGTGGCAGCGACCACAAAGGCATCTATCAGGTGCTGACGCTCAAAGTAGAGGTGACCCGCAGTTCTTACCTGCATATCGGCTATAACCTAAAGAATTTCAGTGATCCAAACTATCTGATGCTGGGTATCGGCTTCCGTTTTAACAACAAGTACCCTACTTTTCATCGCTGATAAAAGACGTTTCAGCCAGTTTCTTCTTGTTTCAGTCAGTTTCCCCACATAGGAACGACAGTTTCTCTTGACAGGAACGCAAGTTTCTCTTAATGGGAATTGCAGTTTCTCTTAATGGGAACAACAGTTTCTCCTAATAGGAACGAGAGTGTCTCTCAATGGGAACGAGAATGCCCGCCAACAGCGCACATCAATCCCTTATGATATGCCCCCGCAGATATCAATCGACGTCAAAGAGTTCCTTTAATACTTCAAGAGACTTTAATACAGGAAAGTCCGGCAAGTGGAGGCGATAATATTCATTCATTATCGTAAGACAACGTGTACGCTCGACGCGGTTCATGGCAAAGAGGTGCATCGTCTCATAATTCATGCGCATCAACATTGTCAGCCGTGCCGCCTCCTCGGGTATTATGTATGAAGAATGGAGTTGCGGGCGCAAAGGAGTGAAACAAGCATTCAGCAAGTCGAAATAATCGCCGTTCTGATAATCTTCCAGATTAGGATACAAGCCCAGAAAGCGGGAAAGACGCATCAGAAACACCAAATGGAAATTGGCAAAATTCTCACGGCACTCGTCCAGCCAGATAATGGAATGTTGCAGATAGGCGAACAACGGACGATTCTCCGCCTCCTCACGTACCGCGCGATAAAGAAACTCCGCCAGAAACAAAGCAATAGCCGACTTATACGGATCGTAAGGAATAGTAGAAAACGGATAGAAAGACTTTGCTTCCTTTATCTTATATAGAGTTGCATTCGGAGGAAAATCCGCCTCCATCTCCACCAAAGCCAACGGCTGAAACAATACAGATTTCACCGTAGCCTTACGCGAACGCGGTATCTTTACAACGAACGAAGCACGTCCGGCAACCTCCGTATAAATATCAGCAATAAGAGAGGTATCGTTATATTTCAGGGTGCGCAGCACAATCCCCAGCGTTTTCTGTAACATTCGCGTTTACGATTTTAGTTTCAATCCGGTAACAAAACTACGAAAAAAGACGGAAACAGCGAGAATAAAACAAGGAGAAATAAAAAAACACAGGTGAAAGAGCAAAAAAATGGAAGCACTTATTCCACTGATTTTCAAAGGACAAGAAACATAACCAATAAAAACAGCCATAAATTCCTTTATTTTTTTCTTATGATTATTTTGTCAATTCAAAAATAGTCCCTACATTTGCAACCGCAAACGAGAGATAATCTCTCTGCAAGAGCAGAAATGCTCACTAAGGATGGCCCGTTCGTCTATCGGTTAGGACGCAAGATTTTCATTCTTGAAAGGGGGGTTCGATTCCCCCACGGGCTACAATTAAAAAAATAAACGAATTAAAAAAGATTAGTCGAGATGGCAAATCACAAATCATCACTGAAAAGAATCAGACAAGAAGAGACAAGAAGACTTCACAACAGATATTATGGCAAAACCATGAGAAACGCTGTTAGAAAGCTTCGTTCTACAACCGACAAAGCAGAAGCTACTGCAATGTATCCGGGCGTAACTAAAATGTTGGACAAATTGGCTAAGACCAATGTAATCCACAAGAACAAGGCTAACAACTTGAAGTCTAAGTTGGCTCTCTACATTAATAAGCTGGGATAAGCTAATTAATATTACACAAAAGATATACCGGAAGGTTGGACTTTTCAGTCCAGCCTTTCTGCATTTCTACCCCTCTGCTCCGGCCTGCTTCCGGAACCTTTCTGTAGAAGCTAAAAAGCTGTAAACGAATGAAATTTATAACTTGCTTTAGTTTCGTATCTCACGATTTTTCACTATATTTGCTCTGTTATTTGAATAAGGAAATTATATTATGACTGAAGAACAGATTAACTCCAATAACGGGAACTATTCAGCCGAAAACATCCAGGTTCTGGAAGGTTTGGAAGCCGTTAGAAAGCGTCCCGCGATGTATATTGGTGACATTAGTACAAAAGGACTTCACCACCTGGTTTATGAAGTTGTGGACAACTCTATCGACGAAGCGCTCGCCGGCTATTGCGACCACATTGAAGTAACAATCAACGAAGATAACTCCATCACTGTACAAGATAACGGCCGTGGTATTCCGGTTGATTTCCACGAAAAGGAACAAAAATCGGCACTGGAGGTTGTTATGACTGTACTACATGCCGGTGGTAAGTTTGACAAAGGTTCCTACAAAGTATCCGGCGGTCTTCATGGCGTTGGTGTATCTTGTGTGAACGCTCTCTCCACCCACATGACTACGCAAGTTTTCCGTAACGGAAAAATCTATCAGCAGGAATATGAATGTGGTCATCCGCAATATCCGGTAAAGGAAATCGGCACAAGTGAAATCACTGGTACACGCCAACAGTTCTGGCCGGACAGTACTATCTTCACGGAAACCGTTTACAACTACGAAATCCTCGCTTCCCGTATGCGCGAGTTGGCCTATCTGAATGCAGGCATCAAGATTACATTGACCGATCTTCGCGTGAAAGACGAAGAAGGAAATGCCAAGATGGAAATGTTCTATTCAGAAGAAGGCTTGAAGGAATTCGTCCGCTACATCGACTCTTCCCGCGAACATCTGGTGAATGATGTAATCTACATCAACACAGAAAAGCAAGGTACGCCGGTGGAAGTAGCCATCATGTACAATACGTCTTATAGCGAAAATATCCACTCATACGTAAACAACATCAATACCATCGAAGGTGGTACGCACCTTGCAGGTTTCCGACGCGCACTGACCCGTACGTTAAAGAAATATGCCGAAGACAACAAGATGTTGGAGAAAGCCAAAGTGGAAATTGCAGGTGATGACTTCCGCGAAGGTCTGACTGCCGTTATTTCCATCAAGGTAGCTGAACCACAGTTTGAAGGACAGACCAAGACGAAGCTCGGAAACAGCGAAGTTATGGGAGCCGTAGACCAAGCCGTAGGTGAAGCACTGAACTACTACTTGGAGGAACATCCGAAAGAAGCGAAAATGGTAGTAGACAAAGTGATTTTGGCTGCGCAAGCACGTGTTGCCGCACGCAAGGCACGCGAGTCCGTGCAACGTAAATCACCGATGTCCGGTGGTGGTATGCCAGGTAAGCTGGCCGACTGCTCAAGTAAGGACCCGGAAGAATGTGAATTGTTCCTCGTCGAGGGTGACTCGGCAGGTGGTTCGGCAAAACAAGGTCGTGACCGTAGATTCCAGGCCATCCTGCCACTTCGCGGTAAGATTTTGAATGTGGAAAAAGCCATGTGGCACAAGGCATTCGAAAGCGATGAAGTAAACAACATCATCCAGGCGTTGGGAATACGCTTCGGTGTAGACGGAGAGGACAGCAAAGAAGCCAACATTGACAAATTGCGTTATAAGAAGGTGATTATCATGACCGATGCCGACGTCGATGGTTCTCACATCGACACGCTGATTATGACGCTCTTCTTCCGCTACTTCCCGCAGGTAATCCGCAACGGATATCTGTATATCGCTACCCCGCCCCTCTACCTCTGCAAGAAAGGTAAAGTGGAAGAGTATTGCTGGACTGACCAACAGCGCCAGAAGTTTATCGACACCTATGGTGGCGGTTCGGAAAACGCCGTGCATACACAACGCTACAAAGGTTTGGGTGAAATGAACCCGGAACAGTTGTGGACAACGACCATGAATCCGGAAAACCGTATGCTGAAGCAGATAAGCATTGAGAATGCTGCCGAAGTAGATTATATCTTCTCTATGCTAATGGGTGAAGATGTCGGACCACGCCGCGAATTTATCGAGAAGAATGCAACGTATGCAAATATAGATGCATAAAAGAAATCAGTGATTAACGACTAACGATTAGTGATTAGTCACTGAATAACACGTTTTTATTAACCAACCTCACATCTTACAACGAAGAAGCGCCGGACGGACAGGAGAATCCTGTTGACCGGCGCTTTTCTTTTCGGCTCATGAGACAGAAAAATCCGCCCCGTGAGATAGATGTTCTCAGCTTACAGTATATTTTGCTTCTTCATTTCTTCCGCCACCAATTCCAGCTCGGCATACCAATCTTCACCGAACTTACGTATCAGCGGCTCTTTCAAGAATTTATATACCGGCAGATTCTCTTTCTGTCCCAACAATACGGCAGCTTTACATACATCCCAACGATTATAGTTCACCGCCTTATAAACTCCATAGTTCCCTACCCTGATGGGATATAAATGACAGGAAACAGGTTTGTAGAAATCGGTCTTTCCATCCCGGTAAGCCTTCTCTATGGCGCAATAGCAACAGCCTTTCTCATCATAACAAGTAAAAACACAATCCTTGTTGTTGACAATAGAAGTCACCAGATCACCTTCACAATCAGTATATACCACACCTTGTTTCTCAATAATGGCGCGCGCCTCGGGAGCAAGTTCGTCCCAAATCACAGGCAGCACTTCTTCCAGCTTTTCTACTTCATCCAGTTCCACCGGAGCCCCGGCATCTCCCTCAATACAACAAGCGCCCTTGCAGGCATCCAGATTGCATATAAACTTTTCACGCAGCACATCAAAGCTGACCACCACGTCACCTATTTGTATCATTTCCTATAAAAAATTAATTGCGGATGCAAAGATAACACTTTGTTCCGCAATTAATAAACACAGATTACCTATTTATCGAATGCCAGGATATCGAAAAACGACATTTACGAAAAGGACTTTATGGGATATGTTATTACAATCAACCGTTTACCATCTTTCTCACACAACTGATAGCTGCCTTGAAAGGCTTCCAGATACAGGCGATTTATGGCATGCTGAATTTCACGTTCTCTTTCGTTTTCCGCACCCATGAGTAGCGGACTGTTTGTAACCACTATCCTCAATTCATTGATACTTTTATAATCCAACATATACTGCACTTCATACGGTTCACATCTCCCTTTTGGTGACATCAGAACGGAAGAAAGCAACTTCATGAAGCGGACGATATCCACCTGAACAAGCTGTGTATGCAAATGAGTAAGGAAATCAACCCGAACAGAAATTCCTTCCTGCAACTCAGCCTGCATCTTGGCGTCTATACACAACTGCACCATGTCATACTCCAGTACATTAAATTTCATCATGCCCGACTCCAGGCGCGAAAGGTCAAGGATATTGAATATCAGATCAATCAGCTTCTCAGCATTTCGCCGGATAACCACCGAGTATTCCTGTTGCTCTTCCATACTCAAATCACTTCTCTGGCAAAGAGAATCAGAAAGGGTCACAACAGAATGAAGAGGAATACTAATCTCATTCGTGATGTTGTGTAGAAAGACTTCTTTCATCTTATCTGCTGCCTGAACCACGGCATACGATTCACGCATTTCACGCTCCGACTTCGCCAGTTCCCGATAAATCCGGGACACACGCAACACGCCCCCAACAAGCAAAATAACAAACAGAGATGCACCGCCTACTGCTATCTGCCAGAAGCGCTTTGCACCAACTTCCTTTTCAAGCAGAGCTTTCTGTATCCTATAATTAGCCTGAACAGCCTCTTCATTCATCCGCAGCGTAGCCTTATTGACAGAGTCACACTTCAAGACAGCAGTCCTATACGCTTCAGCAGCTTCCTTATAGCGGCCTGCATCGACATAAGCATCGCCCATTATTCTACGCATGTCCACTTCATACATAGGCTGAGTGCCTCTAAAGAGAGACAGCGTCAACTCAAATTGCGGAAAACATTTATTCCAGTCTTTCGTCAGATAATAGTAACCTGCCCAGGAAAAGTTATAAGCTATTTTAATAGAAGAGAAATAGTCATCATTATAAAACTTCGCCGCTTCATCCAAATGTTTTTTCAGATTAGGAACATCTTCAATGGCCAGATATATCTTACAATACATCAGTTCTATTTCCATAAGAGTATTCTGATAGGATGCCAGCAATTCAGTATTTCCGCTTATAATGCCGTCAACCACTTTTCGTTGTTCCTCCAGTTGAGTTATCGTTTCAGGAAGTTTGCCCAGCAGATAATAAGCACTCGCTAAATATTGATAAATCATTAACTCATCCTCCTCCGAAAGCGGAGTTAGTTCCGCTGCCTTCTTATAAAGTTCAATCGCTTTTTCAAGATTTCTGGCAAAAGCATACGACTTACCTTCCGTTACATAAGACAGGAATATTCCACGATTGTCTTTCAGGCGAATAGCTTCTTCACGCATCTTTCGTGATTCCAGAATAGCCGATTCCGTATCCCCCTTTGTCCCTTTGAGTTGAAGGATATAATGCAATGCAAGGAAATAATTCTCATATGTCTTAGAGCGATAACAAACTTCTTTCAGCAAGGCTAATGTTTTATCCATATTCTCACCATCCAGCCTGAAAGTGTAATAACGGAAATATTCGTAACGAAGCGCCAATTCACTTTCCACATCTTTCATGCTTATTGCAGAGACTAATGCCGAATCAAGCAATTCAGCCGACCAGTCTTTATCAATATTGCGCACAAAGATATCCTTCAGAAACTGAGTCCGGGCAGTATCTACAGGCATTGACTGATAAATCCGAAAGATACTGTCACGTAAGTGTCTGTCATTCGTATTTGGAGTAGCAGCAAAAGAAACTGAGCTGACTGTACAAAGCAACAAAATAATCAGTTTTTTCATCGCACTACCTCCTGCTTTAAAGGATGAGTAAATATAAACCGTGCACCGGCAGTATAACCCGAATCCACCCAGATTTCTCCACCGAGCCGCTTGATAATCAACTTACAGATGGACAACCCCAAACCTGTGCCTTGGACTCCCTCATTCAGTTTCTCAAACCGACCGAAAATAGAGCTTTGCCTTTCAAGAGGAATACCGCAACCGGTATCCGTCACCGAGAACTCCGCAAAACCCTTTTCATCCAATCTTAATGCAAGCGTGATGCTTCCCTCTTTCGTAAATTTAGTAGCATTTACCAGTAGATTCACCAGCATTTGTTGCAAACGTCCCTGGTCTGTCTCTATCTCCAACGAAGTCAATTCTGTTTCAAAACGGATATCCGCCGATGTCTGCTTGATGTTATCCAGCATCTTCACCACATTGCGGCAGAGGGTCACCACTTCATGCGCAGTGATGCTGAACTTCATATTCGCTACATCCAGACATGAAATATCCACGACATCATTAATCAGTTTAAGCAGCAATTCGGAGTTCAACTGAATCACATCGTTACACTGTGCACGGGTAGCCTCATCAATTCCCGGAGTAGTCAACACTTCGGAGAAACCCGCCAATGCATTCAGGGGAGTTTTGATTTCATGGCTCATATTGGAAAGGAATAAACTTTTGTTACGGATGGATTCTTCGGCCATGAGCTTAGCTTTCTGAAGTTCATTTTTAGAACGAAGTAACCGCTTCCCTACCTTTTTCAGATAGAAAAAACCGCCCAATAAAAAAACGGCAAGGAATAAGATAATGATAAAAGAAAGTTGTAACAAACGCTTTTGCTGTGTACTGTTTTGCAATTCCAGTTCATCGATGGTATAATCTTTGCGCATATCTTCCACCCGCTCTCCGACATATACACGATATAAAGAATCGCCAATCACTATCATTTTACTATAAATTCGGGCGGCATCCTTGTACTCCTTTTCTCCCATTTTCTGTTCGGCATTTTGCCAATGCAAGCTATCTACTATTATCTCTTCTGCACAAAGAGATGACGGCAGTCCGGACAAAGCAAGTACGATAAATAAAAAAAGTAGTTTCATTTCACTAATTGTGTGTATTATCTGCAAAGATAGTCTTTTAGGGAAAAGGATAGTCATCGGAACTTAAAAAAGAGATGCCTCAAGAGTACCAATACTCCCGAGACATCTCCTTCTATAGAATGTTGTAAATTGCAGTTTACTTAATCAGGTCTTTTCCTGTCATATCAGCCGGCTGCGCCATACCCAGAATATGCAGGATAGAAGGAGCAACATCTGCCAAAACACCGTTCTCAACCTTGGCGTTCTTGTTCTCGGTTACATAAACAAAAGGAACCGGATTCAGAGAGTGAGCAGTGTTCGGAGTGCCGTCTTCGTTCAGTGCATGGTCGGCATTACCGTGGTCAGCGATGATGATTACTTCATAATCGTTGGCTTTGGCAGCTTCTACCGTATCTTTCACACATTCGTCGATAGCTTTTACTGCTTTCTCGATAGCGCTATAAATACCGGTATGTCCTACCATATCACCATTAGCGTAGTTCACAACAATGAAATCGAACTTCTGAGTGCTGATAGCTTCCACCAATTTATCTTTCACTTCGTAAGCACTCATCTCCGGCTTCAGGTCGTAAGTGGCTACTTTCGGAGACGGAACCAGGATGCGTTCTTCAGCATCATATGGAGTTTCACGACCACCGTTAAAGAAGAAAGTTACGTGAGCATACTTTTCTGTTTCAGCAATGTGCAGTTGAGTCTTGCCTTGAGCTGCCAGATATTCTCCCAATGTATTCTGAACATTTTCCTTATCGAAAAGAATATGTACGCCTTTGAAAGATGCATCATACGGAGTCATGCAATAGTATTGCAAGCCCGGAATAATGTGCATGCCCTGTTCCGGCATATCTTGTTGAGTCAGCACTACGGTCAACTCTTTCGCACGGTCGTTGCGATAGTTGAAGAAGATAACTACATCACCTTCCTTAATAGTTCCATCGAAGTTACCATTTACAATCGGCTTGATGAATTCGTCCGTCACGCCTTCGTCATAAGATTCCTGCATAGCCTGAACCATATCGGTAGCTACTTTACCTTCGCCGTTTACCAGCAAGTCATAAGCCACTTTCACGCGTTCCCAGCGTTTGTCACGATCCATTGCATAGAAACGGCCTACGATAGAAGCAATCTTACCTGCCGACTTTTCACAATGCGCAGTCAGTTGTTCAATAAAGCCTTTACCGCTCTTCGGGTCGGTATCACGGCCATCCATGAAGCAATGAACAAAAGTATTATCCACACCATATTCTTTGGCAATATCGCAAAGCTTGAATAAGTGGTCGAATGAGCTGTGTACACCACCGTTGGAAGTCAGTCCCATGAAGTGAACGTTCTTACCGTTTTCTTTGGCATAAGTGAAGGCGGAAACAATTCCCGGGTTCTTCAAAATGCTATTGTCGGCACATGCACGGTTGATTTTTACCAGGTCCTGATATACGATACGTCCGGCGCCAATATTAAGGTGTCCCACTTCCGAGTTACCCATCTGGCCGTCGGGCAAACCTACATTTTCACCGCTTGCCTGAAGCTGTGAGTGAGGATATGTTGCCAGCAGACTGTCCCAGTACGGAGTAGGTGTATTGAAAATCACATCGTCTTTACCCTGATCGCCGACACCCCAGCCATCAAGAATCATTAAAAGGGCTTTCTTACTCATAATATTAATTGATTTTAAATGTACAATCTTTGACCTTAGTCAAAACGTTCTTTCTATAAAGAACGATTTTTCCGGCTGCAAAGGTACGAAAAAGCATGGTTAATGCGTACTCTTTCAAATGATTTATGTACTTTTGTCCCGCTTTAAAAAACAAAAAAGAAGAAATATGGACGATTCAAACCCACGAACGTGCAATAGTATTTACAATTAAAGCGAACTGAGACGTTGCTCGCAATGCCTCTGTTCGTACTAAAGAAAGGAGGCAATAAGATGAGAACGTATCTTTATTGTGAGGCCGGCTTTGTGGAAAAGCCGCAATGGATGCCCAATAGCTGGGTAAATGTTGAATGCCCTGATGACAATGATTTCGATTTCCTTACCCAAGAACTGAAAGTTCCCGAATCATTTCTGGAAGACATCGCCGATGCGGACGAACGTCCGCGCACGGAAACAGAGGGCAACTGGTTGCTCACCATCCTGCGTATCCCCATGCAGAGTAGCCAGCATGGCATCCCTTTTATCACCGTGCCCATCGGCATTATCACCAACAATGAGATTATTGTATCGGTATGCTATCATAAGACTGAGCTTGTCTCGGATTTCATCCAGCATACACGCCGCAAAGGTATCGTAGTGAACAACAAACTGGACTTAATCTTGCGAATAATTCATTCGTCTGCCGTTTGGTTTCTGAAGTATCTGAAACAAATCAACAATGACGTCACCAGTGCGGAAAAAGAACTGGAAAAGAGCATTCGCAACGAAGACCTGCTTCGCCTGATGAAGTTGCAGAAGACTCTTGTCTACTTCAATACTTCCATCCGTGGAAACGAAGTAATGATTGGTCGTCTGAAGAATATCTTCCAAGATACCAACTATCTGGATATGGAGCTACTGGAGGATGTCATTATTGAACTGAAACAGGCATACAACACTGTGAATATCTACAGTGACATCCTTACGGGCACGATGGACGCTTTCGCTTCCATCATTTCCAATAACGTCAATGCCATCATGAAGCGTATGACAAGTCTTTCCATCACGCTCATGATACCGACACTGATAGCCAGTTTCTATGGCATGAATGTGGATATTCACCTGGAAGGTTTTCCGTATGCGTTCATATTTATCATCCTGATTTCCGTCATTCTGTCGGCAGGAACATTTATCTGGTTCAGGAAGATTAAGTGGTTCTAAAGCCAAGCCACTATTACCGCATTTGTTTTTGCATTGAAGATGGGGTAGTTACGGTTTCGTGACTATCATCATCTTCAATTTCTATTTCCACATCTTCTTTCTCCTCTTCTTCATTCTTGACAGGACGGGGCCGGTTTTTCCAAGAGAGAGGCGTCACCATAACCGAAGGTTTAGCTGCCGAAGGTTTCATAAAACTGTCCATCCAGGAATCATCCGCATCGTCTACATTCTTCCTATTAGCAGCCGCTGAAGCTTGAGGTACAGAAGTTTGGGATGTAGAAGAGGCTTGCACCGGTTGGTTCGGAGCGTTCAGCAAGAAAGCATACGCATTTTTCGTATCCTTCAGAGCGTTCGAGGTTTTGAAGAATGTGACAAGATTCATGATTACCAGAAAGAAAGAAGCAATGGGCGCGAAAGCTATGATAAGTGCTAACCTGACCAAGAGTTGCATAATCGGATAGAAAAGGCTGTCAATTATATCAGAGCTGACGACCCGGATTTCCCTTGAAGATTTTGTAGACTTAAAGGCTGAAGGGATGCCACCGATACCTGCATATATCCACGCATTCATAGCGTCACCGGTAGACTGCCAGATAAAAAAGCCCAATATCATAAAAGCCAATACAAAGATACATTTAACCAAAGCCCACACTTTCCGTCTCCCCAAAGTGGATATTTCCTCTTCTGCCGCTTTCAGATTACAGTCATGACACAGATGTTTACCGTCATAAGAATATACAGAACTATTCAGACAGTTCTGGCACAACCCCACTCCACAAGATGCACAGGTCGCAACGGCATAATCGTTTAAATGTTTGTAGCAATTCATAGCAGTGTCTTTCTTTGTGTACAAATTTAGATAAAAATTTCGATTTATAAGCGCACATTATAAAAGAATAGCTTAGTTTATCCTCGTTAAGGCAACAAAGACTATTCACCCAACACTGCAATAGCCTTATCCAGCATATTCAAATAATCAGCCTCTTCCTGAGATAACGACGTATCTTCTTGTATCTGCTGCATAATATATCCCTGATAATAACATGCCACTTTAACCTCCTCGAACATCATCTCACAACAAGATTTATCGCGTAACGCAAGATTACCTCTTAACTTATAATTAAAGCCATAACAAGTAAAACATAAATTTACAATAGGGCATTGTTTACAAGATGAATCCGCCAAAGCCGCTTTATCAGAAAAGTCAAACTTCGAAATCTCCTCACTAATATCTTTGCCTAAGACTATCGGAGTAAACAATATGCACGGGTAGCTTTTCCCCGTAACATCATAAGTTATCAGCGTATCTCCTGACCCACAACATTTATTGTTAATCTCATACGGTAAAAACATCTTAGATATGTTCCTCGTGAACAAAGGAATGGGCACTATCTCTGGATGCTCCATATAATATATCAATAAATCATTCAATACCTTTCGATAAGTCACAGCGTCCTGATGAGTCCAAACTACCCCTTGTGCGACTGTAGTAGAAAGAGATAATCCCTTCTCATGCATATATATCACCCCATCCGCTACTAAAGGTAAGGTTTCTTTAGAAATCGTCATTTTGAATTGCTGCTCCGGCCAACAAGAGTAAATAAAATCTATAGACAAATTCTCTGACGAGCATCCTCTATTCAGATATTGCATTCCCGACTTTCCATCTACAGATAATCCTAATACTATTTTGTCAGCATGGCTTCGAAACCAGTCCTTCATCTCCCCATTCAAAAGTGTACCATTGGTTGTAGCATAAAAAATAAAAGGAAGATGCCAGTTTTGTTCCCATGCCCATTCGCAAACTTCTTTTATCAACGGAAAGGCCATAAGAGGCTCACCACCAATAAAATTAAAATCGATATCATCCAGTGAAGGAGACAAAGTAGTATATTCAATTTCTTTTTGCAGTATTCCTTTGGCTGTCTCTAACAACATCTGTCTTTTACCGGAATTATCTTTAAAAGACTCATAACAATAAATACAATTCAAGTTACATGAATATGTCAATACAAGTGTACAAATTCTTCTTCTTGAAAGTTTTTTTGCGTGATCGTGTGTAGTACGTGCCATAATTAATTTATAAAAAGAGGTGTGTCCCTAGTGAGACACACACTCTTCGTTAAACTTTAGGCGATAACACAGAAGTTATCATAGCCTGGATTCACCCAAGTCGGTTTAACAACCGGCTTTTTAGCTTTCGCATTCTTAAACACTTTTAATGTCTTCATTTTACAACGTTTTTATAGTTAAACATATTATCAGCCACACCTATTTATTATATATGGCCAATTTTTTTCATTCTACAATAGTCAATTCTTGATTAGTCAGCATACCTATCAAATGCGGTTTTTCTAAAATCAATTGAATCAACAAAGGATATAGTATTCTATTCCGTATACATTCTACTTCATCCTTTTTTCTTACTTGCTTCTTATACTTCCTTGCAGCAGGGCATCCACCTCTACAGAAAAAATACCACTGACAAACAGGGCATTCATCTGACTCTATCTTAAAAAAAGCATTATGTGACTTAAAAACCAAAACTCTTTGAGGCAAAAGAGCTGGATCATCATATACCGATGAAAATCTTAAATCTTCGAAGTCTGTAAGATCACAAGGAGTAATATTGCCAAAACGGTCAAATGAAAGAAAGAAATTGCCAGCTTGACAACCTCTGGAATGACAAAAGTTCGAGGCTCTGCCATCCAACAGATTATGTAATCTACTTACAATATTACTTTCCGTTATAGGATGCCCATTCTCAGCCATCTCTACTATCGTTTCCAGCAGCTTCCTTTCAAAGACAGGTATTTCCTCGGGTTGAAAGCATAGGGCACAACTTTCAATATTCGGATTGTCTTTTACTATATTCAATTTTATCCTTCCAAGCTGCAACTCGCTTTGAAAAAAAGAAAGCACTTCTTCTAAATGTTCATACGTATAGTGAGTACATACAGCAACTATTCCGACTGGTTTATTTAATAAAGCTAAGCCTCGCATTACATCATCATAAGAGCCTCCCCCCTTCTTCAAAGGACGCTGGCTGTTATGTATAAACGCTCCCCCATCCAAACTAACACTAAACTCTATATTCTTTATAGATGCCTCCTTTACAATTGCTTCAGTTAACAAAACTGCATTTGTTTCAACCTGAATTTTCACATTTATAGATGTTTGGCTAAAGTATTCATAGATATATACAATCTTATCCCAAACAATCAAAGGCTCACCTCCCCATGGTTGTATTACGATACTACCAATGTGATTAGCAAAACAATAGCCTTTAATATACTCCAGTATTCTATCAAAAATTTCAACCGAAACAATAACCTGTTCATTATTATCATGTTTTCTGAAACAATATCGACAGCTCAAATTGCACAAAGTAGTTAAATCTATCATAAAATAAATAGGAGAAATATGTTCCTTTGCTTCTTCAATCTGACCAGCCACTGCATTTTCATCAATAAAGCCACGCTGCATTAGCTTAAATTGTAAAGCCTCACTTATCACACCTTCTTTAATCTGTTGCAGCAAAGAAGCATTAAGCAGTACAGAAGTACCTCTCTGGTTATTAAATAACAAAGCTCTCTCTCCAGATGCATAACTATATGCACCCGAAAAAAAATATCCCGAATCACTTATTTTATACTTTTCTATATATTCAGAACTATACATAATCACCTCATTCAATTATCCCTTGAAGAATTAATGTCTCTAATACGATTTCAACTTCCTTTTCATTGAGCCCACTATCTAATAAAGCGAGCAGATTTTCTTCATTAATTCCGCTCTTGACTCTATCAATAAAGTCAAGAGCAGCTTCTTTCTCCCAATAAAAGCAGACTTTTGTTCCAAACATTGTATTTTGGAAACAGATTTCCCTTTCCTTTATCTCATAAATGAGGTATGGAGAGAAATAAAAGTTCGATAGATTGGTTTCATTAAAAAATCTAAGCTCCATCAGAAAATATATTCATTTATGTATTAGAAGATTTTTTTTTGAATAAGGAAAGTATTCCTTTGAAAATTCCTACTATCAGAGACATAAACAAATTTAGAATTCCATTTAAGACCCAGCCAACCAATTTAAAAAGTCCACCGAGCATACTGTCAATAATATCACCAGCCATTATTATAAAGATTAAAATATTATTAGTTTTGTTTTTCCGCCTCGTATATTTCCCTTACTTCGCTCCCACTCAAGACGCGCGTATCATAAACACGAAGATTATCAATACTCATCGATACAGCATTCAGGGTTGTCGTCGAGTTACGCTTCATAGCACCACCAAACTGAAATTTGACTCCATACCCGTAATCAGCCTGACTTGAATTGCCCTGACTATAAGGATTACAATATTCCGTAGCCACGCCCACATATTCGCCATCAACATAAAGTTTACTTGTAATTGTCGCATCGGAAGTTTTTGGATAATCAGAAGTCAAAGTAATCATGTGCCAATCATCATCCAGCGTTGAATGCTCAAAAGGAGTAGATTTATCATAAGACGGGTATCCGTTATAGTACTTGGTTACAGTAAACTTCAACTGGCCATTCACCATCGAAAGGCAGAAATTATTCTCATTAGTACTCTTAACTGAATGGAATATATGTCCATCCGAAAGCCCCTTTGCCCAGAAAGATACAGAAAATTTATATTTGTCAACTAATCCCTCAGGGATGCTGATATAGCTTTCACTGGTACGGCTGAAACTGATAGCCTGGCTTCCATCCTTACTATTCGATACATAAGTGGGAGAGTTTATAGCAGAAGCTGTTAAAGTCTTCTCTGTTACACTCTTCGTATTTCCCTCAAAAGTGTAATAAACATATAGCCCGTTAGCCACTACTTTGGAGGCATCTTTCTTCTCAACAATCATTGTCAATGGAATTTCTTTATCGCCAAGATCCGTCTGCACCACAACCGTACAACTATAATCACCAACAGTCAGACCATTCCTGTTTATCCTCACTTCGACGTTCTCTGTCGCAGAAGCAGCCACCGTACCGGAGTTCTTGCTGAAAGACACCCAAGCTACATTTTCTTTTGTAGACAACTGATAAGATGTCGCCCCGTTATAAGAGCTGACAGAAAAAGATGCCTTATCATTCACTCCAATTGTCAGCGACTGCGGATTCACCTCAAAACGACGTTGCGGTTTCTCCTCGGCACTGACCGTAATTTCTTCCGAAGCCCCGGCGGCATTTACTTTGATGATAGTCCCCACTTGCCCTTTCACCTTAGAACGGTCCAAGGACACTGTTACGGTAGCAGACTTGCCCATACCCAAAGCACCCTCAACCGGAGATACTGTAATCCAATCTGCATTGACTCCGGAAACATTCCAGTCCAGCGTTCCCGTATTTCCGACATTCTTGACAGTAAAGGTTGAAGAATTAGTATCCTGTCCAAAGTCTATTGCTTTCGGAGTTACTTCCAGTTTTTTATCCGATTCTTTCACTTTCATCGTAACAGGTATTTCCAAATCCTTCAGGTCAGAACGTACTATTAAAGTGCAGCTATAATCTCCTGCCTGCAATCCTTCTCTCGAAACTGACAATTCCACCGTTTCCTTCATTGCAGGATTGGCGGCATCATATTGCGGAATGCTCCCATTCATTTTCGACAGTTTCAACCAATCGGCATCACTTTCCTTTATTATCAGCAAATAAGACGTAGCCCCATAATATGAACGCAAAGTCAAAGTGGATTTTTCCTGTTCTCCCAAAGCCACAGTTGCAGGATCAACTTCTATGCGGCGTTCCAACTTCTCATCGGCAGATACTTCAAGAGGCAGCGATTCACCATCTGCATTAATCAATATCGAAGTCTTTACATGATCTTTCACCTTAGCCCGGTCTAACGTAATCTTTACAGCACTGGATTTTCCCTGTTCTGTCTCACCCTTCATGGGAGTAATGGAAGCAATCCAGTCGACATCCAGTCCAGTAATGTTCCAACTAACATTTCCGCTATTACCGATATTCTTAACGTCAAATGTCAAGACAGATTCATCCGTTCCGAAATCCAACTTCGAGGGAGTGATTTCGATTTTCGATGTTTTCTTTTCCACTTCGGCCGTAATCTTCAATGATACGGATTCCTTATCGGCATTTACAATAATCGTCAGTTCTTTATTCTCCGTCAGCTTTTCGCGTAACAAAGAAACTTGTACGGCACAGCTCTTACCAGCTTCCAACGCTCCACTTGCAGGATTCACTTCCAGCCAGTCCACCTTATCAAGACCTGATATATTCCAATTAAATTTCGCAGTACCTTTATTAAAGATATCAAAAGAAAGAGAAGTATTATTCTTTCCGAAATTCAAAGTGGAGGCACTCAGCTCTATTTTTGCATCTTTCTTCACAGGAGCCAGCGTAATATCCCCCATCGCATTTTTAGCCGTAACGACACTGATACTTTTCGTATTGGTGACATAATCAGCTTTTTTTGCTTCAACCTGATATTGTCCCGGTTCCAGATTCAGAAACTCATAAGTACCATCACTACCCGTCGTCCGGGAGATGCCACCGGGAGTCAGCGTCACTGTTGCTCCTTGCAAGACTTCTCCGCTTTGCGCATCCGTCACTTTACCATATATAGAACCTGTTAAATCTTCCTCATCCTTGGCGCAGGAAAGCATCAGAAGTAACATCAACAAATACAAACATTTATTATTTAAAGATTTCATCTACTCAGATTTATTTAGTTAAAAATGAAAAGTCAAAGCCAACCCATTGCATTCGGTACCCACGACCGGAGTCATTGACAGGTATTTACTTCCCGATTGTATACGTCCGCGTTTCGCACCATTGGCAACGGCAGCATCCACCAGATTATAAATATAAAGAGCCGCTGCCGCACCAATGCATACATTACGCCCTGTTTCCCAATTATCCGCTTTTGAGTTATAGGTTTTTGCATGTTTAGGTTGCTCCTTCATCTTTTTCACATAAGAGGCACGGGTATTTTCACATAGCACTATGGCAGCCGCCAAAGCTGCCTCACCGCCCAAAATAGAAAGTCCCTTTGCCGTACTTCCTTTATATAGCTGACCTACACCGGGAATTAAGGAATACAACAACCCACGAGCTCCATATTTTTTTGTGAAAGCAACTTCCTGGAAGCGTACCTTGTCTGCATTATTTGCCACCTCAAACAGTACCCAGCAATTATACAAACCGTTTCTATCTTTCTCCCAATAAATATCAATTTGCGTAAAAGCCGTTCTGAAATTTTCAAAATCAAGATTATACGTATAGTTATGCTCTATATTCTCCGTATAAACATGATTTCGGCTTTCCGCCTTTATCTTCTCGATAGCCGTACCTTTGACAGATACCCCATGCATACTTGCCAAATCTCCCACCAAAGTCAAGACTGCGTTTCCACAAGCATCGGACAACGTTCCGCCCTCTCCTTGCACCACCTTAAAGTAATAGCTGCTATCATGATTTTTAGGAAAATTCCCATTCTTCCAACGTGGTGCAATCTTATCCGATTTGTCAGATTGGGCAGCCTGAACATTTATGCCACATAAGCATAGCAACAGGAATCCAAATATAATTTTCATGCCGTCACTCCGTTATTTGTGTCACTTTATCATTAATGAAGTCGGAAATCTGTTTCGCATATTCCTGCTTCAGTTTGGATTCTTCCAAAGCGGCATCCAAAGCTTTCTTTCTTATGTCCAAAGCCTTATCTTCATCCACCAGAAAAATAATCTGATACTCTTTAGCACCGTTCACCTCTTTATATATACTATAGCTTTCCGTCAAGGTTCCTTTATTGATCAATGTGCCAAGCACCCTTTCATAGGCTCCATAAAAACGGTCCAGTTCACCGGTTTCCGAATCTGCGGTAGCGACGTCGGAAGCTGTACGCCCCTTGATATAAGAACTCGCTAAATTAGCATACGTCACAATCGCATTGTTGTACGCAGCCTGACGGCAGACATTAGTGCGCATACAGCCGGATGATGTACCCACCAACTGTGTACAATTGCCATTCTGCAATTTGTCATAGTGTTGTAGCAAAACAACCTCAAAGGACCTTGAAGTTGCATCCAATTTCCAGCCATCTTTTTTGTACTCTTTGAGTTTGCTCTTATACTCTTTCTTCAGAGCTTTCTCTAACTCTTTGTTTTGTGCATTTCCATTTTGAGGCATCACGCACAATAATACAATTGCCCAAATGACAACCCAGGGTTTCATTGTAAGTTTCATAATTTTAAAAAAATTTAAAGCAGTAACATTGTCACTGTTTCATGTTTGTTACTTAATTTATCAATCTCTCTTAAACAAAAAAAATCTATTCGCGTTATGTAATCAAATGGGCAGAGACGAACCAACTGCATTCTATCGGCTTAACTGGTACTGGTATGAGTGTTTTTGTTTCTTTGCAAAGATAAGCACGGATTAACATTGATTATATCCACGATATTTGCTACATTTGCCCGATAAATGAAGAATATTCCCCTAATTTTTACGACCATGGAGACAGACTTGAAGAAATTTGTAGGACAACGATTGCAATTGCTCCGTTTGGAAAAGAATCTGACACAAGAGCAAATGGGTGAAAAGCTCAGTTTATCTACCAGTGCATATTGTAAGATAGAGTATGGAGAAACAGACTTAACCTTGACAAGGTTAAATAAGATTGCAGAAGTATTGAATATGTCGGCACTTGATTTATTCAGAAAAATAGACGGAAATTCATACATCAACAATTCAAGTACCATCGGAACCAGTATTGGAGTTGCCAGAGACTTGAAGATAGAATCGCCTGTAGATCTTCGTGAATTGATAAAAGCCAATAGCAAAATGATAGATATGCTGTGCAGAAGAATCGAAATGTTAGAAAATAAACTCCAGTAAGCATCCCGGCTACTTGGAGTTTATATCTTCATTTCATATCAAATCTGCTTCGTCTTAAACCTTTTCAGCCAAAAGCAGCCATCACTCCTCACTCTGCTTTATCGCTCCGTTTTTATTTAATCTCGTTTACTTTCATCTTTCATCACCTCCCTGTTTATCGGCTTTCCCGCTGAAACCACTGGCTGAAAGATAGGAAATACTTTCATTACAGAGCACATGGAAAAGAAAAAGCCTGTACAAAAAGAACAAACGGATACGGGCACTTAAGAAAAGTAATAGAGCACTTTTGCAAGATACCTATATACATAAGACGGTCAATAAGCAATATTACAAGCGACTGACTCCAATCGTTCGAGCGAACAACTTCAGTCATTCAATCGAACAACACCAGTCCTTCGCTCGAACGACTCCAGTCGGTCACTTGCAAACTGCCACTATGACTACAAGCGAATTTCACCTGCAATACCCATATTCTGCTCCTTCTACCTAAAAGTTTCGCAAATAATATGTATGTTTGCACCAAACTAAGTCAATGAACATGAAAATACACAGGATTCTAACGCTTGTATGCCTGGCTCTCATGGCATCAGTATCTTACGCGCAATCCGAAACCATCGTTGTAGGAAAGAAAACGGACGGGACGGAACTGAAAGCGCAGTGCTACACTTTTCCGCAACGGGTAGAAACATTTTCCATGAGCAGCAAGGGAGATTATCTCTGTGTCAGTTTCAGGGAAACCACCAAAAGCGGCAAGTATCTGAAAAACAAAGGAGAAATAGGTTTTTATGATACCAAGAGCAGTCAGTTGCTATGGAAACAGCCGATTGACTTCAGCAAATCACGCATCACCTGTCTCTCGGAAGGAGTATTGATAACCGAAATCGGCAGCAAGATATCATTACTCAGCAAAGAGACAGGGGCAAAGAGATGGGAAGCTGACTTATTCCCGGTATATGTGGACGACTCATTGAACCTGGCATTGGGCTATAATTCCCCCACATCCAACAAACTCCGAGCCGTCAGCCTGAAGTTTGGCAATGTCCTGTGGGAAAACAAAATGCCCCATCAATATGGCTGGAATGAAGTTCTCGACCTCGAACAGAACAAACGGCTGATTGTGGCTGACGCATTGCATAAACTGGATTTCATGACCGGAGAGTTTTTCACTTATCCGGGCAAGCCGGGAGCACACGACACGAAAGCGGCATTGCTGCAAGGACTTGTAGCCGTGGCCGGGGCAGCAGCCGGTGGTGGCGGGTATTACTACGTTCCTGTTGCCAACAATACAATCACGGGACTGACTTCCAACATCCTGTCACAGGACTCACTTTATTACTGGGCAGACCGCCAACAGATTTCCTGTTTGGACACCGCTTTCAATGTTGTGTGGCAAAAGGAATTTCCGGATGTAAAGGCTTCCCGTTCACAACTGTTCATGCAAGACGGCAAGTTGTTCATGCTTAACTACGGTTACGGTTTACGCGAAGGAGCAAGCCGCAGGAAATACGGACGCCCGTTTATCACCTGCTATAATCCACAGAACGGGGAAGAGATATTCTTCAATCAGTTGAGCGTCAGGAAAGATATGATTGAGGATGCTTTGCGGACAGACAATGCATTGTATATGCTGTTTGACGATGGGATGGCTTATCAAGAACTGACGGATTCGGTAGTAAACATAGTGCCGTGGGATACCAAGCAATACGGCAAACTGGAAGCAATATTGCCCGGCACATTATACGCTGCCAATAAAGATACAACGGCTTTCCAGTCACTTGCTTTCGATGGAGAACATTGTCTGGTGTACAATGATCAAGGAATTATTTACGAAGTGGATAAAGATTTGAATATCAGCAACACCTATGAACGGGAGCGCATTTATGTCCCCAGCATTCATCTGAAAGATTATTTGTGTATCGGCAATCGTGGAGACTACTGGTTTATCCACGAGATGGGAATGCCTGTGGCTCATCTGGAAACGGATTTCAAAAAGGGGCAGGTAATTGACAACAAGCTGCTGCTATTAACCGACAAGAACCAGTTCCTGTTTATTGACCTGGACGAGGCGATAAAATAATTATCCGAAGTCGAGTGCCAACTGCCCGTCGCCCAGCAGATTGAATGTCATGCGGTGATAGGGAGTAGTGCCGTGTTCGGCAATGGCGGCACGGTGCTTCTTGGTGGGATAGCCTTTGTTATGGTTCCAGTCATAATAAGGGTATTCTTCGTGCAGGCGGTTCATATAGTCGTCACGGTAGGTTTTGGCAAGAATGGAGGCGGCAGCGATAGACAGATATTTGCCGTCACCCTTGACTACCGTTGTATGCGGCAGGTCCTGATATTTCTTGAAGCGGTTGCCGTCAATCAGAAGATGCTGCGGACGCATCTTCAACTGGTCCACCGCGCGATGCATGGCAAGGAACGAGGCGTTCAGGATATTTATCTTGTCAATCTCTTCGGGAGATACGATGCCGACAGCCCAAGCAAGCGCTTCTTTCTCAATCACTTCACGCAAAGCATAACGCTGGTGCTCCGTCAGTTGCTTGGAGTCATTCAGTAATTCGTTCTTGAAATCTCTGGGAAGAATCACGGCAGCGGCATACACAGCTCCTGCCAGACAACCACGGCCAGCCTCATCACAACCGGCTTCTATCAAATCTTTATTCAAATAAGGCAATAGCATACAGCATTAATTTAGAGGCACAAAGATAAATCTTTTTGAAAGCAAACCGGACTTTTTAAAGGAAAATAATTACATTTGCAAAAATAAGACTATACCATGAAGAAAGCTCTGTATCTAATACTTGCAGTTCTCCCGCTAACTGTAACTCCTTTACAAGCCCAAGATATAAACCAAGCCAAGACTTTAGTTGAACAAGCTCAAAATGCTCTGTTCAGTAATCCTAAACAGGCTTCTTACTATGCGGCACAAGCTGCCGCTCTATTTCCCGAAGACCAGCCTAATGAGATTTGTACACAAGCCATGATTCTTCACAGTCAGGCAGAACAGCTACTGGGTAACTTCGACTTAAGCATCAAAAATTTATATGATGCACAGAGATATATCAACCCTGCAAACAAACGGCAAACAGCTCAACTCTATTCCCTCATGGGGCGCGTATACAGCAAGTTGGGCGATTATAACAAAGGCATCGAACTAAATGACAAAGCCACTTCCATTTTTAAATCCTTAGGGGATTCGGCTTCGGTGACCGGATGCTATAATGAGCGCGGAGTCATGCACTATCTACTTGATGAATTTGTGGTAGCTGAAAAATTTCTTCAACGGGCACTGACAATCAACCGTGCCCAACGAAACTTAAAGGAAATAGCTACCAATCTGAATAATCTGTGCCTATATCAGGGAGATACGGAAAAGAAACTCTCCCTTATTCAAGAAGCAATTGCCATCAACAAGAATCTGGATGCCCAATGGTCACTGGGTGAAAACTATAACAATATGGGCAAACAGTATTATTTCGGCGAACAATACTCCAAAGCCCTGGAAGCTTTGCAGAAAGCCTATGAATACGCCCATAACATCGGTGCCAAAGAGCTGATTTGTGATAATTATGAATATTCATCGTGGGTATATGCCGCCATAGGTGACTATAAACAGGCTTACACCCGCCTCAGCCAGATGTATGCTTTGAGTAAAGAGCTGCAAAGCAGCAACAAGCTGCGCAACATTGAGCAGGAAATCTCTTATAAAAGATATCAAGACCAGAAATATGCCACTGAGATGCAGGAGCAAACCTATAAGATTGAACTACTGAAACGTAATTTATGGTTTTTGGGTAGCGTGCTCGTGCTTGGATTAGCTTTCAGCATCTTCTTATATAAATGGTATAAACGCAGAAAAGGCCTTCAACTGATAGAGGCCCGCTACCAACTGGAGTTGTCGCAACGCGAGTTATCCGAACTGAAACTGCACCAACAAGAGTTGGAACTACAGAATATACAGAACGCACTGGACAGTAGCCAGCAAGAAGTAACCAGCTTCGCCGTCTTCCTGAGAAGCCGCAACGAATTGCTGGACAAAATACGCGAAATGATTAAGGAAGGGTACAAAATGGATAATCAAGCACTTATCCCCCACCTGAAAAAAGTGAATGCCTATATCAGTCAATACCAAAGCGGAGACAAGACCAATAATGCGTTACTGCTGAATATCGAAGACAAGAGTAAAGAATTCATTGAAAGGCTCACAAAAGAGCATCCCAACTTGACACAAGGAGAAAAATATCTGGCAACCATGCTGCGCGTCAATCTTTCAACGAAAGAAATTTCCATGATTAGCGGGAATAGTCCTAAAACAATTAATATGAATCGCTACAGATTACGTAAGGCTTTGAACTTACCAACAGAAAAAGACCTGGTGGAATACTTGCAAAACTACTAAAACACCCATTAACACAAACTGCTTGTTTGTAGATATATCACCCCGCAATATAGCACTATATTACAAGCATTTACGATTATCTTTGTAGATCAAAAAGCCTGTAATTCCACCCCCTTTGTAGATATTTTACAGACCGTTCTTTATAGGAATACTTTTAATTATATCCTTTTCTTTGCCATGTGAGAAACAAATGTTATTAACCTTAAAAACTATCACACATGGGTAAAATTAAAAAGTATTCCTTAATACAAAGAGCCGCTTTGTTGGCCTTGCTCTTTGTATGTTTGGTACCGCTAAGTTCTTTAGCACAAACCATCCAATTAACCGGTACAGTAACCGACACCAAAGGAGAAACTCTCATTGGCGCCAGTGTTTTGGAAAAAGGTACAACCAATGGTTGCATTACCGACATCGACGGTAACTTTGCACTGACTGTTGCTCCTAATGCGACAATGGTAATCTCTTATGTGGGCTATGTCGCTCAAGAAATTCCTCTGAACGGACAAAAAGTATTGAAAGTAACTCTGAAAGATGATACTGAAATGCTGGATGAAGTTGTGGTAATCGGTTATGGTACAATGAAGAAAAGTGATATGACCGGAGCTATTTCTTCAGTTGATACAGAAGAATTGACCAAGCGTGCTACAACCAATCCCGCCGAAGCATTACAAGGAAAAATTGCCGGTGTAAATATTATGAAGGCCGGCGGTAACGCAGGTGCGGGTATTTCTGTCAAGATTCGTGGTGTAAAATCTTTCGGCAGCAATGAGCCACTCTATATTATCGATGGCTTCCCCGGAGATATTGATAATGTTAATCCGCAGGATATCCAATCTATGGAAGTACTTAAAGATGGTGCCGCTGCCGCTATCTACGGTTCAGTGGCAGCCAATGGAGTAATCATCATCACTACCAAGAATGGTAAGAAAGGTGAAACACATATTGATTTCAACACTTACCTAAGCATTACGCAGGTTGCTAACAAACTGGAGATGACCAATGCAGAACAGTATAAGAACACTATTAAAACCATGTTCGAAAACTACAATGCGCAATATCCCGGTGACACAAAAGCTATCCCCGCCTATTGTACCAGTGATACCGGAATAGACACAGACTGGCAAGATGCCATGCTGAGAAGCGGTGTTTCGCAAAACTATATGTTCAGCGTACGTGGCGGAAGCGAAACTGCCCAATATTCCGTGTCTTACAACCATGCAGATGACAAAGGTATTTTCTTAGGTAATAACTACCGCCAGGACAATGCCCGCATGAAAATGCACATGACCAAATACATCTTCGACGTGGATGCCAACCTCAGTTTACGCTATACAAAAAGCAAACAGCCACAATACAGCCTAAGAGAAATGTATGGAATTTCTCCGTTACTTCCCATCTACGATGAATCAGAGAAGTACGGCTTCGCATTAACTGCCAGCCAGCAATTGCCAGCCAACAACAATGTAATGGCCGATCATACTTTCCGTGATGCAGCAACCAAGAAATTCTATACAACAGCCAATGTATCGGTGGGCGTGAAGTTAGCCTCCTATCTCAACTTCAAGACCAGCTATGCCTACCGTGGTGTGCATTACCGCTACAACCGCCACTACCCTGACTATATTTCAAATGCACAATCACCTTACGAATACCCTTTCTCCGAAGAATCTACTTACTACTGGGAAGAACAGGTCATCGACAATGTCCTGACTTTCAACAAGGAGTTCGGAAAACATAACGTAAACGTAATGGCAGGTTCGTCCATCACTGCTACTAAATATGCGGAAAGCGGTGTAAGCGTAACCGGCAAGACTACAAAATATTTCGTAGACGCAAACGGCAACTTACAGAGTAAAGAAGAAGCTGCCGGTTTCCTCGACCCTAATTTCAGTACGATTAACGCTGGTTCAGGCGGCACTTATGCCGGTAACGGTACCAACTACAAGTACAACCGCGCTTCCTTCTTCGGCCGTGTGAACTACAATTACAACAATCGTTACCTCATTCAAGCCACTATGCGCTATGACGGTTCCTCCAAATTCGGATCCGACAACCGCTGGGGTTGTTTCCCCTCCGTAGCAGTGGGCTGGAGAATCAGCGAAGAAGAGTTTTTCCCGAAAGACAGTTTCATCAACAGCCTGAAGTTCCGCGCCAGTTGGGGACGTTTGGGTAATGAGAACGCACTGGGATATTATGACTTCCAGGCACTGATTACAAACCTCAATTACTACAATGGCGGCTACGTGCAAGGTACCGGTAGCAGCCCATGGCCGGGTGCAGCTTCCTGGGAAATGGAGAATCGCGGCTTGAAGTGGGAAACAACAGATACCAAGAACATCGGCTTCGACTTCGGTATGTTCAACAACAAACTGACCGGTAGCATCAACTACTATATCAACCAGACAGAAGACTTGCTAATTACCAAGCGTTTGTCTCCTTCCGCCGGTTACGAGAATCCTATCTTGAACGTAGGTAAAATCCGCAATAACGGTATTGAGCTCGAACTGAACTGGAGCGACAAGGTGAAAGACTTTGAATACAATGTCGGTTTCAACTTCTCTACCACCAAAAACGAAGTGGTGGAATTGGCATCCCAAGGTCAGGCATTGCCCGCCACCGGTTTATTATACGACACCGACCACGTTCCGGCCTATGCTAAAGAGGGTAAACCTATCAGCGGTTTCTATTTGTATCGCACAGATGGAATATTCCAAAGTGATGCCGAAGTGGAAGCATGGAATGCCGAGCATGGAACCAAGGATAGCCAAGGAAATTGGATAGGCATACAACCTAAAGCGAAGGCTGGTGATATCCGTTTCAAAGATTTAGATGGCAATGGTGTACTCGATGAAGACGACAAAGAATATTGTGGTACAGGTATTCCCAAGATAGAAGCAAACCTCAACTTCTCCGGTTCATACAAAGGTTTCGACCTCTCATTCAGTCTAGGCAGTGCATGGGGACATAAGTTGTACAACGGTAACAAATATTTCTATGAATCCATGAGCGCTCCGCTCAATATGCTTAGTAGCGTTGCTAATGCTTGGACACCTACTAACACCCATACCGATATTCCACGCGCAGTATTCAGTGACCCAAACCAAAACTCACGCGAGTCCGACCGCTTCCTGGAGAATGGTAACTTCGTACGTCTGCGCCAGGCACAGATAGGTTACACACTGCCCACTTCTTTGCTGAAGAAAGCGCATATCGAAAAGCTGCGTTTCTACATCAGTGGCGACAACCTGTTCACCATCACCGGATATACAGGTGTTGACCCAGAATTCTCAACCAGCAGTCCGCTGAACTCGGGCGTAGATAGATATATCTATCCGTTTACCCGTTCATATACAGTGGGAGCACAGCTTACATTCTAACTCATTAAACTAATAGTATAACGATATGAAGAAATTAATATATCTGGCAAGTCTTTGCCTCGCCATGTCTTTCGCTTCTTGCGATGACTTCCTGACAGTCTCTTCTCCCGACAAGATGACTACCGACAAGTTCTGGAGAACCCAATCGGATGCCGAAGCTACCCTGGCTTCCGTCTATGCCCAGCTTTATCATGGCGACCCTTACGCCACCAGTGAAGTAAGATGGCCGGTAGAAGCATTCCGCACAGATCTGTATATTTTCGGTACAGATGCTGTAAACTACCAGACTTGGATAGACATCTACAACTTTAACTACACCAATGGTAACACTCAGTTCTCTTACTATTATCAAGACCTGTATCGAGGTATCAACTTTGCTAATCAAGTACTGGAGTTTACTCCTCTCATCCCCGAAAGCGGAATTACAGAAAATAAGCGCAGCGAACTTATAGCCGAAGCCCACTTCATGCGTGGCTATTATCACCTGATGCTGTTGCTGAACTGGGAGAAGATTATTATCCGCGATAAATACATCACCAATGAGGCAGACCTGAATAAGCCTCTGTCCGACCGCGTGGCGTGTTGGGAATTTGTTGTCAATGAATTGAAACAAGGCACATCACTGCCTGCCACACGCCCTGAAACGGAAGTTGGACGTGCCACTTCCGGTACAGCCAATGCTTACTTGGGATTTGCTTGTCTGACACGTGCTTACGAAGAAAGTGCTCAGGAAGAAAGTCATTTAAGAGATGCATTGGAAGCTATTAATAAAGTGCAAGGCTACGAACTGGTTAGCGGTGATGCATTGATTAATATGTTCAACGGTCGCAACAAGAACTGTAAAGAATCCGTATTTGAACTGCAATATAGTTTATCTACAGACAACGGAGCTGCCTATTACTCCTATGTTCATTCCTGGATAAGGGTAGGAGAACTTGGTGGCTGGGATGAAATTCTACCAAGCGATGTACTGATGAAGGAATTTAAGAAAGAAGGCAAAAGCTCACTATCCGGCGGATATGACGAACGTCTATACAATACGGTATATTTCCAAGACGACTTTTACAATGACGGAACCGGAAAGATTTACGGATATGATTATGATGAAATCTTCTGGAAATGGAAAACGAATGAAAAGAAAGAATATGTTGACAAAAACGGCAATGTAATTAAAATAGAAGGAGAAAAAGGAGGCTTCGATAGTTTGGACGAAGAATTAGAAGCTAAAGGAGGAGTCAAGGAGGTATATGACCGTCCTAATTTCCGCCGCTTCACTCCTATCAATGAAGAAGAACGTCAAATGGCAAGATGTGCTTACAACATTCCTTTAATGCGTTACGCCAACGTGCTTCTGATGAAGGCCGAAATTCTGAACAAACAAGGACATCCTGAGCTGGCTATCCCCATCATCAATGAGATCAGGGCCAAACATGGCAATATGCCTGCTATGACCGGAACTACACAATCCGAAGTTCAGGCTCAGATTGAGCATGAACGCATCATTGAGTTCCCGTTGGAAAGCTACCGCTGGTATGACCTGCGCCGTTGGGGAAAATTGGAAGCTACCTTAAGCTCGCGCGGTTTTGTGGCAGACCGACATTCCTTCTATCCTATTCCGTTGTGGGAAATCAATGCCAACAGCGAAGTAAAATAAAAGCCATATAATCAAAAACAAGGCGGCTTTACTGCCGCCTTGTTTACTTATAATAAATTATCTTTGCCCCCAAAAACGACATAGATATGTTTACAATCATCGGACTAATGCTCACAGGAATGCTGCTGGGCTACCTCTTACGGAAACGGAATCTGAGCGGAATCCACAAAGTCATTACAGTGCTCATCTGGTTACTCCTCTTCATACTGGGTATTGAAGTGGGAGGAAACGAACAGATTATCAAAGGACTTCATACCATCGGACTCGAAGCCGTCATACTCACCATAGGCGGAACTTTGGGAAGCGTGATTGCTGCCTGGGCATTGTGGAGAGCTTTATACAAACGGAAAGGAGGCCGGGCATGAAAGGGAGTCTCATCATAGTCGGCTTTTTTGTGCTGGGAACACTCTGCGGAGTCTTTCACCTGATACCTATCGATATCGTAATAGATAGTAAAGTCAGCTTTTATGCACTTTGCGCACTGATGTTCAGTGTAGGGCTAAGTGTAGGCAACGACCCGCAAACGTTGAAAAACTTCCGTTCACTCAATCCACGGTTGATATTCCTGCCTATCATGACCATTCTGGGTACGCTGGCAGGTTCTGCCGCAGTCAGCCTGATACTGACACACCGTTCCCTGACGGATTGCCTGGCTGTAGGCTCGGGCTTTGGCTACTACTCACTCTCCAGTATCTTCATCACCGAATATAAAGGAGCCGAATTGGGAACCATCGCACTGCTCGCCAACATCAGTCGCGAGATACTGACACTACTGGCTGCCCCCTTACTGGTGCGCTGGTTCGGTAACCTCGCCCCCATCTCAGCCGGAGGTGCAACCACGATGGACACCACACTGCCCATCATTACACGAACGGCCGGACAACAATTTGTAGTTGTCTCCATCTTCCACGGGTTCGTGGTCGATTTCAGTGTCCCGTTTCTTGTGACCCTGTTTTGTTCGATATAAACACTTAATCTGATTGATATCATGAAACTTAAATTATATTCTTTCATCTCCGCCTTACTGATTTGCAGTAATATGCTTGCCGACAATGAACCTTGGCAGAACCCGCAAGTCAATGAGATAAACAGAGAGCCAATGCATGCGCACTTCATTCCGTTTACGAATGAGGCCAACGCCCTAAAGCAACACTCCCTGCCTGCGGATGTACGTTTCAACGTAAATCCTGCCACCGAACGCCGCATCTCGCTGGACGGTACTTGGAAGTTCCTGTTCTCAAAGAACAACGAACTTTGTCCCAAAGACTTCCACAAACCGGGATACAACACCCGGAAGTGGAGCAAAATACAAGTTCCCGGAAGCTGGGAGTTGCAAGGCTTCGATGCACCTATTTATACGGATACCCGTTATCCATTCCCTGCCAATCCCCCGCATGTGCCAGCCGATTACAATCCGGTGGGAGCATACGTCCGCGAATTCACGGTTCCCGGCGGTTGGGAAGGTATGGATATCTTCCTCGACTTTGAGGGAGTGGAATCCGCCTACTACGTATGGGTGAACGGTGAGCTTGCCGGATATGCCGAAGACAGCCGTCTGCCGTCTCACTTCAACATTACGAAGCTTCTGAAAAAGGGCAGCAACAAACTCGTCGTCAAGGTGTTCCGTTATAGCGACGGTTCTTACCTTGAAGGACAGGACTACTGGAAATACAGCGGCATCGAGCGTGATGTTTATCTCTACGCCCGTCCGCAAAGCCGCGTGCGCGACTTCCGGATGACTGCCGAACTGATAAATGATTATAAAGACGGAGAACTCAACCTGGATGTCATCCTCCATCAGCCGAAAGCGGGAGAAACCGTTGAAGTAAAAGTGCTGGATGCAGGAAAGGTGATTTATAACCAGAAGAAAACCGTCTCTTCTCTTACGGACACTTTATTTAGCCAGCAACAGATTTTCCCGGATGTACGTGCCTGGAATGCTGAAACGCCCAATACCTATACACTGGTAGTCAGCACCTTCGATGCACAAGGAAAGCCGTTGGAGTCTTTCACCCAGCTTTTTGGTTTCCGCACGGTGGAGATGCGCAACGGCATGCAGATGATTAACGGAAAAGCGGTGCTCTTTAAGGGAGTGAACCGTCACGAACACGATCCGCACAAAGGACGCACCATCAGCGTAGCTTCCATGATACACGATATTCAGTTGATGAAGCAATTCAATCTGAACGGTGTGCGCAACTGTCATTATCCGAATAATTATGCGTGGTATGAGCTTTGCACGGAATTCGGCCTGTATATGGTGGATGAAGCCAACATCGAAAGCCACGGTATGCAGGATCACAAGGATGGCACGCTGGCCAATTATCCGGATTGGGAACTTCCTTTCATGCAACGCATGAGCCGTATGATTGCACGCGACCGTAACTGCACAGCTATCGTCACCTGGTCTATGGGCAATGAGTCCGGCTATGGTAAGCATTTCGAAACCTTATACGATTACACGAAGAAGGTAGATTCTACCCGCCCGGTACAATACGAGGGTGGCGGTTATGATGCCAAGAGTGACATATACTGCCCGATGTATGCACGCATCTGGTCGTTGCGCCGCCACGCCAATCAGCGCGACAAGCGTCCTATGATTATGTGTGAGTATGCTCATGCCATGGGCAACAGTGTAGGAAACTTCCAGGATTACTGGGATTTGATTTATAAGTACGACCAGTTGCAAGGCGGCTTCATCTGGGACTGGGTAGACCAGACATTCGCCATCAAGGATAAGGATAACCGTGACATCTGGGCTTTTGGTGGAGACATGGGATTTGTAGGCATCGTCAACGACTCCAACTTCTGCGCCAATGGTCTGGTAGCTGCCGACCGTACTCCTCACCCGCATATCTATGAGGTGAAGAAGGTGCTTCAATATATCCACTTTGAGCCGGTTGCCTTCACACCTAATAAAATAAAGGTTACCAACCGGCACGACTTCATCGGTCTGGAAGGATATACCCTGCGCTGGGCAGTGGAATGTGACGGCAAAGCTGTACAAAGCGGTGAAATGGATTTCCCAGCAATCGCACCGGGAAGCTCTGCCAACATCGAACTGCCTCTGAAAGCACTGCCTGCCGATGGCAAAGAGTACTTCCTTACCCTGCGCGCATTCACCAAAAACGAAGCGCCGTTAATCCCGAAAGGACACGAGGCCGCCATCGAACAATGGGCGTTGCCTTCCGTCCCTGCCAGCAAAGCCATTCAGCCGGCTAACGGTAAACTGACCGTAGACCGCAACAATGACGCCATCACTCTGACAGGAAACAACTTCCGGATAGCTTTCTCGGCTCAAAGCGGTGGAATGACAGAGTTGAGTTACAATGGAAAGAATCTGATAAAAGAAGGTCTGCAACCCAACTTCTGGCGTCCGCTGACGGACAATGATATTCCGAACGGACATCTGTACCGTTGTCTCACCTGGAAGACTGCCGGACAGGATGCCAGACTGGAGAACCTGGATATAACGGAAAATCAACAGACAGTTACCCTTACCGCTACTTATAAGATGGAAGCGCAAGACTCGAAGCTGCAAACAATATACGATATTCATCCTGACGGAGCAGTCCGCGTGAGCATGCACTTCACTCCCGGCAAACAGGCGTTGAACGAAATGCCTCGTCTGGGTATGCGCATGATACTTCCGGCTGAATATGAAAGGATGTCCTGGCTGGGACGCGGACCACAGGAAAACTATGCAGACCGGAAGACGGGAGCATTGGTAGGACTGTACAGTGCCACGGTTTGGGAACAGTTCCATCCGTATGTGCGTGCTCAGGAAACAGCTAATCATTGCGATGTGCGTTGGGTGGCACTGCGCAATGCCGATGGTGACGGTTTGCTCGTTACGGGAGAAGAACCGCTAAGTATCAGTGTCTGGAACTTCCCGATGGAAGATATCGAGTACCGCCCTTCGCAGGTGGAACGCCGCCACGGGGGAAGCATAGTGAAGAAAGATATGGTGTGGCTGAACATCGACCACAAGCAGATGGGCGTAGGTGGTGACAATACGTGGGGGGCACAAGTGCACCCGGAATATACCATCACACCGCACGAATGGAAGTACAGCTTCACGCTGCTGCCACTCGGAGCTAAGGATGATGCAGCAGAACAGGCGCATAAGTGCTGGTTCTAACATTAAATTCATAATAATCAAGGAATATGAAACACAAGTTTATACACATCATTTGCTTTACGCTACTGGTTGCAGGCCTCACCGCCTGCACCTCCGGTAATAAAAAAACTGCGGAGCAAAGGTACACCTTCAATAACATACTGGATATTGCCTACACTCCCGACACCCTGCATCGTTGCTACGGCTGGTTCACAGACGCCGGTTCATGGATGGGCTTCACCCTGCCCGAAAAGGCACAATGGGTGAACGGCTTCTGCGGTCCGTTCAGTCTGGATATGTTCCGCCGCCAATGGATGGCACAGTCCGCCGTCACAGTAGATTTCGCCGGAAACGCTTCTGCCAGCTTCATTCCCGACTCTACCTGCTACTTCCCCGGCGAGCTCTATATGTCCGCCCACTCCGATGCAGGGAGCATCACGCAACGACTTAACTTTGCAGACGCCTCAACCGCCCTCCTGCGCATAGAGTCCGATAAAGCGGAAGACCTGCTTCTGACAGGCAATCAATGGGGAAAAGACGTCACCGTCACCGTAGAGCAAAACTCCGTCATTGCCCGCCACCCCAGCGGAGAAAGCGTGACCGTAACATTTACCCCCGACGTGACACTTTCCCGGACGGAAAACAACTACACAGCCCTTGTTCACAGTCCCAAATATCCCGTCCATGTAGCCATTTCCTTCTTCACCTCGGAAAAAGAGATGACCGCCGGATTGCAGAATATCCCTACCCTGCTCAACAATCCCGGAAAGGCTTTGCAAGCCAATGCCGAACGCTGGGAGGGTTATCTGACCAAGATACTGCGCAAGGACATGAAGCCCGAATACGACCGTATCGCCGTGAAAGCCGTCACCACCCTTATTTCCAACTGGCGCACGCATCGCGGCGGACTGCTTCACGAAGGTATTGTCCCGAGCCACGCCGTAGGCTACTTTGTGGGTTTCTGGGCATGGGATAGTTGGCGTTTCAGTGCCGGAACCGCTAAATTCGACCCTGAACTGGCAAAGAACAACATCCGCGCCATGTTCGATTATCAGCAACCGGACGGCATGGTTATCGACTGCATCTACACCGACCCGTCGGAAAACAATGCCCGCGACAGCAAACCGCCTTTGGTGTGCTGGGCGGTAGACGAAATCTTCACGCATACAGGCGACACGGCTTTCGTTGCCGAAATGTACCCGCAACTGCTCTCTTACTACAAATGGTGGTATCAGAAACGCGATCACAACCGTAACGGCATGTGTGAATACGGTGCAACAGACGGCACACTGGAAGCTGCCGCATGGGAAAGCGGCATGGACAATGCCATTCGTTTTGACAACGCCGTGATGTTGAAGAACGACGGAGCCGATGATGCCTGGAGCATGGACCAGGAAAGCGTAGACCTGAATGCTTATCTGGCCTTGGAGTGCAAACTGCTGAAGAAGTTTGCCGGGCTGCTCAACGTGGCTTTCGACGGTCCCGATTATAGCGATAAAGTAGCAGATTACTTCTTCGACAAGCAACTCAATTTCTTCTTCGACCGCCGCCTGAAAGACGGTTCCTTCATCGAAGAACCGGGCTGCGAAGCTTATACTCCGCTGTGGACACAGATTGCCACGCAATCGCAGGTGGATAGCATGTTGCCCATACTGCAAGACCCCGCGAAGTTCTCCACTTATATCCCCTTCCCCACCATCGCCGCAGACAATCCCAAGTATAACCCGCGCGGCTACTGGCGTGGCCCCATCTGGCTGGACCAGACTTACTTTGCCATTCGCGGGCTCCGCAACTATGGTTATCATAAACTGGCCGATGAATATACCTTGCAGGTATTCGACCGCCTGAACGGACTGAAAGAAGGAGCGCCCATCCACGAGAACTACGGTACGCATACCGGAGAACGATTGAAAGCACCGCACTTCAGTTGGAGTTCATCACACTTGTTGATGATGTACGATGACTACGGGAAGTAATTCTTGCGTGAGGGATAGCTTTTCTTGGAAATCTATCCCTCTATGATTTCACAGCTACGCTAATATTGTTTCGGAGAATGTCACTTATGTCTCAGAATGCTGCACCGGCAGTATTTTGTTGTTTTATAATGATGTAGGTAATGGTTGAATGTTCTACATTTGTAAACAGAGTATATGGTTTTCACACCGTATATCATGCATAAACAAGTACTTTATTAATCTATAGAACAGCAACCATGAAGAAAAATTTTCTTTTAGCAGCGAGTTTTCTCTTCATCTTTTGTCTGGAAGCCGGTGCTCAGAAAAGAGATGAAGTAACCTGGGAGAAATTCGAGGACATCACCATCCCCATTCCTCCCTCAACTCACCCCCGACTCTATGTACGTCCCGCCAATTTACCGGATTTAAAGAAACGGATGGATCACCCGCAAGTAAAAGCAAACCTGGCAACCTTGCGCAAACTTGGCATAGACCGCACCGCAGAGGAAGAGGCAAAAGTAACCGACAGAGGCTTCCGCTACTACTTCGAGATGCGGGGAGTAACCAGCCGTGTACAAGTACAAGCTCTCGACTATCTGGTATATGGTGACAAGAAGCAAGCCAGACGCGCCATCACTTCCATGCTCGATTCATTGCAGCATACCAATTTCGGAACCAAGCAAGACTTATCACGCGCCAGCGGAGTCATGCTGATGTGCGGCGCGATGGTATATGACTGGTGCTACGACCAGATGAAAGAATCGGAAAAGAAAGCCTATATAGAATCGTTCATCCGAATCTCCAAGACCATGGAATGCGGTTATCCACCCAAAAATAACGAACCCATAGCCGGACACTCGTCCGAATGGATGATCTTGCGGGACATGCTTTCAGCCGGTATTGCTATCTACGACGAATATCCGGATATGTACCTCCATGTCATCCGAATGCTGTACAAGGATTACTTGCCGGTAAGAAATTACATCTATTCCGGTCATAATTACCATCAGGGAACAAGCTATGTCAATGTGCGTTTCAGCAATGACCTGTTCTCCTTATGGATTCTGGATCGAATGGGAGCCGGCGCAATCTACAATCCCGCGCAACAATTCGTACCGTACGACTTCCTGTACCGCCGTCGTCCGGACGGACAAGTAATGCCCGCAGGCGATACGAATCCTAACAAAAGGAACATTCCTTCTTACTCCCTGCCCGCCATGCTCGCTTCCAGCTTCTATAAAGACAATTATCTGGCTTACGAATACGAACTCAAGCCCAAATTAGAAAGCCACTGCCTTATCTTCGAGATACTGTGGAGAGATTTTGATTTGAAAGCCAAGGCTCCTGATGACTTGCCGCTGACCCGATACTCAGGCTCACCTTTCGGGTGGATGATAGCGCGTACAGGATGGGACAAAAACAGCGTGATTGCCGAAATGAAAATCAATGAACAATTCTTTGGTAACCATCAACATATGGACGGTGGTTCGTTCCAACTTTATTATAAGGGTCCGCTGGCAATAGATGCCGGAGCTTACCAAGGAAGTTCCGGCGGATATAACAGCCCGCACAATAAAAATTTCTTCAAACGTACCATTGCCCATAACTCATTGTTAGTATACAACCCGAACGAGAAATTCGCCAGCTGGAATTATGGCGGGCAAGATAAAACAGAATTTGCCGATAATGACGGTGGACAACGCATGCCGGGTGACCGCTGGGAGACTTGCCGCTCTTTTAAAGATTTATTAAGCAAGGAATATACTACAGGCAAAGTCCTGGGACATGGTTTCGGCCCCGATGCCAATAAACCTGACTATTCTTATCTGAAAGGTGACATCACACAAGCCTATACAGACAAGGTAAAAGAAGCGAAACGCTCTTTTGTTTTCCTCAACCTGCACACTACCGAAGTGCCTGCCGCCTTAATCGTGTTTGATAAAGTAGTCTCTGCCGACCCTCAGTTCAAGAAGTTCTGGCTACTGCACAGTATAGAAGAGCCGATAATAGAAAGTAACCGTTTCACCGTCAAACGCACCCAAAACGAAGATACCGGCATGTTACAAAATCAAGTGTTGCTCCCCGAAATTCAAGATGCACGGATAGAGAAAATCGGTGGAAAAGGAAAAGAGTTTTGGGTATTCGGTACCAATTATGCCAACGATGCCATGCCGAGACGTCCCGACGACGCCAACGAAAGAGGCGCATGGCGTGTAGAAATATCACCTGCAACCGCTACTGCCGAAAATTACTTCCTGAATGTAATGCAAGTAGCCGACAACACCTGTCTGCAAATGAATGAAGTAAAACGCATCGATGCAGATAAAATAGTAGGTGTGCAGATAGCCGACCGCGTCGTCACCTTCAGCAAAAACAGCCAACCACTGCCCGGTAAATTTGATTTCGCGGTAAGTGGCAGCCAAACTATGAAGTTTGTCATTACCGACCTTATTCCGGGAACCTGGCAAATCAAGAAAGACGGCAAGGTATATATTCCCGCGCTGGAAGTTCGTACAGACGATGGTATCCTTTCTTTTGAAGGTACTGCCGGACGGTATGAATTTCTTCGATAAAAAGAAAGCCATCTGTCAATGTAGAAGAAGTCATTGACAGATGGCTTATTTATTAAGTTTCCTCACCCCTTGTTTTTCCAGGCAACTTTCCTTAGAAGAGGCTCCACGCAACCGTCAGTCCGGCCATCACGATAGCTACCATACTCATCAGCTTGATAAGTATATTCAAACTCGGACCGGAAGTATCTTTGAACGGGTCACCTACCGTATCGCCTACCACAGTAGCTTTATGTACTTCGCTACCCTTACCGCCGAAGTTTCCTTCTTCCACATATTTCTTTGCATTATCCCATGCACCGCCCGCATTCGCCATAAAGATGGCAAGAACGAAACCGCTACTCAACCCGCCGATCAGCAAGCCCAGCACACCGGGAACACCAAAGATAAGTCCCGTAGCAATCGGAGCTAAAATGGCTATCAGCGAAGGAACTACCATTTCACGTTGCGCCCCCTTTGTGGAGATAGCTACACAACGTTCGTAATCCGGCTCTGTCTCACCGGTAAGTATACCCTTGATTTCACGGAACTGGCGGCGTACCTCATCCACCATGTGACCGGCAGCACGGCCAACAGCGTTCATTGTCAATCCGCAGAAGAGGAATGCCATCATACTACCCAGGAACATACCCGAAAGTACTTTCGGATTCATCAGCGTCACATCATAATGATGCATGAAGTCGAAGAAGGTGGCATCCTGAAGAGCCACGGCATCCCCATGGGGAAGCGCTAATTCCGTGGTTCCCAAACGGGTCAGTCCGATACGGATTTCTTCAATATAAGAGGCTAACAGGGCAAGTCCCGTCAATGCAGCCGAGCCAATAGCAAACCCCTTTCCGGTAGCGGCAGTAGTATTACCCAAAGAGTCAAGAGCATCCGTACGTTTACGTACTTCCACACCCAGACCGGACATTTCAGCGTTTCCGCCCGCATTATCAGCAATAGGACCGTAAGCATCCGTAGCAAGCGTGATGCCCAGGGTAGAAAGCATACCTACGGCGGCAATACCGATACCGTAAAGTCCCATGCCTACATTATTGAAATCGAACCCCGATGCAAACAGGTAGGAAGCAATGATACCGACTACCACAGCAATCACAGGAATTGCAGTAGACAGCATACCCAAACCGATACCGGAGATAATTACCGTCGCCGGGCCAGTCTTTCCGCTTTCACTCAACTTCTGGGTAGGACGGTAAGATTGTGAGGTATAGTATTCCGTAGAACGTCCGATGATGATGCCGACTACCAGGCCGACTATAACGGCACAAGATATCCACATCCAGTTATCAAGTTTCAATAGCCAAAGAATAAAGAAGGTAGCCACAACAATCAGCACTGAACTCAGGTTCGTACCGAAAGCCAACGAAGCGAGCAGGTCTTTCATCTTCGCATTTTCCTTAGTACGCACTGCGAAGATACCGATAATAGAAAGAAGAATACCTACGGCCGCAATCAGCATCGGAGCTATAACAGCTTTGAACTGCATGGCCGTATCTCCCGTATGAATAAAGGCAGCAGCACCCAGAGCGGCAGTTGCCAGGATGGAGCCGCAATAACTTTCGTAAAGATCGGCACCCATACCGGCTACGTCACCTACGTTATCACCTACGTTATCAGCAATCGTTGCAGGGTTACGCGGGTCATCTTCGGGAATACCGGCCTCAACCTTACCTACCAGGTCGGCACCTACATCGGCAGCTTTCGTATAAATACCTCCACCTACACGGGCAAAGAGCGCTTGTGTGGAAGCACCCATTCCGAAAGTAAGCATGGTGGTAGTGATGATGCAGAGTTTATGAGTCGGAGTCAAAACATCTTCCGGTATAACCGCATTCAATAACAGATACCAGAAAGAAATATCGAGCAAGCCCAAGCCCACTACAACCAGTCCCATTACCGCACCGCTACGGAAAGCGACGCGCAATCCCGCATTCAGTGAACTACGGGCAGCATTTGCTGTGCGTGCCGAAGCATACGTTGCCGTCTTCATACCGAGGAATCCGGAGAGTCCGGAGAAGAAACCGCCCGTCAGGAAAGCAATCGGTACCCAACGATTCTGTACATCGAAACCATAAGCCATAATAGCGAAAAGGATCACAAGTCCCAGAAATACCCAGCCAACTATCTTATACTGTTGTTTCAGATAAGACATCGCGCCTTTACGCACAGCAGCGGCAATCTTTATCATTTGCGGAGTACCCTCACTCTCTTTCATCATTTGCTTATGGAAATAGTAAGCAAAGCAGAGAGCTAAAACGGAAGCGGCCGGAATCAGCCAGAAAAGCAAACTGTCCATGGTGTTATTCGTATTAAAAGGTTGATTGAAAGTCTAAAAGTATTGATTTGAAACGAAATAAACAAAGGAATAAAAGAAAAATCAACTCATTCTATTAAATTTGCAGGCAAAAACCATACCCGATTGAGCACCCATGTTGTAGTATAAGTAAAATCAATAAAAACAAAGGAACAATGGAACACACAGATTTTACTTTCAGAAAGGCATGGATGATATACACAGTATATGTTCTTCTACTCTTTACTCCCACCGCAAAAGCACAGCAGACAGCCAGGCTGGTCAGTCTGGAACTAAAAAACGAGAAGCTATCGGCCGCACTGAAACAGATAGAGAAGATGGGCGGCAAGAATATCCTTTTTGCCTATGAAGAGACGGAGAATTATCACGTAACAGCAAGTATACGTAAACAGACGCAAGGCGAAGCCATCCGCACAGTGCTGAAAGGAAAACCTTTCAACTGTATCGAACGTACCGATTACTTCGTGATTCAGCGGAAGGGAAAAGATGGCAAGACTACCCAAGTACGCGGAACCATATACGGAGACCGGAATGAACCGTTAGCGTATGCCAACGTCATCTTGTTGGCAGCAACCGATTCCGCCTTTATTACAGGATGCGTCACAGCGGAAGACGGTAGCTTTATCCTACCCGGCAACAATGAAAGAAATCATTTGCTGAAAGTAACCTACATAGGTTATCAATCCTTGACGCTTCCTTGCCAGCCGGAAAATGACATTCACCTGCAACCGGATGCACAAATGCTGAAAGAAGTGACCGTAACCGCCTCCCGTCCGCTGGTGGAACGCAAGAATGGCGCTTTCGTTGCCAACGTAGCAGGGACACCGCTTTCCATGCTGGGTTCGGCAAGCGATATGATCGGGCACCTCCCTTTTGTCACCGGCTCGGACGGTAACTATACCGTTATCGGACGAGGCAAACCGGACATCTACATCAACGGCCGGAAAGTACGCGACACCTCCGAACTAAACCAACTTCAAGCTAACGAAATACTCTCCGCTGAAATTGTAACCACGCCCGGAGCACGTTATTCCTCCAGCGTGTCATCCGTTATCCGGCTACGTACCATCCGCAAGCGCGGACAAGGTTTAAGTGCCAATGCCTACGCAGACTATACTCAGGGACACTCGGCAAAAGGTAAACAAGGTGCCTCCCTAAATTATCGTACCGGCGGACTGGACATCTTTGTCAAAGGGCACTTCAATGAGTCGGACACATACTCCACCAGTCATACCCAACTGCAACTGAGCACTTCCTCCGAATGGAAAAGTATCTCTGACAACGTCAATCGTGCACATGATGCAAACTTCAATGGCGAAGTAGGTTTCAACTACGAACCGGATGACCATCAGTCTTTCGGTATACGCTACATGCCCCAAAGCGGGCTGGGTAACACCGAACTTAAATCGCAAGGCGAAACCGTAATGACCAAAGACGGCAAGGAAGTGGACCGCCTCACCTCCTACTCGCATAGTCGCCGACAGCCCCACTGGACGCACAGCATGAACGGCTACTATAACGGCACCTTCGGCAAGTGGAATATCGACTTCAATGCCGATTACCTGAACGGTCGTTCTGCAGGCGGACAGAAAGTAGACAACAACGGCGAAACGGACGCCACCTCCAGCAGTGAAGTGAAAAATCGCCTTTATGCCGCCAAACTAATAATAACCGCCCCTCTCTGGCAAGGCAAGTTTTCTTTCGGAACCGAAGAAACCTTCACCGAACGACATGATATCTTTAAGCAAAGCGGCTTCTCCAACGATGCCGACAACCGTATCAAACAATCTGTAGTCTCTACTTTTGCAGACTACTCCATAGAATTAGGCAAGTTCAGCCTGATGGCCGGCCTGCGCTATGAATGCCAAAAGACAGATTACTACGAATCCGATGTTTATAAAGAAGAGAAGAGTCCCGTCTACCACGACCTGATTCCCGTAGCCGGCATATTTTATAAAGAGAAGGATTGGAGCATAAACCTAGCCTACCGGATGACCAAGTATAATCCCGGTTATCGGATGTTAAACAGCAGTATCGGCTACCAAAGCAAATATCAGTACAGCAACGGTAATCCGGAACTAAAGCCGCAGAAGCAGAGTCTCTTTTCACTGGATAGCGGTTGGAAATGGATTAATGCCAGTATACATTTTGTCCACGTGCAAGAGACATACATTACGTATGCAAAGCCTTATGACGATGTAAAACACCCCGGTGTAGTGCTGTGGACCAATGCCAATGTGCCGGATTCTTATGCTTATGGAGGTGCCATAGTGCTCTCCCCGCAGTTCAAATGGTGGCGGCCACAACTGATGGGCAGCATATCCTGGTTCCACTCTAACGCCCGTTCATTGAATATTCAGCAGCTCTATAACGAACCACTCATGCAATTTAGCCTGGACAACAGCTTCACATTGCCTCGTGAATGGTTTCTCAACGTGCAAGGCAGACTTTCTTCGGATGCCAAGCAAAGTTTCGGCGTAAGAAAAACAGAGGGGAGAGTGGACGCACAACTCACAAAGTCTTTCCTGAAAGATCACTCCCTACGCGTTTCTCTGGTAGCCAACGATATCTTCCGCACCGGTAAGTATCACTTCTACGTCTACGGTGACCGCACTTACAATGAGTTTGAACAGTATGCCGATAACCAGCGTTTCGGCATCCGCCTCAACTACCTGTTCAATGCCACCAAGAATAAATATAAAGGTAAAGGAGCCGGTGAGAGTGAAAAAAGACGTCTCTAAGGATATAATTCTGGCTCATTTATAGAACTACACATTCTCCTAATGAACCAGAATTCTTACCTTTGCAAAATCTCAAAACGATTCGGAGAATGTCCTTGTTTCATAAAAAAGACACAAAAAGAGAAGTTTTCGGACAGATGTTCACGGAGCTATATCCCCGTCTGGTGCGCTACGCCACCCAACTATTGGGCGACGGAGAAGAAGCCCGTGATATTGTGGGTAGTGTGATGGAGCAGGCATGGAAGCAATTCGAAAAGCTGGAACCGGAAAACCGGGGAGCCTGGCTTTACACTGCCGCACGTAATGCCTGCCTTAACCGTCTGAAGCATCTGCAAGTAGAAGCCACCAACCTGGAAGCGCTACACAAAGCCACCCGCATGGATGTAGCGACCGACTACCGGGAACATGAACGACTACTGCAACAGGCGGAAAGCATCGCCCGCAACCTACCGGAACCAACCTGCACGGTATTGCGGCTCTGTTATTATGAACATAAAACCTATCGGGAAGTAGCCGAACAGCTTGGCATCAGTCCCGACACCGTAAAGAAACATATATCCAAAGCTTTGCGTACCTTGCGCGAAGCAATGACCCTGAAAGGAGGAAACCGATGATGGAAGAGAAAAAAGAAAATGATTTCAAGATGGATACTGAAGACCTCAGATTACTGAATGCCTTCGGAGAATCGCTCGGAGACTTGCCTTCGGAAGAAGAAACCCGCGCGGCATGGAATGCTTTTGCCTCCCGGCAAGACGCCCAAAAGCGCAGACGCATCATACAGATGTGGACTTCCGGCATTGCAGCTGCCATCGTAGTGCTGGCAGTGCTTATCGTGCCCCGCATCACCGGCGAAGACACGATTCAAGATATTGAAATCTTTGCGGCCCTGGATGTCCCCGAAGCAATCATCACCTCGGAGAGCAATGGTAGGATTACTCTTTCAACTCCCCCTGCCACTACCACGCAAATCACTCTGGACGATGGCACACAGGTTACACTCAGCGCCAATTCCCGCCTGGAATATCCTAAACAATTCCCCACAGAGGGCACCCGTGAAGTCCATCTGACAGGAGAAGCACGCTTCGAAGTGGCAAAGGATGCCGAACGCCCTTTCATCGTCTCATCCTGCAAGATGCAGACACAAGTATTGGGCACGGTATTCGACGTAAATGCCTATCCGGGAAAAGTAGCGGCAGTTACTTTATTTCAGGGGCGCGTCCGCGTCAGCGACGAGAAACAAACACAGCAGAAAGACATCTTGCCCGGACAGCAAGCTATATTGTCTGAAGATAATGGTTTCACCATATCCGAAGCACAACTCACCGCAACGGAAGGATGGACCAAAGGAGAGTTCAGCTTCGATGATGCCGAACTGGCGGAGATTATGAAGTCTGTCGGCACATGGTATAATACCAGTATCATCTTCCATTCGGCCGACTTGCTGAAACAACGCATTCATTTCCGCTTCCCGCGAACAACTTCCTTGGAAGAAGTAGTGCAAGCGCTCAATGATCTGGGAATAGCCAAACTGGAACAAAAAAAGGGAAAAGTAATCATCAGCGATTATTCTCCCAAGCATTGACAAGCAGGGGAAGAGCTTTCCGGCTCTCCCCCTGTATTCATTATTCTACGGTCACAGCCGTACCACAAGCGGTTACCATCAGCATACTGCCGCTTCCACCCACGGTTTCATAATCCAGATCCACGCCAATCACGGCATTGGCTCCGAGTGCCCTGGCATGCTCCTGCATTTCACGAAGGGCGATGTCTTTCGCTTCGCGCAGCACTTCCTCGTAAGAGCCGCTACGTCCGCCCACTACATCGCGGATGCTGGCAAAAAAGTCACGGAATACATTGGCACCGATAATCGTCTCGCCTGAAACGATACCGTAATAGCGGGTGATACGTCCGCCCTCGATAGTTGGGGTTGTTGTTACTAACATAATCTTTCTCTATTTATTTAAGTTATTTGCACCCTATTAGACGCGCGAATAGAGCAGAAAGTTGCAGTAACGGGACTTTTTATATCTCTTCATTATAATAAAAAAACAAAAAAGGCAACATCCATATATGAGCTAAGATAACTATTTCTCTATCTTTGTCCGGAAGAATGGAAACAGATCATTTTATATTCAAGTTAGTGGTATGTCTGGTAGTTGTGCTTTTTGCACTGCAACCCGAGGATTATAACACCTTTTCCGAAAATGAGCCTCCCTTTCTTTGCATCGAACAAAGCGAACAGCATTCGTCTGGAGAGTTTAACGATGAAGCTGTTATCTCACGTACACTTTCTTTAAACCGTGCCCGCAAGCTCTGTGCAGAGATTACGACGACTTATACTTTCTCTACCGAGAACACTAATTTATACCAATATAGTGACGGTACCCAACCGCACACTCTCAAGAGCGTATACTTCCCCGAACGCTCCTTGCTCTGCACATACCGTCTTTAGAACAAGCCCTTCCATCACCGTATTTTTATATTTTATCCGGTACGAATCATAACATTCGTTCCGCTATGTCTAATTAATTAATTTATATATGGGACTTGTTTTATTATACCTGACCATTGCATTAGCATTATCATTTTTATGCTCCATCCTGGAAGCTGTCTTATTATCCACCCCGATGTCGTACATCTCCACCAAAGAGAAAACACACGGGAAAAGCGCCATTTTACTGAAGAAGTTCAAACAAGATATCGACCGGCCTATTGCCGCCATATTATCTCTGAATACCATTGCCCACACCGTGGGTGCGGCAGGTGTCGGTGCCGAAGCGGTAAAGATATTCGGAGAAGCTTACTTCGGTGTAATCTCCGCCATACTGACTATCTTAATCCTTGTTCTCTCGGAAATCATTCCTAAAACGATAGGTGCTTGTTACTGGCGCTCATTGGCGCTTCCGTCGGCACGTATCATTAACTTCCTTATTATTATCTGTTATCCCCTGGTGTGGCTGTCCGAGCTGATTACCCGTCTGTTTTCTTCCGGCAAGCAGGAATTATCCGTAAGCCGCGAAGAGGTTTCAGCTATGATTTCCATCGGAGTGGAAGAAGGTGTTTTCCAGATGAAGGAAAACAAGATGATACAGAACCTCATCAGATTGGATAAAGTAAAGTCACAATCCATTATGACTCCTCGTACCGTGGTGGCAACAGCTCCCGAAAGTATGTCTCTGAAGGAGTTCTATCAGGATGGGAAGTATAAGTTCTACTCCCGTATTCCGATTTATAATGATAGTGAAGATTACATCACAGGCTATGTGCTGCGGCAGACCGTACTCGAAAAGTTAGCCGAGGACAGATTCGATATGTGTCTGAAAGATGTGGCCCGCCCTATCCTTTCCTTCCCCGAGAATAGTCCTGTTTCCACGGTTTGGGAACAGATGCTTGAACGGAAAGAGCATATCTCGATCCTGATTGATGAATACGGTTGCTTCTGGGGAATTGTCACTATGGAAGATATTATAGAAACAGCCTTAGGCTTTGAGATTGTGGATGAGAAAGACAGCGTAACGGATATGCAGAAACTGGCACGGGATAAGTGGCAGAAGAAGCTGGCGGAGGCGAAAATTAATGATTAGTGATTAGGGATAGTGATTAGTGATTGGCGCTATACGGATGGTTATCACTAATCACTACCCCCTAATCACTAATCAAAACATCTTACTGACACGTTCGATGCCTGCCACCAAGACATCTATCTCCTCTTTCGTATTGTAGATTCCAAAGGAAGCACGCACCGTACCTTCTATGCCGAGACGCTGCATCAGCGGTTGGGCGCAATGGTGTCCTGTACGCACGGCAATGCCGAGACGGTCGAGCAATGTGCCCATATCGAAGTGATGGATATCGCCTACCAGGAAAGAAATAACACTCCCCTTCTCTGCCGCTTCACCAAAGATGCGCATACCGGGGATTGTTTTCAATCGCTGCGTGGCATACTCCGTCAGTTCATGTTCATAGGCGACAATCTTATCCAAGCCGATGGCGGAAACATAATCGAGCGCTTTCGCCAGTCCCGTAGTGCCGATATAGTCGGGAGTTCCGGCTTCGAATTTAAACGGCAGTTCGTTGAAGGTGGTATGTTCAAAAGACACATGCTGTATCATCTCACCGCCGCCTTGATAAGGAGGTAACTTATTCAGCCATTCTTCCTTACCATAGAGCACGCCCACACCGGTAGGACCGTACACTTTATGTCCGGAGAATACAAGGAAATCAGCATCCAGATCCTGCACGTCCACTGCCATGTGGGGAATGGATTGTGCCGCATCTACCAGGAAAGGTACATCATGCTTATGGGCAATCTCAATCATTTCCTTGATAGGATTGACCGTACCCAGAACATTGGACACATGTACTACGCTCACAATCTTCGTCCGGTCAGTGAAAAGCTTCTCGTATTCATCCATCAGGAGTTCGCCGCGGTCGTTCATCGGAATAACCTTCAGATTGATGCATTTCCGTTCGGCCAGCAATTGCCAGGGGACGATGTTACTATGATGTTCCATTACGGAAACAATCACTTCATCACCCGGATGCAGGAATGCTTCACCGAAGCTGGAGACTAACAGATTGATGCTTTCCGTAGTTCCCCGTGTAAATACGATTTCATTTGTAGAACCGGCATTGATGAACTTCCGCACTGTCTCACGGCTTGCCTCGTGCAGTTCCGTTGCCTGTTGCGACAGGAAGTGTACGCCACGATGCACATTGGCATTGACAGAATAATATTCATCCGTTATAGCATCCACCACACAGCGTGGCTTCTGTGTCGTCGCCCCATTATCGAGGTAGACCAATGGTTTGCCGTACACTTCACGGGAAAGTATCGGAAAATCGGCTCTTATCTTTTGAATATCCATATTAGCTTAGAATTATGAATGAAGAATGAAGAATTGGCTGCGCCATGTCATGCCGCATGGTAATTCTTCATTCTTAATTCTTCATTTATTTGCATATCGCGCAGCCCTGGCACTTATTCAGTTCTCCACGGAAACGTTTTTCCACCAGCAGATGCAAGCGGTCTTTCAATGCATCCAGCCGGATAGTGTCGATCACTTCGTTCACGAAAGCGAACATCAGTAACAGGCGGGCTTCACGCTCCGGAATACCGCGCTGACGCATATAGAAAAGTGCATTTTCGTCCAACTGGCCGACTGTAGCGCCATGACTACACTTTACATCATCGGCATAAATTTCCAGTTGCGGCTGCGTATACATACGTGCCTCACGGGTAGCGCAAAGGTTCCGGTTCGTTTGTTGCGAATTGGTATGTTGCGCATCCGGGCGCACCAATACCAAACCGGCAAATGCACCGACTGACTGGTCATCGAGCACATACTTAAAGAGCTCATTGCTCGTGCAGTTAGGTACGGCATGGTCGATACTTGTATTGTTATCTACATGCTGATTCTTATCTGCAATGGCCATACCGCAAAGGTTGATTTCGGCACCTTCACCTGCCAGCAATACTTCGGTGGTGTTGCGGGAAGTACCGTTATGCAAGGTCATGCCATTCAGCAATACGTTGCTGTTGGCTTCCTGTCTCACATACATATTGCTGATACGCACGGTACTTGTATGCGTTTCTTCGAGCTCGTAAAGATCAAAGACAGCATTCTCACCTACGAATACTTCTATCACCTGGGTTGCCAGGAAGTTCACGGCATCCATGGCATGGTCGCACACCAGCATGCGTGCCTGTGCGCCATCTTCCAATACAATCAATACCCGGCGGTTCACCAGGAAGTTCACGTCACCACGCAGGATGTTTACCAACTGAATGGGACGTTCCACTATTACATTCTTCGGCACATACAGCAGCACACCGTCTTGTGCAAAAGCGGTGTTGAATGCTGTCACTCCGTCTTTTGAAGTATCTGCCAGCTTGCCATAGTACTTCTTTACCAGTTCCGGTTGCTTCTCCGCCATCTCCTTCAAACTGCCGAAGATGACTCCTTCGGGCAGATGTGAAGCGGGTAACGCTTTATTGTAAAAAGCATCATTCACTACAAAGTACAGGGAGGTACTCATATTGGGTACATCACATTTGAACACTTCATAGGGATTTACCGGAATATCCAGACGGTTCAGGTTCAACCCATAGTCCGGTTCAAAGAACTTACTGACATCGGTATATTTATATTTCTCCTGTTTACGGGTAGGAAAGCCAAGCCGCTCGAAGTCGGCAAACGCAGTGGCACGAGGGGTATTCAGCACCTCGGCACTGTGCTGGCATATCATCGCTTCCGTCTGGGAGAAAAGATCTATGTATTGTTGTTCTGCATTCATAATTTACTCTCCCAACTCCTTCTTAATCCAATCATACCCCTTCTCTTCCAGTTCCAGCGCCAATTCCGGTCCCGCCGTCTTCACGATACGACCTTTGTAAAGCACATGTACAACGTCAGGTTTGATATAGTCCAGTAAGCGTTGGTAGTGGGTGATGACGATGGTACTGTTCTCCGGCGTTTTCAACTTGTTCACACCTTCGGCTACGATACGCAAAGCATCGATATCCAGCCCGGAATCCGTTTCATCCAGAATACTTAATTTCGGTTCCAGCATCGCCATCTGGAAGATTTCATTCCGCTTCTTCTCACCACCGGAGAAGCCCTCGTTCACCGAACGGTTAGCCAGTTTATTGTCCAGTTCCACAATGGCACGCTTTTCACGCATCAACTTCAGGAACTCGCTTGCACTGAGAGCGGGCAGATGATTATATTTACGTTGCTCGTTCACCGCTGCACGCATAAAGTTAACCATACTCACACCCGGAATTTCTACCGGATATTGGAAGCTGAGGAAGATACCTTCGTGGCTACGGTCTTCCGGTGAAAAGTCCAGCAGGTTCTTACCGCAGAAAGTCACGCTTCCCTTCGTCACCTCAAAGGCAGGATTACCTACCAATACAGCCGAAAGAGTACTCTTTCCGGAACCATTCGGTCCCATAATAGCATGCACCTCACCAGCTCTTACCGACAGGTTGATGCCTTTCAATATCTCTTTGCCATTTACACTGGCATGCAGGTCTTTTATCTCTAACATCTTTATATTTACTATTTGACTATTTACAATTTACTATTTAATGTCACTTCTCCACTATTCACTATTACTACCGACCTTTTACTTATCTACCATTCATCTGCCGATTGTGCAGTAAAATAGTAAATAGTAAATCGTCTAATAGTAAATCACCCTACGCTGCCTTCCAGCGAAATAGCCAACAACTTCTGAGCCTCTACCGCAAACTCCATAGGCAACTTATTAAGTACTTCCTTAGCATAACCGTTCACTATCAGCCCTACAGCATCCTCCGTAGAAATACCACGCTGGTTGCAATAGAAGATCTGGTCTTCATTGATCTTGCTGGTAGTCGCCTCATGCTCCACAACTGCCGTCTCATTATGGATATCCATATACGGGAAGGTATGCGCACCACACTTGTCACCCAGCAACAAAGAGTCGCACTGACTATAGTTACGCGCATTATCCGCCTTTTGAGCTACACGCACCAAGCCCCGGTAAGAGTTCTCACTATGTCCGGCAGAAATACCCTTGCTGACAATGGTACTACTGGTATTCTTACCCAGATGAATCATCTTCGTACCCGTATCCGCCTGTTGGTAGTTGTTCGTCACCGCCACACTGTAGAATTCAGCCGAAGAGTTATCTCCCGTCAAAATACAGGAAGGGTATTTCCACGTAATAGCCGAACCTGTCTCCACTTGTGTCCAGGAGAGCTTACTGTTCGCACCTTTACAGTTACCACGTTTCGTAACAAAGTTATAAACACCGCCTTTACCTTCGGCATCACCCGGATACCAGTTCTGTACGGTGCTGTACTTCACTTCTGCACGTTCGTGCACCACAATCTCCACGATAGCGGCATGCAACTGGTTCTCATCGCGCATCGGAGCCGTACAACCTTCCAGATAGGAAACATACGAATCATCATCCGCCACAATCAGCGTCCGCTCAAACTGACCTGTATTACGCGCATTGATACGGAAATACGTGGATAACTCCATCGGGCAGCGTACTCCTTTCGGGATATATACAAACGAACCGTCGGAGAATACCGCCGAGTTCAGCGCGGCAAAGAAGTTATCACGGTATCCCACTACGGAACCAAGATACTTCTGCACCAAATCCGGATGCTCACGTACAGCTTCACTGATGGAACAGAAAATAATTCCTTTCTCCATCAACGTTTCCTTAAACGTAGTTTTCACAGATACGGAGTCCATCACGGCATCCACTGCCATGCCACTCAGCGCCATCTGTTCTTCCAGGGGGATGCCCAGCTTATTGAAGGTTTTTATCAACTCAGGGTCTACTTCGTCCATGCTCTTAGGCGCATCTTTCTTCTTCGCCAACGGATCGGCATAGTAGGAAATAGCCTGATAATCTATCTCAGGAATACGGAGATGTGCCCATGTAGGCATCTCCATCGTCAACCAGTGACGATATGCTTTCAGACGGAACTCCAACAGCCATTCCGGCTCGTTCTTCTTCGCAGAGATCAGCCGTACAACATCTTCATTCAGCCCACGCTCAATGACTTCCGTATGCACGTCGGTGGTGAAGCCGTACTTGTACTTCTCCTGCGTTAGTTCCTTTACATATTTATTGGGTTCTTCGGGTTGCATTATTTAATTAAGTATATATTGTTCAGTAACTTCTTTTGCAGCCGGGAAAAACATTCCCGCGAACGACTCTATAGGATAATATAACACGGATTCCTCCTTCATTGTTCTATCAATCATCGTATTATCCGAGTCGATAAACTCGACAACACAGATAAGCAGACTCACCAGCAGCAGAAACTTCAACGCGCCCAGTCCGGCACCCAGCCATCGATTCAGCCAACCGAGCGAGACTGCCTCCATCGCCTTCGTCAGCAAAGCCGCCACCAGCAGGAACAGCAATGGCACCACTACCCAAATAACAACAAACGCCAATATCTGGGCAAACGTCATGGAATCCGTTATCTTAGAAAAGACTCTCTCCGCTACCGACACATACAGTGCTTTTGCAGCCAGCAATCCGACAATCAATCCGAGGATAGATGCCAGTTGCTTGATGAAGCCTTTTATAAAACCGATGACCGCTCCCGCACCAATCACCACTAATAAGATGATATCTATTATTGTCATAACTATATCTAAAAAAAGACACGGATTACACGGATAAACACGGTTCTTCTTTTAAACCAATCCGTGAAATCCGTGTAATCCGTGTCTAAAAGATTATTTCGCTTACAGAGTCTGTTTTACTTCTATTTCTTCGTAAGATTCGATCATATCGCCTACCTTGATATCGTTGCAGTTCGTCAGGCTGATACCGCACTCGAAGTTGGTACCTACTTCCTTCACGTCGTCCTTGAAACGCTTCAAAGCATTGATAGAACCGGTAAAGATTACGATACCGTCGCGGATCAAACGAGCCTTGTCGCTGCGTTTCACCTTTCCGGTCTTTACTACCGCACCGGCTACGAGACCTACCTTGGTGATATTGAACACCTCGCGTACCTCGATGGTTGCAGTTACCTGTTCCTTCACCTGCGGTGCCAACATACCTTCCATAGCGGCCTTCACCTCTTCGATAGCGTCGTAGATTACCGAGTACTTGCGGATATCCACACCCTCGTTCTCCGCCAACTTCGCAGCGGCATTCGACGGACGTACCTGGAAGCCGATGATAATGGCATCCGAAGCGGCAGCCAATGAAACGTCGGACTCGGAGATAGCTCCAACACCCTTATGGATTACATTCACCTGTACCTGTTCGGTAGACAGCTTGATCAACGAGTCGCTCAATGCCTCAACAGAACCGTCCACGTCACCCTTAACGATGATGTTCAGTTCGTGGAAGTCACCCAGAGCCAGACGGCGGCCTACTTCATCCAGAGTCAACATCTTCTGAGTACGCAAGCCCTGTTCGCGTTGCAACTGTTCACGCTTGTTGGCGATTTCGCGCGCTTCCTGTTCCGTATCGATTACGTGGAACGTATCACCTGCGGCAGGTGCACCGTTCAATCCGAGGATCAATACCGGCTCAGACGGTCCGGCCTCTTTCAGACGCTGGTTGCGTTCGTTGAACATGGCTTTCACTTTACCGTAAGCCGTACCTGCCAGCACGATGTCGCCTACGCGCAACGTACCGTTTGAAACCAGCATGGTAGCTACATAACCACGTCCCTTGTCCAAAGAAGACTCGATGATGGAACCGGTAGCCTTACGGTTCGGGTTTGCCTTCAGGTCGAGCATTTCAGCTTCCAGCAACACCTTTTCCAAAAGATCGTTCACACCCAGCCCCTTCTTGGCTGAGATATCTTGTGACTGATACTTACCACCCCATTCTTCAACGAGGTAGTTCATCGCTGCCAGTTCCTCCTTAATCTTGTCGGCATTGGCAGTCGGTTTATCAATCTTGTTAATTGCGAATACGATAGGTACACCGGCAGCCATAGCATGGTTGATAGCTTCCTTCGTCTGCGGCATCACATTATCATCGGCAGCAACGATGATGATAACCACGTCCGTCACCTTCGCACCACGAGCACGCATAGCGGTAAATGCCTCGTGACCCGGAGTATCGAGGAACGTAATCTTACGTCCGTCTTCCAGCTTCACGTTGTAAGCCCCGATGTGCTGCGTGATACCACCGGCCTCACCGGCAATAACGTTCGCCTTACGGATATAGTCGAGCAACGATGTCTTACCGTGGTCTACGTGACCCATGACGGTAACAATCGGTGCACGCGGTTCCAAATCTTCTTCGGCATCTTCTTCCTCGACAATGGCTTGTGCCACTTCCGCACTGACATACTCGGTTTTATATCCGAATTCTTCCGCCACCAGATTAATGGTTTCAGCATCCAGACGCTGGTTGATGGAAACCATGATACCGATGCTCATACAGGTAGCGATGACCTGTGTAACAGAAACATCCATCATGCTTGCCAACTCATTGGCTGTCACAAATTCCGTGATCTTCAACACCTTGCTGTCCGCCATTTCACGGTCTTCCATTTCCTGCATACGGTTGGAAGCCATGTCGCGTTTGTCCTTACGGTATTTCGACGTCTTGCTCTTACCTTTGGAAGTGAGGCGTGCCAAAGTTTCTTTTACCTGCTTAGCTACATCTTCCTCCTTAACTTCCTGTTTGATGACCGGTTTCTTGAAACGGTCCTTGTTGTTGTTGTTACGGTTGTTACGGTTTCCACCCGGATGATTATTACCACCACCGCCTTGACCGCCAGCACCTTGGGGTTTGCCACCGCCGCCGGGACGGTTGTCACCTCCACGCTGGAAGTTGGACGCGTTGTTGATATCTACTTTCTCCTTATTATTATTAATACGGAGACGTTTCTTCTTATTGCCGTTAGGGTCATTATCTTTCTCCTTACCATCCTTCACTTTATTGTCTTCGCGACGGATTTCCTTGATAATGGCCTCTTTCATCAGTTTCTTCTGATCCTGACGAATCTTCTCTTTCTCTTCACGTTCCTTACGTTTTTCCTCTTTGGTCTTCTTCTTGGGACGTGTAGATTGGTTCAGCGTAGCCAGGTCAATCTGACCGATGATATTGATTTTGGAAACAAACTCCGGTTTATGAATTGTGAAGATTTCCTCTTCACCACTTTTTGCAGGTGCTTCTTCTGCCGCAACAGACTTCGGTTCTTCCTTGGCAGGTGCCGCAGGAGCAGGCGTTTCTTTTTTCATTTCTTCTTTATGGGGCACTACCGGAGCAGGTGCCGTTTTTTCTTCTACAACCACTTTCGGTTCTTCTTTCACCACCGGCTCAGGCTTGGGAGCAGGGGCAGGTGCCGACTTAGGTTCTGGTTTGGATTCTGGCTTCGGTTCCGGTTTGACTTCCGGCTTAGGCTCCGGTTTAGGTTCGGGCCTGGGTTCCGGTTTAGGCTGCGGTTTGGGTTCTTCCTTCACCACAGGTGCGGTTTCTTCTACTTTCTTTTCTTCCACTTTCTCCACTACCGGTTTCCGGTTGTTCAGTTTATCCAAGTCTATTTTTCCGACAGGTTTAAACTTCGGACGCGCATCTTCGGGAATCACAGTCTTGATTTCCTCAACTTTCGCTTTCTCCGTAGTCTCCGCTTCGTAACCGTCAATAGATACCGACGCTTTGTTGCGGTCTTTGTTCTGTCGCTCCTGAATGAAACGTTCCGATTCAAGTCTAAGGTTCTTATCTGTACTGAACTCTTTCACGAGCAAAGCGTATTGCTCCTCGGTAATTTTCGTGTTGGGATTTGCCTCAACGGCAAAGCCTTTCTTCTGCAAGAACTCAACTACCGTTGAAATTCCTACATTCAAATCTCTTGTTACTTTATTTAACCTAATCGTCATACTAAAAATTTAATGAATAATGTGGAGAAAGAAGTTAGTGCAAACAGAAACAAACGTCAACAGACGCTTATTCGGCCTCAGGCTCAGGTTTTGTCTCAGCTTCAGTTTCTGTCTCAGGCTCTACCTCAGCTTCCGGCTCAAATTCAGGCTCCGGCTCGAACTCGGGTTCGCCTTCTTCAAACTCCGAACTTAAAATGCGTAATACCTCATCCACCGTTTCTTCTTCCAGGTCAGTCTTCTCAATCAACATCTCACGCGGAGCGTTCAACACGGCTTTTGCGGTATCGATACCAATCGCTTTGATAGCATCAATCACCCAACCGTCGATTTCATCTCTGAACTCATCCAGATAGATATCTTCATCTTCAACGGCCTGATCCAACTCACGGAACACGTCAATGGTGTACTCGGTCAACATACTGGCAAGTTTGATATTCAAACCGCCTTTACCAATAGCCAGCGACACCTCTTCCGGTCTCAGGAAGACTTCTGCCTTACGCTCTTCTTCGTTCAGTCGGATAGAAGAAATCTTTGCGGGGCTGAGGGCGCGCTGAATAAACAACTGAATATTGTTCGTATAGTTGATTACGTCAATATTCTCGTTGCGCAACTCACGAACGATACCATGAATACGGCTACCCTTTACACCTACGCAGGCACCTACCGGATCGATACGGTCGTCGTACGACTCAACGGCAATCTTGGCGCGCTCGCCGGGGATACGGGCAATCTTCTTAATGGTAATCAGTCCATCATTGATTTCGGGCACTTCCATCTCGAACAAACGCTGCAAGAATACAGGCGATGTACGCGAAAGGATGATTTTCGGGTTATTGTTCTTGTTATCCACACGGGCAACCACAGCGCGTGCGGTTTCTCCCTTGCGATAGAAATCGCTCGGAATCTGTTCCGTCTTGGGCAACAGCAATTCGTTTCCTTCGTCATCCAGCAGCAGCATTTCCTTCTTCCATATCTGGTATACCTCTGCATTGATGATATTGCCTACCTTATCAATATATTTATTATAGATACTGTCTTTTTCCAGTTCCAAAATCTTTGAGGCCAACGTCTGGCGCAGGTTCAGGATGGCGCGGCGACCGAAATTCGCGAAGATTACCTCATCCGTCACTTCTTCGCCTACTTCATAAGAAGCATCAATTTTCAGTGCTTCCGACAGTGCAATCTGCAAGTTCGGATTCTCCAAGTCTTCATCCGCCACCACTTCACGGTTACGCCATATTTCGAAGTCACCCTTGTCCGGGTTCACGATTACGTCGTAATTTTCATCGGTACCGAACATCTTCGCAATCACACTACGGAACGACTCTTCGAGTACGCTCACCATCGTGGTTCTATCGATATTTTTCAGTTCCTTAAATTCCGAAAATGTATCTATCAAGCTGACAGTTTCTACTTTTTTGGCCATAGTCTTATTTAAAACTGATTAAGTATTTAGTATATTTTATTTCATCATACGCAAAGGTTTCGTCCTCTTGCACCAACTGGGGGCGCTTGGCTCCTTCGGGTTTTACTTTCTTCTCAATGGTTACGGTGAAATGCTGTTCGTCGGCGTCCTTGAGCACGCCGCACAACTTGCGTCCATCTTTTTTCAGCACTTCCACTTCTTTTCCGACGTGGTTACGATACTGTTGCAACACTTTAAACGGCTGTCCGATACCGGCAGAACCTACCTCCAACTCATAATCATCCTCTTCACGGTTCAACTTGGATTCGATGTATCGGCTCAGTTCCACACAATCCTCAATCCAAACACCTTCTTTGTGGTCAATTTCCACCACAATCTTATCGTCCGGGCTGATAGTCACTTCCACCAGGAAGTACTCTTTTCCGTCCAGCCACTCGTCAACAATTTGACAAACAGTTTTCTTTTCTATCATTGATTAACTATATAAGAACAAAAAAAGGAGCTCAATTGCCCCTCCACCTTTCATCCATTGCGGTTGCAAAGATATAAATAATCTGTTCGACTACAAAATATTAGAGAAAAAAAGAATCATTTAACGCTCTTGAAGAGAGAAAGTAGCGTAAATGACTTCTGTAAAACGGCTTCGGAGGTGTAATTATGCATTTGACATTTTGTATTTTACGCATCACGAGAATGGCGTATTTACGTGTGGAGGGCGGCGTAAACGGAAATACGGAAGTAAAAAACCGTATCTGGCAGATAAATAAAGGAATACATAAATACGAACAACTCTAAAAAAAGAGATATATTCCGCTGGAGGACGAAATAGTGTTGGTTCATGAAGGAAATAGAGATGGGAAGTGTCGGATATAGAGATGGAAGGCATTACATATATAGATCGGAAGCATTAGATATATAGATTGGAGACGTTACATATATAGATTGGGCATATCAGATAGTTAGTTATTTTGCATAAACATGGGGGAACTGGGAATTATTATTCAGATTCATGCATTTATATTCTTTTATGCAATAGAAAGGAAATCTATTTTCACCTTTTTACGAAACGGGAAGGACAGCAATACGAATGTTTTACTGTCTTTTTGATAAAGGGGAAGGGCGACAGGGTTACTTTATGTATGTGGGTGTATCGAAATACACCACAGATTACACGAATTGACACAGATCATCTATCTTGATAATCAATTATTTTATTTTAATCTGCGTCAATCCGTGTAATCTGTGGTGTGTTTCGGCACCTTCCGGAAAAATCTTATTTATTCGGCGTATTCCACTTCTTCGTATCCGTGCAGGTGATATTCAGCGTCTGATTACCTGTCTGGATGCGGAAATCACCTTTCTCCAATATCCATTTGCCGTCATAGCCAACGAAAGCAAGGTCGGAGCCTTTCACTTTCAGGGTAACGGTTTTGGTTTCACCCGGTCTCAATTCCACCTTCTCGAAAGCACGCAGACGGCGCACATCAGGCGTGAGTGAAGCTATCAGGTCGCTGCTGAACAACAGGACGCTTTCTTTGCCTATACGGTTTCCGGTGTTCTTCACGTCCACAGTAAAGGTCAGCACATCATCGGCAGTGAAACTCGTTTTGTCCGCCTTGAGATTACTGTAAGCATAAGTAGTATAGCTCAATCCGTAACCGAATGCCCACTGTACGGACATCACGGCATCATAATCATAAGCGCCCTGCATCTTTTCGAGGTCTTCACAAGGTTTATAGTCATAGGTAAACAATGAATTGATGTCTCTCGGATAAGTATAAGGCATCTTTCCGCTGAAGTTGGCGTCGCCGGATACAAGGTTTGCAAGAGCGTCGCCACCGTAATTGCCCGGAAGCATCGTGTTGATCACCGCTTTTGCCAACGGTTCTATTTCGCTGACGATGCGCGGACGTCCCTCGTTCAGCACAAGCACAACCGGTTTACCGGTGGCAGCCAGTGCTTTCACCAAGTCGAGCTGATTTTTGGAGAGGAAGAGGTTGGTCAGGTTACCCGGAGTTTCACAGTAAGAATTCTCTCCGATACAGGCAATGATATAATCCGCATGGACGGCGGCAGCCACGGCTTTATCTATTTCGGGAGCGTTTTCTTCCCACCAGGCACCACCTTTCTTATAAGTAACGCCCGGCTCATAGATAATATTGGAAGCACCGAACTTGTTGGTGAACGACTCAAGGATGGTGTTATAATCGGCCGCGCAATCATCAGCCTTGTCGCCTTGCCAGGAGTAAGACCAGCCGCCGTTAAGCGTGCGCATGGAGTTGGCATTAGGGCCGGTTATCAACAGTTTCTTACCGGAAGCCAACGGCAGGATGCCATCTGCATTCTTCAGCAGCACCAAAGACTCTTCGGCAGCCTGCAAAGCCGCAGCAGCATGTTCCTTACCACCGAACAAAGGAAATTCCTTATGATTGTAAGCAGGGGTATCGAACAATCCCAACCGGTATTTCATGCGCAACACACGGCGTACGGCATCGTCAATACGGCTCATAGGCACTTCGCCTTCTTCCACCAGCTCTTTCAGATAGGTGCAGAAACTCCATTCGTAGGGGACCATAGACATATCGATACCGGCATTGATGGCGATTTTGATGGCTTCCTTCTTGCTTCCGGCAATCTTGTCACGGGTATAGAGGTTATTGATATCCGCCCAGTCGGTCACGATCAGGCCATCCCAGTTCAGGTCTTCTTTCAGCCACTGCGTCAGCAATTCGTAGTTGGCGTGGAAAGGAAGTCCGTTGTTCATGGCAGAGTTTACCATAACGGACAGGGCACCGGCCTTGATACCCTCGACGAACGGTGCAAAATGCTTTTCACGCATATCCTGCACAGTAATAGATGAAGGAGTACGGTCCTTGCCCGACACCGGAACGCCATAGCCCATATAGTGCTTGAGGCAAGCGGCCACGTGTTGTTTTCCTATCTTATTGGGGTCTTCTCCCTGGAAACCGAGGACGGACTCGCGTCCCATTTCTGCATTTACATAGCAATCTTCGCCATAGTTTTCCCAATGGCGGGGCCAGCGGGCGTCACGCGCCAGGTCAAGAACGGGAGCATACGTCCAGGGGATACTTCCGGCCTTGGTCTCATAAGCGGAGATGCGCGAACCTTCACGCACCAGTCCGCGGTTGAAGGTAGCTGCCATATTGATGCCTTGCGGGAAGAATGTTCCACCCAACGTATAAGTGGTTCCATGTATCTGGTCTACGCCATAGATGCAGGGAATACCCATCACTTTCATTGATTTATCTTGTATCTTCCGGATGATTTCCTCCCACTTCTCCTTGGATTGGGCAACACCCTGGGGAACATTCAGAATAGAGCCTACTTTATACTTACCGATAACGGTGTCCAGCAGGGCATCGTCTATCTGAAAATCTTTAGAGGAATGATCGCGCTTCGTAATCACGTCGATGGTAAGTTCCGTCATCTGACCTATCTTTTCTTCAAGGGTCATCTTCTTGAGCAGAGCCTCTACTTTCTTCTCTATTTTCTCGTCTCTGGGGATGGCGGGAGCTACGGAAGTCTGCGCCATAGTGGTTAACACAAGCCCGGACAGGGCTAAGGATAAGATTAATTTTCTATTCATGGTTTTGAATTTGGTTATTATGCGTGCAAAGATAACAACATCCTGCTATACCGAAGGGTACGGCAGGATGTATTTGCGGAAGACTTTACTTGAAAAGCAATGGAACAAACTCGCTCAGATAAATACGCCAGTTCTTCCAGATATGTCCTTCACCGGTTTCGTAATAAGTATATTTATACCCGTTCTCATCCAACTGTTTCCGGTAGTCCTCATTCGCCTTATAAAGAAAATCGGTCTTTCCGATAGCTATCCAGTAGAGAGACGGTTTCTTGGCAAACTGTATTTTCAGCTTGCCTTCCATATCTTCATATACCGGAGAGGAAACATTCTTATTCGGCAGGATGGCGGCAGAAAACAAACCGACATAATCAAACATATCGGGATATTGCTTGGAAATGTGCAGGGAGTGGAAACCGCCCATAGACAATCCGGCAATGGCACGCCCGGACTTACTCTTAAGGGTACGATAGTTCTTATCAACAAATTTCACCACATCGGGAAACGCCTGTTCGAAAGAGCCGTCCATCGTTTTGGGCAATTGCATCGTAGGAGGCTTCATACCGAGGGAAGACTCACCCGGAGCGGCTTCCTGTGAGGCATTGCCATTCGTCATCACCACAATCATGGGCTTCGCCTTACCTTGTGCAATCAGGTTGTCCAGTATCTGCGAAGTACGGCCGAGGGAAATCCAGGCTTCTTCATCGCCACCCATACCGTGGAGAAGATAGAACACCGGGTAACGTTTGCCACTGGTTTCATAACCGGCAGGAGTGTAAACAGTCATGCGGCGTTCCATGCCAAGTGCCGGACTGTTGTACCAGATGCGGGACACCGTGCCATGAGGTACCTGATTGACCTTATACAAATCGGCACGCTCACCACCGATGATAAATACATTGGTAAGAGTGGCCACGTCACGTATCAGATAGACATTGGCGGGGTCATTCATGCGAAGCCCGTCTACTATAAAAGAGTAACTGTAAAGTTCCGGTTGCAATGGTTCGGGGGTAGTGTATTCCCATACGCCATCCTTACCTTCGGTCATATCTACAACTCCCGGGATTTCATATTCCCCATTCGGAATCTTTACTTTCTGCTTTGGCAGGAAATCACCCGTGATTTGTACTTTCACCGCTTTCGGAGCCTTCAGCCGGAAAAGAACTATGTTATTATCATAAATTTCGGGAGATACGAGTGGACCGATTCCCCAAAGGGCTTCCTGTGCAAAGGTTGCCACACACATCAGCAGGACAGCGGCTAAAATTGTGAGTCTTTTCATAATGGCAATTTTGTTGAAGGTATGATGGATGTTATTTCTTCACCGCTTTGTCCGGACAATGTTCGCGGATATAATTTATAATCAGGAAGCAGGCGGGTTCGAGCACCGTGCCGTGATTGAATCCCTGCAATTCATACAAAGTGACTTGTTTATTACCGATATTCTTCGATACGGAAGCAAACAGGGCATTCTCTTCCCAACGGTCGGCCATTTCCAGATTGCGGTCTCCGGTAATCAATACAACAGGAGCAGTATTCTTACGCACGCGGTTCACCGGAGCGTATTCGTCAATAATAGGAATGCCATTCGGCAGCCCGCGTTCTTTGCGGATAGTGAAATGAGTAACCGTCTGTCCACTGACCGGAAGATAGGCCGCCACCTTATCAGCGTCTGCGCCATAGGCTTCCAAATATTTCTTATCCATAGCCAGTATCAGTGAAAGGTAACCTCCGGCGGAATGACCGGAAACAAAAATTTTATCCTTGTTGCCGCCATATTCTTCGATATGATTGAACGTCCACGCCACGGCAGCCGCAGCATCTTCAATATAAGCAGGATTCTTGGCTTTAGGACTCAGACGATAGTTCACCGCCACAACAGCAAATCCTCTATTCATCAGTTCCCGGGGAATGTGCTTATTGCCTCCTTCCAATCCGCCACCATGAAACCAGACGATAGTCGGGAAATCTTTCTTGCCTGCCGGATAGTAGACATCCAGTTTGCAGCGTTCTTTCCGGTAAGCATCCGCTTCCGCGTCAGGGATATAGGACAAGTCTTTTTTCGTTTCATACACTTCCTGCGCGTGCAGGGTAAACATGCAGAATAATAGTAACAGAAAGGCTACTTTTCGTTTCATGGCATATTCATTTAAAGGTTTGCAGCTGCAATATTAGGCAAATAAATTCAAAGAGCAGCTTCTTAATTGTTGAAAAGATTGTCTGTACGTTCAAAATCAGTCATTTTTCTCATTCTTCATATCCGACCATCTTTCTTAATGATGCCAACAACCTTTCCATTTTGTCTAACTGTTTATAAAAGGAAAAGAACTCATTTTGTTTATTCAGAACTTATATGACTTACATCAACAGAAAAAACATTTTCAGGTTCGATTCTAGGCTCCAGGTCGTCAGAAAATGAAGGTTGTTGACGACCACCTACGACATAAAGCTTTCCGTCAGCATAGAACAATCCGGAACTCTCCGAACCGTCCGTAAAATAATAGGCATTCACAGTATTCGTTCTGATATTATATATCTGCAAGTTCATATTTTCATAAATATAAATCAGATTTCCATTGGTTGTAACTCCCGGGCAACAGACTCCTTCCTTTAAATTACATAAGTCGTTCCAGGCACCTGTCTCCAAATCATAACTTCTGACTTTCCACATTGAAGTCGTGTATTGACCACCAAAGAAATAAGCAATATGTCCCACCAAAACACATCTCATAAAATCTCTTCTTTCTTTTGGAATAACGATTCCGGCATCATACCAAATACCTGTTTTAAAATCAAGTATATGTATATTATCAGAGTACACGTTCTTTTTTATGGTGCCACCCATCATATACAAACAATCATCATAAATGAATGTAGCCGGATCTACCGCCTGATGAGGATTCACCCAATCCACATACAGAGTATCTCTATCCGAATCATAAATTTCAATCTGAGGTGCCGTATATTCCAATCTACGGTTGGTGGATAAATACTTTCCCCCCACGATGAATACCTTTCCTTTATAATAATGCGCTCTATGCCCATTACGTCGGGCAAACTTTTGCAGACTTTCTGTCCAAGTATTTGTAGCAACGTCATAAACATACATTTTATCAGAAAGACTACTGCCGGGTACCAGAGTCTTTTCATTTCCTGATATGATATATATCTTGCCATTTTGGATGAAGGAGCCAGAAGAGACAACAGCTACAGGCAAATCCTTCAAAGGTTCATAATTGAGAAAGATGCGTCCTCGTTCTCCCTTCACACTCACTTCCGGCAATTGCTGAGAATAAGTATACATTGTCACGCGATAGGCCGAATATCTCAAATCCTTAAGGGTAAGTTTAAGAGAAAGATATCCCACATACGAGAAAATAATCGTATCACTTCCTGCAATATTCTCCATATCCTCAATATTGAAATGCCCATTTTCATCAGTCACACCTATTCCTACAGAATCTTTTTGCAGGTATATATTTACGCCGGATAAGGGGCTATTATCTTTCCCGTCTATAACATACCCCTGTGATTGAGATTCCATCGGCAGGGAACAAGTCATTATAAGAAATAAAAATATGATTATCTTCATATATAAATATTTAACATTAAATTAAAAGGGAGAAAAGAGAAACATTCTTTCTCCCAATAATCAAGCAATTAAATTTGACTAATATACTGGCTAATTAATTGCTCATTGGCAGCAATAATTTCCTTGTTTTGTTTCATATACTTCTGTAAACTCTCCCGATAATCCTGCTCATTACATTTCACCTTCTTTTTGTTATAAAAATAAACTTCTGATAGTTATCCAATGCCATATCATATCTTTCTTGATCATCATTTATTCGTCCGACATATTCTTGTATCCAAGCCTGCAATTTATATTCTTTTGTACCTTCCAGCCTTTCTTGTGCTTCTAAATAGGCTTGCATGGCCTTTCATTATCTCCTTGTAAAGCAATTACTTTACCATAATAGAATAAAACCTTCCCCCCTCTTACCTTATCATCACTATCCTGATAATAATCTACCGCCAGCTTTATTAAAGAATCAGATTGTAAACTATCCAAACAGTTTTTATCACGTGCCTGAGTCAATAGTAAAGCATAATCAGCACATTCCTTTCCTTGAAGTTTTTCCGATTGTGGTATTTGATTTAAAAGCAATAATGCACTATCAGGACATGTTTCCATATACTTCTCTACCCTATCAAAAATTTCAGATGCATCTTTTGTTCTTCATATCTTATCAGCAAAAAGACTGTTTATTCATAGCATTCAGAACAGAGTTCTCATTCCTGACAACCAAAGATACGAATATGTAGTTTAATAACATACAAAAACAAGGGAAAAAGCACTCAATCATATAAAATAATTACCACCATTTCTAAAGCGAAATATTATCCACTCCAAGGCTACACCCTTTCCCTAAAAGGGCTACACCTTTTATCGGAAAGGGTGTAGCCATTCCAACCAAAAGGTGTAGCCCTAGCAAAAAGGCCTTGTAGCTATCTGTAGATAGGATAGTAATTACACATTTGCCCAATGATGAGTGCATTCATCAGATACAAAACTCTTAAAATATTACCTAATATAGGGTTTATTCATTACATTTGTACCATTCTTAAAACTTTATCCTTATGGCACACCACTTGAATACCAACAAACAGTTTATGATAGGCAATGGCATCCTGGCTTTTGCAGTTATCTTCATAGTCGTTATCTTCATCTATATGAGCCTACGCCTGCAAAAACAAAAAGACGAAGACCGCAACTTCATCGAGACATATACCATTACGTTAACGAAAGGATTTACCGGAGACTCCCTATCGATCCTGATAAACGACAGTGTACTGGTAAATAAAAAAATCACAGAAGAGCCGTTCAGTATGGATGTAAAGCGTTTTGCGGAACAGAGCGCATTGCTGATTGTGGATAATGCAACGGAACAACTCTCTTTATTCGAACTGAGCGAGAAAGGTGGTAATTATCGGTTTGAAAAAGAAAATGGCGAGGTGAAACAACTGTCTCAAAAATAAGACAGGCGGTTGATTCAAAACGGTACAGAAATGAATTATTTCACCACAGATTACACAGATTAGCACAGATTTAGTTTATTAATAATCAGAGACATCTTTCCTAATCTGTGTAAATCTGTGTAATCTGTGGTGCATCATAACCGCTCAAAAAGCAATGAAACAATCAATGCCACTATTTCACCTGAAAATAAAACTTATGCTTCAATGATTTTCCCGGCATCCTGAATGTCAGCTCCACAAAGTTTTCTTCATCTTCCAAACAGTCTTCACTACTATAAGTTATCAGAATATCTTCGCCACGCGGCACAGCTTTCAATTGGGAAGCGCAGTTGGACGTCAGTTTCGGCATGGCAGCTGTCGTAATCTTCTTTCCTTTTATAAATAAGGAAACCACATACGCACCTTTTCCGTTCTCTTTTCCTTCGGCAGTGATAAATCCAGGCAGTTTCTTGTAATTCAGAACTACACCTTCCGCCCATTCCCGACGAGTCTTATCAAAGAAATACTCCACAGCAGGACGCATCTTAGTAATGCACTGATCTATCTCTTCCACGGAAGATATATCGGAAATATGCTCTTCCAGACCCTTTACCAAATCTTCCATCGCACGGTCCTGCTCTTCAAACTGACGTACTAATGCCTTATGTTCACTCTCAGGAAAGGGATAGCGTATGGCATAAGCATAAGTAATCTTACCGGATTTCTTGTCACGGCGTTTCTCCCAATAGGAACCGTCTACTTTAGAAAGCGAAATACCTTTGATAAAAGGCAAAGAAGCCGCACGGGTAGAACCTTCCGCCAGATATTGATCCACAAATTCCGTGATACGGTCACCGTTACCGGAAGTTTGCTTCACTACGTGAGAATCCGAAAACTCGATATTCTGCGCAACGGCCTGGATAATCTGCCGCTTTACGCTTTCCATACATTGCTGGCGAGCCTCTTCCATAGAAGCCGTCTCAGCAGAAGCTACAATGTAACCGGACTCTGCCGACTCATACCATGCAGGAGCCCTTTTGTCACTCTTCTCAATCACCTTATATGCCTGAGCAAACAAGGAAACTGTTCCCATACAGAAAAGCAAGGCTACCGTCAGCCCTATTCTTTTTATCTTCATAAGCGATTCTCCTTTCCTTATTTCCACACAACGGGCAGATTGTGAATAATCACCTTACAATTATCTACCGTAATTTCCACATACGAAAGAGTAGCACAAGGCGAATTAACACCCTTGATTTCAAACACTTTTCCAATTTTTATTCCCTTCGGCATCTTATTGCCGTAAGTCCAGGACGTACAACCATTTGTCTCCACCTGAGAAAAATTAGTAAATGTCGCACCATTCGGATCGATGGCTGAAGTCATGCGGATAGTCGCACTGTTGTTCGTCACTCCTGTGTTGGTGAAACGGGCATAAATGCGGATGGACTCAGCCGTCTCATTACCTTCGCAAGACACAAGTTCAAAAGAGAGGTCATTGCAAGATACTGAAATCTTACACTCCGGCAGAGGAGTAGTTTCCGGCTGTGGCACTACGGATTCAGGTTCAGCCTCAGCCACAGGTTCTTCCGACACAGGCTGCACTTCCGGTGCAGGCTCTTGCGGAACCACTTCCGGAACATCGGGAGTTTCTTCCGGCTTATTTTTACCTATCTTCTCAAGCAAGGTAATTACCTCATCATAGCAAGGTGCCGTTGCAGGAACAGCTGACAAGTAATCCGCCGCTTCTTCCATTCTGCCCGCTGCCACCAAGGCTTGCGCTTTCTTCAGAATAACGGAACAATTCTGGTCGTAAAATTCTGCAATACGTTTACGTGTAGTACGAATGAAACGGACAAAGGCCGGGTCTGTCACTTTAATGCTGGAAATGAGTGAAGCAATGGCATCCTCTTTACTTCCGGTAGCATCACCCTGCACTTCTATCACCGACGTTCCGTAAACGCTGTCATCATATTTGTTACGCGCCGTCAACGAAAATTCACCTGTAACCAACGTCACATCACGCAGCAATCCTTCTGTTTTCTTTGTTTCTCCAAGCACCAGTTCCGGTTGGATGACAAAGGCATTGTACACCGAAGCCGCTCCGGCATTATTGCGCGCAATGATTTGCTCCACTTTCAGTTTCAACGCATCTATTGTTTTCTGACTCAATCCTTGCTGTGCAGGCGTACCCACTACAAAATGGATAGTCTCTTGCGCCGCCGCTCCCAACGAAACAACGAACAATAAAGCCCACAGAATTATATTCTTCTTCATACAGTGCTGATTTATTTGATGGTTACAGTCAACCCTTGCCCCATTGTAACTACAGAGGCAACATATTCTCCCCCTAATTTTTCATCAAGGAAGTTCTTCAGTTCGGTACTGAAGCGGGAAATGGTATAAGCACGTCCCTGTCCTTCATCCCAAATAGGCACTTGAACAGACATATCAATCACCTTGTCATTGCTACGGCTCATATCGTAAACCCCATTCAGCGCATGAGTCTGCAACCAGTCTTCCAGTACCGGTTTAAAACTTGCACTTCCATCGGGCAACGGCTGGTCGAAGTCCCAGTCGGTAACGGATTTTGCCAGAACCATCTGGATAGCCATCTCGCGTCCGTTCTTCACAATGTCATTGAAAGAAGCCTGCAATTTGGTGAAGAATTCATCTTTCACCTTTTTGAGAGCATAATCCGTCAGTTTGATGGTATCTGTAGTGACAAATTTACCACTCTGGAAAGTAGCGCTTGCCAGGTTACCCGCAGTCTGGAATTCGGTTGCCGTCAGTTCCAGCGACACTTCACTCTGGCGTCTGGCGTCGGTGGTAGTCATTACTTTGGCTGTCACAATGATGTCCGCACCCATGTTCTGTATCATCTTTGTCACGGCATCGGACTGGGAACCGGCTGTCAGCACATCGTTTCGTTTCGCACGCTTCAGTTGAGCGAGAAAGTCTTTCGTCTTATATCCACGTGAACTGAATTCACTGGTCATTTTACTTACGGCATAACTCAGCATCTGGTTATGGTCGAGCACAACCCGCACGTCTTCGTTTTCCCTGGTATAAGGAACCACCGCCACTGTAGGCAAACTTACCTGACTATTGGGAGTTCCCACCGCCATTCCGAGATTAGTCTGAACTTTATTCCGGTTCAAGTCTTTCTGCAAAGCATCGAACAAGATGGTCATCTCCACCGTGCAACGATATTGTTTGCCTTGCTTCTCCGGCCCTTCCGTAATGGTATAGTCTCTCACGAATATCGAGTAACGATTCTCATCGAAGAAGCGGCGGTCATAATCGGGTTTCGTAGTCGAAATCATCGGATTGCCTTTATTTACACCCTCCACTCCTGTATAGAACAAGGTATAGAAAGCAGACTTCAATGCCATATTCGCCGCTTCCTTCTTCTTCTCACTGATGCCCAAGGCGCGCACCGTCAAAGTATTTCCCTGCTGTTGCAGGAAAACGACTTCACTGGAATAGTTCTGTCCACAGAGCACAGCGGACAAAAATATCCCCAAAAGAAACATAAAACAATGCTTCATCATAGTTGTATTTTTAGATTAGTTGAAAATTCCGCCCATCAACGTCTGCTCGCGGGAAATAATCTTTATCGGTTGCTCGTCGCGGATAGCTTTCATAATTTCCTCGCCACCCTTCTGAACCTTGCACAAAGAAATATCATCACCTTCAACAGCCTTCACGGTCAGACGTCCGATTTCTTTCTTGGCTTCGCGTCCGGCAACCTCACGTATGGCATAAACCGTAAATTTCTGGGCTTCCTTCACACCGTTCATAGAACCGAGATTGATATAAACTTCCTCTGCCTTACCCTTCTTCTCACTGTTCACTTCAAGAATAGTTCCTTCCATTTTAAAGTATTCGTCCACAAAGTCACGCATACTGTACACTGCACTCTTGATGGTATTGGCAATCGCTTCTTCCTTATTGGCTCCCGTACCTCCGGTCAAACCGCTATGCTGGAATGTTTTCGTACCTATCAGCGTACCGTTCTTTGCATTAATCACTTTAAGCGTATAAGAAACGGAACCATCATAATAACCTTTTCCATCTCTTGTCTTATAGGCAGCGGTCATCGAAGATACTTGTCCGGTCACGATAAACTGAGCACCTAATTGTTCCATCACAGCAAGACGGTCCATTTCATTATCATCTCCCGAGGAAATATTAGCGGATGAACGGCGTTGCGACTCGATGCGCAAAGCGTCCTGCGCATCCACATCAATCAAAATTACACGTTCCATCTTCTGTATACCTTCGATTACCGTATTACGCAACCCTTCAACCCATGAAAACGGTGAATCGTTGGAGCGTTTAAAATAGTCGATAAACACTGTCGGCTTTCCTTTCGGTTCATCAAAATTCTGGCTATAACCTGCAAGTGAGCATACCACACAGAACACTAAGAGTACGATCTTTCTCATAAACATCTGATTTTATAATTTAAACTATTGACTTATATCCCGTTTAATTTTTCAAATTTAAACATTTGTTATCAAACAGCAATGACGTTCACGTTTATTAACTCAAAAAGAAAAGACAATCACGGAAAACAGTGACAAGAAAGTAGATAGCAAATGACAGATAGGGAATAAATAAAGAAAGAATAAACAAGATCCGCCTGTTCCGGCCGACATTAGAAATCAGTACGATATTGCCTTAGTTCTTTTCGCAAGAGCTGGGATTTACCTTCCGTCAGTTCGTCAAGAAGAGCCCAGAAACGTTCTCCATGATTCATCTCACGGGTATGAGTCAGTTCGTGCAGCAGCACATAGTCTATCAGATGCTTCGGAAGCAACATGAGGTAATAGGAAAGATTTATGTTCCGGCGTGCCGAACAACTGCCCCAACGGCCGTTACTGGAATTGATTTTCACACACTGATAAGGCAGATTATGTTTCTGTGAAAGCATATACAACCGGGGCGGAAGAATAATTTTTGCATTACGCCGCAATGCTTCTTCTATGACTTTGCGCAGCCACGCCTGCAATGCAGGATCAGTAAAGTCGGCGTCCGGCGGGCAGATGATTTGCATCTCGCCCAGTTCGGAACGCGAAAGGAAACGCTCCCGCTGTCCACTCACAAGGCTCAGTTTGAAGAATTCCGTATCAATCCGGTAGTTCAAATCAATCAGAGGCCGGGTATATTTTTGCCGGGCCACCCTCAAGCGGGGACGTAACTCTTCTATTGCATTTTTCACCTCGGTAAGCGTGGTTCCGGGTGGAACGGTCACGTAAATAGCATCTTCCCGCGTACGAAAAGTCAGACGACGCGCACGGACATTAACCCGAATCAACAGGCGTCCCAGTTCCTTATCTTCCAATACATTTTCCAAAGCAATAAAACCTCCCGATGAATAAACGGACAAATGAACAAAATATCGCCCGAATATACAAATGATTGTGTACCCAAAAACGGACAAGTGTCCGAAAATGAACACTTACAGAAAAAGAGCAAGAGCTAATTATCAGTATTTTACACTTTTGGCACACATATTGACTTAAAATATGCAACCGGACGTCATTAAAAAAAGTTTCTGAAAAAAGAAGAAACAGCGTGCAACTTTTTTAAGTAACATACGTCTAACATATAAACAGGAATAATATTAATGAATAATCATAAAACAAAAGAAGTTATGAAAAAGTTAGCAACTCTTATCACATGCATCTGTCTAATCATGAGTACAACAGCATGTTCGCAAAGCAAGAACTACAGTTCAGGAAACTGGGGCAGTAAGAAAGTAGTAGCCAGTAATAACTATGTAACCAAAGACATCAAGGTAGACAATTTCAAAAAACTTAGTGTAGCCGGAAGTCCCGATGTTATATTTACCCAAAAGTCAGGACGTCCCGAAGTAGAGGTTTACACTTCAGATAACATTGTAGATTTGCTGGATATCAAAGTTAAGGATAATACATTATATATAGGTTTCAAGAAAGATGTCAACGTTTCTTATAAGAAACTTGAAGTACGCGTATCTGCCGAAACTCTGAATGGTATTTCCGTCGCCGGTTCGGGAGACATCTTCCTGAAGAACGGGCTCCAGATCAATGATGACCTGACTATCAATGTGGCCGGTTCGGGTGATATCAAGGGCAGCAACATCAAATGTAATGACATGAAGGTATCCGTTGCAGGATCAGGTGACATCAAGTCTGATAATATTACTTGCAATAACCTGAAAATATCTGTTGCAGGATCGGGCGACATGGTATTGAACAGTGTAACCGCCATAGATACGAATGCAAGCATCGCCGGTTCAGGTTCGGCAACCATAAGCGGAACCACCCAGACTGCTTCTTACAGCGTTGCCGGTTCGGGTGACCTCTTCACCGAAAGCTACGAAGCCAAACGCGTAAATGCAAGTGTAGCCGGTTCGGGCAGCATCAAATGCTTCGCCACCGAGTTCTTGAAAGTACGCACCAGCGGTAGTGGCAAAGTAGGCTACAAAGGTAATCCGGAACTGGATTATCCGAAGAAGAGCCTGTATAAACTTTAAAATTCTCTCTTAGATTATTATAGGAAGGATAGTTTAACACACTATGAAGCGAAGGGTTTCCGTGAGGAAACCCTTCGTTGTATCACAGATTGATCATCAGATACTATTTTTATCTTGCAGTTCTTTCATTTCTCTTCAACTGCCTTGTTTATCGGCTTTCCGACTAAAAGAATCTTCTGAAAGAACATTTTTTTGCTTTCAGCCAGCCCCCTTCGATTGATCTAAAAATAGAACAAACCAACGGATTGACAAGATGAGCAAGGAGAACAATCAGGATGGCCTATTGAGCCTGTAGGATTCACTGCACGCATAAGTTAAAGCTGAGTAAGTTCTGATTACACAATCACGCCATATTTATGTTCGAGAAATGCTTTCAGATCCCCCAGTAAATCTGCTGACAGTTCTATTTGTTCGCCCTTCAACATTTCAAAAGGAAGATAAGTTCTACCTTTAAGTGTTAACAAAAAGGTTAGTGGAGAAACATGTTGCTCCATGCAATAATGATGAAGAAATGAGACACACCAGAAAAATAGGGAAACCTCACGGCCTCCCTATTCGCATTGTTAACTTTAATATTAAATGCAGAGTATATCTCCATTCAATGCCTTTATACCTTGGCAGAGGCCTCATGCCTCAGCCTTAGCGAATGACTTTCAATCCTTTCATCTCCGTTTTATCAGCTTCTTTTATGCTGATGGCAACGCCACCGCTTGCGGCCAGTTTCTGTTTCAGTACACTTTTAGGTGTCACTATTACCTTACGGATTTGATAGCTTTGGGGATTGGTGTCCCAATCAGCATCCTTGCCATCTTCGTATATGGTAGCAATATATTGTTTTCCTTCCGGAAGCCAGGAGAAAGGAATCGTTGCCGTACGCCTGTTCTCATCGGTAATTCCGCCAACAAACCATTCGTTCTTGCCTTTTGCCTTACGGGCTACAGTGATGTAGTCTCCCGGTTCGGCTTCCAAATACCAACTGTTATCCCAATCTACCGCCACATCTTCAATAAAACGGAAAGCATCGGGGAAGCGGGCATAGTTGGACGGCAGGTCGGCTACCATCTGGATAGGAGAAGGCATGGTCATGTAGAGTGCCATTTGCTTCACCAAAGTGGTATGCACGCGTTCGTTGGGTTTCTCACCATTATAATAAGACAATCTTGTCTCGAAGATGCCGGGGGTGTAATCCATCGGTCCACCTTTCAGACGGGTGAAAGGAAGAATACAGGTATGGTCGGGATCGTTACCTCCCATTGTTTCGAACTCTCCGCCACGGGCAGACTCCTGAGCCAGCCAGTTGGGATAAGTGCGGCATAAGCCGGTAGGACGTACCGCTTCGTGACTGTTGACCATAACCTTATAATCGGCAGCACGGCGGACTACATGGATATAATGATTGTTCATCCATTGGGAAGAGTGGTATTCATTGCGGGGAATGATATATCCCACATAACCGGTCTTCACGGCGTGATAGCCATTATCAACCATGAACTGGAAAGCCTCATCCAATTGGCGCTCGTAATCGGCGGCATTGGCAGCAGTCTCGTGATGCATAACCATCTGCACGCCTTTCTCTTTGGCATAACGCTGCAATTCCTTGACGTCAAAATCAGGATAGGGTTTGGTGAAAAGGAACTGACGGTCTTTACGATAGGACGCCCAGTCCTCCCAACCTTCGTTCCAGCCTTCTACCAATATGCCATCGATGCCGTGGGCGGAGGCAAAGTCGATATACTCTTTCACATGGGCAGTATTGGCGGGATGATGCCCATTCGGTTTCAGCTTTTCATAGTCCGTAATGCCGGGTTTCGCCTGATAGAAATCACTGTAAGCCCAGGTCTTTCCTTCGCCCGTGAACATCTCCCACCATACGCCAACGAATTTCATCGGACGAATCCAGGAAGTGTCTTCGTAACGGCAGGGTTCATTCAGGTTATAAATCAGTTGGGATGCAAGAATATCGCGGGCATCATCGCTGACGATGACCGTGCGCCAGGGCGACAGCACAGGTAATTGAAGATATCCTTTCTTACCCAGTTTATCGGGAGTGAGATGGGCACTCAGTTTATAGTGCTTATCATCCACGTTCAGCAACATTCCGGCATAGTCCACCAAGGCGGCTTCATGAATATTCAGATAAACGCCATCTTCACTTTTCAGCATGAGCGGGGTTTGCACGGTCAGCCCGCCTTCCGCTTTCGACTCGTATGACTTCCTGGCGATTCTTCTTTCCATATCCGCAGCGATCTCCGAGATGGGGGCTGTGGTATAGGCAAACTCATTGGTATCGTAATCGCCGGGAATACAAAAAGCTTTATGATTGCCTGTAAGATTAAACTCAGTCAGTTCATCCTTTACGGTGAGATAGTTCATATTGCGCTGCAAAGGCAGTTCGTAGCGAAAGCCCAGGCCATCATCGAACAAACGGAAACGGATATTTAGGATCCGTCCTGTTTCCGGTTGTTCCAAGGTGACGGTCATTTCGTTATAATGATTCCGTACACGGTTGTACTCACCCCAGACGGGATTCCAGTAGTTATCAACAGAAGCACGTTCAAGGTTTGTTTGTTTGAATCCTCGGGTCAGGTCGGCTTCTTCCGTCAGGAGACCTAAACAACCGGAAGTTAAAACGGGTTTGCCTTTATAGTCCAGCCGGTATGCCGGAACGCCGTCTGCCTGCTCCATAAACTCCAATGACAGGTTACCGTCAGGAGAAGTGAGTTGCTGGGCCGAGGCGAACGAGCCGAGGCAAAGGAAAAAGGCAATAAAAAGAGAATGTTTCATATTCTATTATGGTTTTAGTATTATATATAAACTGATAATTTGCAAGACGAACATTGAAAAATCGAGCTTGATAAATTATCATTTATTCATATTATCATATTATCAATACTTAAAGATTCGATACTGATAAGGGCACAGACTCAGTTCTGCTTCCAGCTTCTCTTCTGTTCCGCTATACATATCTTTACTTGGATGTCCGTTCCACTCTTGCGGAAGCGTCACATTTACTTCACGATTACGTACATTTACAGCAACCAACACACGGTCTTTACCATCCTGTTTTTCAAAGAGCAGCACATCGGGTTGCGGATATGTCTTCAATCCCCCTTTACGGATAGCCGGATACTCGTTGTAAAGAGCCATCAGACGACAGTATTCCTGATACAGTTCACTGTTCCCCATCCAATCCACCGGAACGTACGTAAAGAAGTTGATAGCTTCGGGATAGCCCGCCTCTTGTGAACCATAAATCAACGCTCCTCCATGCAGATAAGTAGTCAGTACGAAAGCTGCCATAGAGCCGCGCACATCTCCGAATTCTTTAGTAGGCGACATCTTTGCCGACTCATCATGATTGGTGGTAAAACGCAGTTTCACTTTTCCTACGGGGATAGTGTCATACTCCGCTTTATCCGTAGCAAACAGTTCCTGTGCCGGAGCATCTTTTACGAATACATCGCGAAGTGACTCCAGAAAGTCCCAGGAATAATTCATATCGAAACCAGCATCAAAGTGGTCGCGTCTTTTCCCTTCAGCCAGCATCAGCAACGAACGCTCGGGGATGGCACGCAAAGAGTCGAGCGCCTGTTTCCAGAAGTCGAAGGGAACAAAGTCCGCCGCATCGCAACGGAAGCCATCGATGCCGATTTCTGTAACCCAAAACCTCATGGCTTCAATCATTGCCAGGCGCATCTCCTGATTATCAAAATTTAAGTCGGCCACATCCTTCCAACCGGTTCCGGCAGGAAAGATTATGTTTCCGGCCTCATCCTGCGTATACCATTCTTTGTTGGCAATCCAGGCATTGTCCCAGGAAGTATGATTGGCTACCCAGTCGATAATCACATTCATCCCCTTCTGATGGCAAGTGGCAACCAAGGCCTTAAACTCATCCAGTGTACCGAACTCCGGATTCACTCCTTTATAGTCCTTCACACAATAGGGGGAATTCACTGATTTCTCCTGCCCCACTTCATTGATCGGCATAAACCACACCACATTGATTCCCAATGCCTGAATGGAATCTAAGCGACGTTCCACCGCCTTGAATGACTTCTCAGGAGCAAACACACGCGGATTGACCTGATACATCACCACATCTTCCACAGCAGGCAATGCCGCAACTTTCGCCGCCGCTTCGCCCTGCCGCTTACCTGTACAGGCAGCAAGCAGGCACAGCAGGCTTACAATAAATATATATTTCTTCATATTATCCTTCTATTTTCCAGATATAATATTGATAGGGCTCCAACGTAATCGTCCTTGGCAATACGGTGCTTTCTCCGGTCCAGAGATTCTTTGCACTATCCCCTACCCGTTCCATAGGCAGATTCAATCTTTCCTGATTGCCACTGGTATTTATCAGTACCAGTATCTTTTCCGTACTGGAAATACGATAAGAGCATATCGCTTTACTCGTCTGATAAAGTTTGATCTCTCCATTTTGTAAAGCAGGAGAATTGCGATACAATTGCATCAGTTTGGTATAATCCGCCTGATAATCGGCATTAGAGTCCCAGTCCATCGGCTGATAACCAAAGAAAGAGAGGGCTTTGTCATAAGCCAGTTCCTGCGAACTATAGATCATAGGACAGCCACCCATAGAAATAGAGGCCACAAAAGCAGAGAAAGCACCTTCCTTGGTTTGATAAGCCTGCACGGGCGATTTCTCGGAAGCCATATCATGGTTGGTGGAATAACGCATAAGTAACCGTTTATCTGTTACCGAAGCAAGCTCACTACGATGTGTATCATACAGATTTGACACAGAAGCGCTTCCTGCATATACATCCTGTAGTTTATAAGCGAAGTTCCAGGCATACAGCATATCAAAACCTGCATCGTAGAGTGCGGTTTGTGAACCTTCGGCCAGCATCAGCAAGGTACTTTTGGCGGCACGAAGCTTCGTGATAGTTTCCTTCCAAAAATCATTGGGTACACCTTCGGCATGGTCGCAACGGAATCCGTCTATGTCAGCTTCGGTCAGCCAGTAAAGCATAGCTTCCTGCATGGCGGCACGCATGGCTGTGTTGTCATAGTTCAGATCAGCCACATCGTCCCAACCCATTCCAGGAGGAGAAACAATATTACCGTTGGCGTCCTGCGTATACCAGTCCTTATGTTCCGTAGTCCAGGCATGATCCCAGGCGGTATGGTTAGCTACCCAGTCCAGGATGACCAGTATACCTTCGGCATGGGCTTTCGTGACTAATGCTTTCAGATCGGACAGTGTTCCATAAGCAGGATTAATAGCCCGATAGTCTTTCACACAATACGGAGAACCGACAGCATTCTTTTCACCTTGCTGGAAAATGGGCATGAGCCAAAGAACATTGGCTTCCAGCTTTTTGATACGCGGCAGTTGGGCAGTCAGTCCATTCAGTGCTTGCGCTTCACCGAAGAGTGCCGGATTGGCTTCATAAATCACCATTCCGTCTGTAGTTACGTCACCTGCGGGAGGCGGCATATCAGGATCATCATCCGAACTGCATCCGGTAAAGCTCAACAGCAAAAGACTGGAGCACAAAATCTTAAGGATATCTTTTAGTCTCATATCTATAATGTTATACCTATTAATTATCTGATAAAAGAGTTTCAGCTTATTTTTCAGCTGGTGGAACTCTTAGTTTCATTGCTTGAAACTAAGAGTTTCTCGTTGTGAAACAGAGAGTTTCAAGGCATGAAACAAACGGTTTCCCATCTTGAAACTCAAAGCATCTTAGGGCTTGGGCAGTTTTTCATAAGAAGTAGCTGTGATGGAGAAGTAGATATCTCCTATCAATGCTGTGTACAGCCCGCCATCTTCTATTTGCTGTCCGCCTCCATTGTTATTGAAAATCAGATTCACATTCTTACCAATATGTTCCGATAAGTCAAAGTATTTATAAGTCATGCCATTAACTTCCTTCGTTCCGGTGACCTGCATGCCCGGCCAGCCGCCACCCAGTTCAGCGTCACCCCAACCATAGAGAGTCAAAGCTTCCCAACCGGAGTTATCCTGTACATACACGGTACAATCTTTTATTTCATTACAACCCGCTTCCGAGATGCGGAGATAGTAATCACGATCTATCGTCAGGTTATAGTCCTTCAACTGACTTCCACCATTGTTATTATTGAATATCAGGTTGACATTCTTATTTGTGCAAGCTGGTGTCAGATGGAAACATTTATACGTTGTACCGTTAATTTCCTTCGTCTCCGATACCTGTATGCCGGGCCATCCGCCACCAAGTTCCACATCTCCATAGCTGTAAAGCGCCAACGCCCCCCAACCGGTATTATCTTCCACATAAAGAGAATAGCTCGTACCATGTGTTGCGGGATCTATCTCCTCACACTTATCAGGAGTAATACTGAAATAGAAATCGCGGCTGAAAATGATGTTCTTCACGAAAGACAGCACGAGTCCCGGGTCGTCTTCCTGTTTGTTGTTATTAAATGTCAGCTTCAAACTTTGATTCATCAGTTCCACATCGGTTTCAAAGTATTTATAAACCACTCCGTTGATTTCCTTTGTTCCGGCAGGTTCAAGTCCCGGCCAGTCTTCATTGTTATCACCTGCCCCGGAGATATAAAGTGCCAGATCTCCCCAACCGGACTGGTCGTCCACATAGATAAAGTAGCTTGCTTCCGGATCGATCTCTTCGTAACCCTTATCGGTAATGCGGAAATAGAAGTTTCTGTTGAGTGTCACCGCCGGACCGTCAAACTGCTTTCCATCATTATTATTGAAAATAAGATTCACACCTTCATAGCCATCCAGAGCTTTCCCCATATCGAAGTATTTATAAGTAACTCCATTGATCACTTCCGTACCTTTCACCGCAATACCCGGCCAAGCAGGTGTTACATCACCGGCACCAGCCCAACCGTACAAGTAAAGATTATCCCAACCGGATTTATCAGCCACATAAACCACAAAGCCATCATGTCCTTCTTCTTCAGTTTCAAAATAAGCTTTCCAGCGGTCCACCCATACATTGGTACGGGTTCCTACCTTTACATCCAACTGATGCACCACAGCCTCATTCTTCACCGAACGTTCTTCACCTTTCGAGGCCGATACGAAGTAGAAGCCGTCTGCCAGTGTTTTTCCATCTTTAAAAGTGGAAGGTAGCAGATAGATTCCCCACTTGGATTCACTTCCGGTAGCTTTCTCCAACTGCCATTCCAGATTACCCACAGCAGCTTCGGCTCCTCCATTAAAGTCGCCCACAATGTAGTATTCGTCATCGGCAGCACTGCCTTTCGGCATGATAACTTCCAGCAATATGGCGTTCGCCTTGATTTCGAACTGAGGCAGTTCGTCATCGAATATAATCGTATCTGTATCGTCGCACCCGTTGAGCAGAGCAAACAACGGCAACATAAACAGCCAATAAACTATCTTTTTCATGGATTTTCTATTTTTGAGTTATTTATAATTCGGGTTCTGTATCAGTCCTTGATTGACAAGCAATGCAGAAGCAGGCAACGGATACCACTCATATTTACGATCGCGCTTGGCGGGATAAAGTTGACCATTGTCTGTGGCACGGCCGAAGAACCACCACTGGCCTTGCGTGAATTTGTCGAAACGACGCAAGTCTGTACGACGACGGCGACCTTCATTCAGGAACTCAACACCCCACTGACTCAACATCCAGTCCATATCGAAAGCGGTGAAGCCACGGCCCGGTTTGTCTTTCACATCTGCCCAGTCACCGGCACTGAAGTAACGTTTACGTACTTCGTTCACCAGTTCTTTGGCCTTGTCGGCTTGTCCGGCACGCATTTCACACTCTGCCAGCATATAGTACACTTCGCTCAGGCGGAATTCCACTTCATCGATGTTCTGAAAGTCAATGGCTGCGGAAGTAGGATATACCGGGTATTTCACCAGACGGAGGCCGGAGTTCGTCTCACCCCAACGCGGTGACATGACGGTTTCCAAGTTGCGTCCGAGGTTCATAAACGTACCTACCTGGTCTACATACGCCAAGTCTTGTCCGTCACGGTCGGCATCGGCTTTCAAGGCCTCACCCTTACCATAGTTAGCTTTTATGGTACCTTTCAGGAAGATACCGCTGTAGCCGTTCTTCTTATCATAATTATAGTTCTTTTTACGGATGTCGCGGTCGTCGAAGCGTTCGTAGACTGCACCCAGTTTATCACCGTAAGCCGCATCGAGGAAACAGGTGGCTCCCTGTGTACCTCCCAATTCATTCACCGTACCCGCATTGTCATACGAAGGAACCAGACAAGTACAGTTCCAACCGCTCTGGCTGTAAGTACCTCCGAAATAGTCCCAGATATTATAAGGGTAGAAAGTCATGCGCATCCATCCCATATTCAGTTTACCGTCTTCGCAGGCAAAAGCCATGATAACTTCGGGACACTCGGTATTATTGATAGAGTAAATATCACGGTAATCCTTTGCCAATTCATAGTTACCATATTTACCGCTGATTATTTCACGGCACAATTCGGCACATTCGGTATAGTGGTTTTCTTTGATGAACACTTCGGCATTCAGCAACAGCCGGGCTTTGATCATACGGTTCACGGCCTTGTTCATGCGGTTCACCTGATTTTCGACCATTCCTTCGTAGCAATCATCCAGCTCGGTAGCAATGAAGTTATAAATCTTCTTGCAACTTGTATCGAAGTCCGGATCGGCAGTGGGTGGCAATTCAGCGTCTACGGTGGCCGGTTCAATATTCAGCGGCAATGCACCACCCCAGATTTCGAAGATATTGTAATAAGCCCAGGCACGGAGTGTACGTACTTCGCCTTCATAAGCTTTCAGTTTCTCATCGGTCATCTTCAGATCGGCAGAAGTTAACTTCCCCATATCAGCCAATAAAGTGTTACACAGGCCGATAGTGGTCCATGCCTTTTCCCAGGCACTGCGAATAATCTTGGCATCGGGAGTCCAGTTCTGGATGGAGAAGATAAACTTTTCACCTTCATCATATCCCCACTGACCGCCATTCCATACACGCCAGGTCACCTGATCGGCAGGAAATTCCTGCATGTACCAGAAGTATTCGGCATAACTGGTAGCCCCTGTGGAGTAAATGGTAGCTACCGCACTCTTCACACTATTCTCGTCCTGATAATAGACGCCGGAGTCTACACGGTCGAATACTTCTTCCGTAAGGTCGAAGCAACCGCTCAATGAACAACCCAGAATGATTGCCAACAAACATTTATATTTCAGATATTTCATAATTCTTTTCTGTATTAATGATTAAAACGATAGCCTTATTTGAAACGGATATTCAAGCCTACGCTCAACTGGGTAGCCGAAGGATAGGCGCTGTTTGTATCTACACCCGGAGTCAGTCCGTTGATGGCAACGGCTGAGGGATCATTACCGGAATAACCGGTCAGCGTAAACAGATTCTTAGCTGTCAGATAAACTCTCATACCCTTGATGAACTTGTTTTCTTTCGGGGTGATGGTATATCCCAGGGTCAGGTTATCCAGTTTAAAGTAATCGCCCTTTTCAAGGAAGAAGGAAGAGATCACACCGCCACCGGTTGTAATATCCGCATCTTTTCCATAAGCATCGCGCAGCACATTGTCCGTACCGCAACCTTTCAGCCCCATTCCGTAACGACGCATATTGAAGATCTCAAAACCGAAAGCACCGTTGAACATCAGGCTCAGGTCAAAATTCTTATAACGGATCGTATTGCTCCAGGAGAGATAAGAGGTCGGTGTACCATTGCCTATATAGCGTTTGTACTTCACATCCGCCTTGGACACGGGAACCTTTTCGCCTTCATCGGTATAAATCATCATATCACCATTCTCTACACCGGCATACTCGTAGCCATAGAACTGACCGATCTTGCTGCCCTCTTCCACGCGGAAGAAGTATTCGCTGGTACCTACACCCGGTTTCTGATACAGTTCCACATACGAAGCTTTGTACAGGCTGTTGGAGAGTTTATCCAGTTTTGTAGTACCGTAAGAGTAGTTGATACCGGATGTCCATTCTACGGGAGTTCCTTTGAAAACGTCGCCTTCCAGAGACACTTCGATACCACGGTTCACAGTGGTTCCTACGTTTACCAGAATTGTAGAGTAGATGTAGGGAGGCTGCGGAGCCGTATAGTTGTAAAGCAAGTCGCGTGACTGGCGGTCGAACCACTCGACAGAACCGCGCAATCTGTTCCACAAGGCAAAGTCAACACCAATGTTCATACTGACACTCTTCTCCCAGCCCAGTTTGGAGTTGGCATTCACCGAAGGAGCATAACCTGTTACCCAGGCACCATCCATCAGATAGGTATCCGTAACATTCAGTTGGGCATTTTTATGAGAGCCGTAAGTGGCCAATGACTGATAGCAATCGAAGTCCGAACGGCCTGTCACACCATAAGAGACACGGGGTTTCAAACTCTGGACGATGTTTTGATGGTCTTTCAGGAAACCCATATTCGCCATTTCCCAAGCAAGGGAAAGAGACGGGAAAGCACCCCATTTATGATCTGCACCGAATTTGGTAGAGCCTTCGTAACGGATGGAGGCGGAAGCAATCAACAGATTCTTCCAGTTATAGTTAACACGTCCGAAGACACCGATCAGTTTGGCAAGAGATTTACCGGTACCCATGCTTGCTTTTCCTTTGGCAAGATAAGAACCGCTTCCAAGGTTATTCCAGAGAATATCATCGAAATTGAAGTCACTGTTTCCGGCTTGCAGGCGTTCCCAGGTGGTTTGCTCGTAGTTGTAGCCTACCATTGCTTTGATGTTGTGGTCACCCAGATCCAGCGAGTAGTTACCCAACCACTCCAGGCGGGAAGTGTACCATTTCTGGTAAGTCACTTCTGCGCGTCCGTTATAACCGTTCCAGTATGATTCACCGGCGGTGGAAGGGGTATAATAGTGCTGTTTCAGATCGTTGTAGTGCAAAGAGTAGCTCAATGAAGTATTCAGCATTTGCTTTTCCGAACGAATCAGATTGACTTTTACCTCAGCAGTACCCAACAGGTAAACGCGCTGTCCGTTATTGTCGATCTCTTTCAGTTCCTGCACCGGGTTGCGTGCTCCGGTAGGAGAAGTAGGCTGGAAGTAAGTTCCGTCCTCGTTATACAAAGGCATGGTAGGGTTCATGCTCAGGGCAGTATCGAACATACCGTCGTTGCCCCATACTTCATTCACGCGACGGGCGTTGAGTGAACCGTTCAGTTCTACGATTCCATCCATCATACGCTGGTTCAGGACAAAGCGTCCGCCAAATTCTTCGCGGCTACTGTTCAGATCGAGACCGGTTGCTTTCTTATAATTGAAAGAAGCGCCATAATATCCGTTCTTGGTACTGCCGTCGATAGAAAGATATTGGTTGTTATCATACGAGAAGTCGCGCAGCAACAGGTCATACCAATCAGTAGAATACCCATAGTCCGTTGCACGGCGGGAACGACGGAATTCGTCTGCGCTCAAGATATCCGGGCCACTCTTTGCCAGGTTCACACCGAACCAGCTGTCGTAAGTCACTTGGGCGCGTCCGGCTTCTCCGGCTCCCTTACGGGTAGTAATCAGGATTACACCATTGGCACCACGTGTTCCGTAGATAGCGGCGGAAGCGGCATCTTTCAGTACGGTCATCGACTCAATGTCCTGTGCTGCCAGGTTGCGGATATCGCCACCTGCCACACCATCAATTACCACTAACGGGTCATTGGATGCCGAAATAGAGGTTGCACCACGAATCTGAAGGGAGGAACTTGCATTCGGATTGGCTGCCGCCGTATTGTTTACGGTCAAACCGGCTACTTTACCGGTCAACATCTCCATCGGATTGTTCATGGAACCTTGCAGGAACTTCGATCTGTCTACCTGCACAATGGAACTGGAAAGTTCTTTCTTGCTCAATGAACCGTAGCCCACTACCACAACTTCATCCAGTGCCTGGGCGTCTTCCGACAGCACTACATTGATTTCTTTGCGTCCGCTACAGGGAATTTCTTGTGTTTTGTAGCCAATAAAGGAGAAAACAAGGACGGAAGAAGGTTTCACTCCCGACAAAGTATAGTTACCGTCAATATCGGTAATGATACCATTAGTTGTACCTTTCACGGTTACGTTGGCACCGATTACAGTTTCGCCCGTGGTATCCGTTACTTTTCCTTTCACGGTTAAATCCTGGGCAAAGGATGCCACTGCAAAAAGTAATCCGGCCATAAGAAGAAGAGACCGGCACAAACATAACTTTGTTCTTTTTACATTCATACTATTAGTTTTTAGATTAGCAATCATTCTGTTCACCTCCACAGGTTGAGGCGACAATGCAAATGTCTGTAAAAAGAAGGGGGAAGAAAAAGAGGACTAAAGAAAATCTAGATTAACAAAAGAATCAAAATATTATATATCAGTAAGATAAAGTAAATAAAGGGCGTTAAAAAACTAAATGAAAACAAAGAAAGCTCTAACCAGCAAAAGACCCAATCTTCATCACCTCTTCTTCAAAATTATCACGGCAAAGAGAGCGATTCTTCAATTTGGAACGGTAGGTATAAATAGTAGTAATGGAATAACGCAGGAAACCTGCAATCTTGGCACTGTCCGTAATTCCCAAACGAATTAAGGCGAATATACGAAGCTCTGTTGTCAGCCGTTCATCCTGTTTAGGAATAATTCTTTCTTCTTCCGGCAACAACTCATTAAAGCGTTTCACGAAATCAGGGAAGATACTAAGGAATGAATTATCGAAGTTCTGATAGAATTCTTTCAGCTCCTCATCGATGAAACGGGACGATTTCAACGTTTTGTAGAGTTCCTCCACCTTTCCCGAAGCAGCCTGTTTGTTAAGCATCCGGCGATATCCCTCCAACTTATCAATGTATGTGGAGCACAACCCCATAAACCGGCCGACATACTCCTCCTTAATATGATTAGCCTCCGTCAGCGAATTATTCGTTTCGTGCTGTCTCTGATTTACTTCGATCAATCTTTCATTCAGAAGTTTCAGCTCTTCATTCATAGCCAGCAAATCCTGTCGCGCACGGGCCAGCTTCTTCACCTGACGAATTACATACCACACCGCACATGCCAGAAACAGCGTCAGTAAACTGGTAACAACCAGGAAGATCTGTAACACCTGCTGATGCTTCTGTTTCTCCACCTGATAGGCATGGTCTATGACCGGGAGCATCCTTGAAGCCTGCACATTCCGGAGACGGGCATTGTAGAAATTGGCATCTTCCATACTGCGCTTCATATAAACATCCGCCCGTTGCAATTGTCCCTCTTCATATAACAGTTCCGCCAATGCACGCAAGGAATTATTCTCTTTCACCACACCACGAATATCGGCAATTGCACTCTTTATCAAATATTCTTTTTGCTTTTCCCGCTGTCCCGTACTCTGATAGATAAAGGCTAGAATAGAGGTCACCACTGCATAGTCCCGTGTATCCGGTGAAAGCTTTTGCTGATAAGCTTCCAACATTTCGATGGCTTCCTCTCCTCTTCCTTGTTGCAGAAGTTCGGGAGTATAAGCTATGACATACTGATAAGACCCTTCTTCTACCATCTGCAATACAGAGTCGCGGTAGGTATACAGGTTATTCAGATATTCAATCTGATATTCGTCGTCCATCGCATACTCTGCATGATAGAGATAAATATCTTCAAAAGTGATGTAATATTCAATGAGTTGTTCTCTGGAAAGTTGCTTGCTATCTATAGACTTCAACAAGGCTACGCCTTCCGCATACAGCCCTGTCTTCCCCAAGATACTTGCTTTCTTCAGTTTGGCTTCATCCAGCCAGTCCTGATTGTTATACTGAAGGGCAATTTCAATGTTGCGATTGATGTAGTGCCTTGCAGAATCGCAAATATACGCTTCATATTCATCAAAAAGCTGTTGATTGATTTGGTATTCCTCGGAAGAAGAAGTACGCTTCCTGGTTCGGAAATACTCCTTTATCTGATCAATGCGTTTCAATCTGGCTTGCTCGTATTGAGTGGTGTTCTCAATTGTCCTGTCCAGAACCACCAGTAAAGAATCTATTTTCTCCTGCGCTTGCAGAAGGCAACAGAACAGCAAAGAGATTACAAAAAGCAGGTACCGGTTTTTCATGTTTATAAACGTTTACGGACAGGACAAAGATATAAAATCCTACTATAATAACCATCTTACCGGTTCGTTTTTAATAAATCGCCTCAGCTTTGAAGAGTATATATACATAAAAGGGACGCTGCATCTCGCGGCGTCCCATCTATCTTAGTTAGTTTTTATAAGAATTTGAGAGAATTGAAACTTCACAGCCTCAATTTTGTTGTTTTAATAAAGCACACTAACTATATTTATGTTTAAAGCAAATGAAAATGTTATTCTTAAAAGCTAATGAAAACGTTACTTTTTCAGTTGCACCTTCTTGTCTATCCGTTGCAGACTATCCAGAATCTGTTGTTCATGGGTAATCGTCACGTCTCCCGAGAGAGCTACCGAAGGTGCGGTAATTTGTTTGCCTATCGTATCGGCTGCGGCCACTTCTTTTATATCACTATAGAATGAATGTTGCATCACATTCCCTAATGAAAGTACCACTGCCACTGCTGCGGCGGCTTTGAACAGCGGAATGAAGCGTGCGGTGAGCGTCAGGCGTTTCGCCTTTACCACCGGAGTCTCCACTTCTGCAAGCACACGGGCATCGAAATCAGCTCCCAATCCCACTTCTTGTTGCAGTTGCTGGTATACGAACAAATCTTTGTATCGCATCAAATGCTCAGGAACATCACTTCCGTTGAAGAAAGCACGCAACTGCGCTTCTTCTTCGAGGGAAGTCTCGCACTGCCAGTAGCGTTCCAAGAGTTGTTCTATATATTTAAAGTCCATAACCATCTATATCTAAATACCGTTGTTTTACTTTCTGCCTCGCCCTGAAAAGGTTCACTTTCACCTGTTCCTCCGTTAAATGCAGGACGACTGCAATTTCTTTATAGCTTTTACCCTCAATGTCCCGCAACTGCATAATCAGCCGTTGTTTATCGGGAAGTTCACTAACCAGGCGATGAATCAAAGTCATTTGTTCCTTGTCCACCAGACGGTCGTGAGGGCTTGATACTTCTGAAGCCTGTTCCATTTCGGGTGTCAATCCCACGGTTTGAGCGTCTTTTCTCTCGCTGCGGTCTATCGCCAGATTCTTTGCCACTGTCAGGCAATAAGCTTCAATAGAACCGAACTGCGTCCACTCATCGCGCTTGTTCCAGACTCTTATCAGTGTTTCTTGTACAACGTCCTCCGCCTCTGCTCTGTCGAAAGTAATCCGGAGAGCCAGCCGAAAGAGTTTGTCTTTCAGAGGGAGAATGTCATTCCGAAAACTGATTTCTTGCATCTCTATAAATAATGACGGTTAAGTATATGGAAAGTTACAGTTGCTCACTACTTTTTTTGAATTATTTTTTGATGCGGGTTCCGCTACTCTCATTAATTGCTGACGCTAAAGTAATTACGACTTCCCCGACTCCCGCATTCAAAGCTTCAAAAGAGTTCTCCAACTTCGGTATCATGCCTCCTTGAATAACGCCTTCCTCCACATATTGTTTGAATTCGGCAGGAGTGATCTGCGGTATTACACTGTCATCATCGTTCTCGTCGCGAAGCACACCTTTCTTTTCAAAACAGAACACCAATGTCACGTCAAACAGCGTAGCAAGTGCTTTCGCCGTCTCTCCGGCAATGGTATCAGCATTTGTATTCAGTAAGTTGCCTGCACCGTCGTGCGTCAGCGGAGCCATCACAGGGACTACTCCTTTATGAATCAAATCACCCAGAAATTCCGCATTCACTTGCTTCACATCGCCCACGAAACCGTAGTCCACCTCTTTCACAGGGCGTTTCACAGAACGGATAACGTCCATGTCCGCACCAGTTAAGCCCAATGCGTTAACACCACGTGCCTGCAAACCGGCTACAATGTTCTTGTTCACCAATCCGCCATACACCATCGTCACTACTTTCAGTGTTTCGGCATCCGTGATGCGGCGTCCGTTCACCATCTGGCTTTCTATGCCCAACCGGGCAGCGAGCTTCGTAGCCGAACGCCCGCCTCCATGCACCAGGACTTTGTAGCCCTCGATAGCCGCGAAGTCGTTCAACAACTTATGGAGGGTGGCTTCTTCCTCCACGATTTTGCCACCCACTTTAATTACTGTCAGTTTTTCTCTCATATTCTTATTCCAAATAAGTATATCCGTACAAACCGGAACGATAATTGGAAAGGAATTCCTTACCTTCTTCCAATGAAATACGTCCCTCTTTTACCGATTGAGTCACCCAGGTCTCCAGCGTACGCACCAGTTTCTTAGGATTGTACTGTACATAATCAAGCACTTCTGCCACCGTTTCACCGTCAATCACCTGTTCGATGCTATACCCTTTCTCGTTAACGGATACATGCACGGCATTCGTATCTCCGAAAAGGTTATGCATATCTCCCAGTATCTCTTGGTAAGCGCCCACCAGAAACACACCCATATAGTAAGGTTCTTTACTCTTCAAAGAATGGGTAGGCAAATAGTGCGCCACGTTCTTGGTAGAAATAAAGTTGGCAATCTTGCCATCTGAGTCGCAAGTAATATCCTGCAAGGTCGCCGCACGGTCGGGACGTTCATCCAGACGTTGGATAGGCATGATAGGGAATATCTGGTCGATGGCCCAAGAGTCCGGCAGGGATTGGAACAACGAGAAGTTACAGAAATACTTATCCGCCAGCAACTTCGGCAGTCCGCGAAGTTCATCCGGAGCATGTTTCAATCCGCCTGCTATCTGGTTTACCTCACGCATGACAGACCAATAAAGGCGTTCAATCTGCGCACGCGTCTTCAAATCCACAATACCGTGGCTGAACAGGTCGAGCGCTTCTTCACGGATTTGCTGTGCATCGTGCCAGGCTTCCAGCATTTTATTCTGATTCAGCGTATCCCAGATGCCATAAAGTTCCTGCACCAATTCATGGTCCTCTTCGGTCACTTCCTCATCATCGTCCCACTCGGGCAGGGTTGTTGTTTCCAGTACCTCGAAGATGAGTACGGAATGGTGTGCAGTCAATGCACGTCCGCTCTCCGTAATAATATTGGGATGGGGAATGTCGTTCTTATCACTGGCGTCTACCAATGTAGAGATGGAGTCGTTCACATACTCCTGAATGGAATAGTTGACACTGCTTTCGCTGCTGGACGAGCGGGTTCCATCGTAGTCAACACCGAGACCGCCGCCGATATCTACAAACTCCACCTTGAATCCCATCGCATGAAGCTGCACATAGAACTGGGACGCCTCACGCAAAGCCGTCTTGATGCGACGTATCTTCGTCACCTGGCTACCGATATGGAAATGTATCAATTTCAGACAATCTTTCAGGCCTTTTGACTCCAGAAAGTCAAGAGCTTCGAGCAATTCACTGGAAGAGAGGCCAAATTTACTAGCATCACCGCCTGAATCCTCCCATTTACCACTTCCGGAAGAAGCCAGCTTAATACGAATACCGATATTAGGCATGACATTCAATTGCTTCGCCATCTTGGCAATCAATTTCAGCTCGTTCATTTTTTCTACTACAAGAAAGATGCGTTTACCCATCTTCTGAGCGAGCAAAGCCAACTCTATATAGCTCTCATCTTTGTAGCCGTTGCAGATAATCAGCGAGTCCGAATCCGAGTTAATGGCAATCACCGCGTGAAGCTCAGGTTTAGACCCGGCTTCCAATCCGAGATTGAATTTCTTTCCGTGGCTAATGATCTCCTCTACCACGGGGCGCATCTGATTTACCTTGATGGGATAGATGATAAAGTTCTGTGCCTTATAGCCGTATTCCTCGGCAGCCTGTTTAAAACACGAAGAAGTCTTCTCAATCCGGTTATCCAGAATGTCGGGGAAGCGTATCAGCATGGGAGCCGCTACATCGCGCAACTGCAATTCATCCACCAATTCTTTCAAATCGACGCCGACACCGTCTTTACGAGGTGTCACCACTACATGACCTTTGTCATTGATACCAAAGTACGAAGTGCCCCAACCTGTAATATTGTAAAGCTCTTCTGAATCTTCAATACGCCATTTTCTCATTTCTTGTTACTCGAATGTTTATTGTTTGAATTAATAGGGCGACAAAAATACGATAATTCCTGGTATTTCTTTCGTTTTCCGCCTAAAAATACACATTTACAAGCGGTTAAACGTTCAACAGGCTACGTAATTGTTGCACGGATTCCGATATTTGCCTACGGCTTTCCAATTGTCCGGCATCGAATCGGTAACTCGCCTTTCCATAGTGCGGAGCACGCTTCTCCAGGGCTCCCACAATGAATGCACGCAAATCTTCGTCCGTCTTTCCCTGCAGGATGGGGCGTTGCTGGGTGGCCACACGCAGACGGCGGAACAGGACATCGGGATGCACATCGAGGAAGACGGTTTGCCCGTGCCCGTTCATATACTCCATATTATCGAAGAAGCAAGGCGTGCCGCCTCCGGTCGAGATAATGACATTTTCAAACTCAGCCACTTCATGCAGCATGGTTCGCTCCAATTCACGAAAAGAAGCCTCTCCCCGCTCGGTGAACAGTTCACGTATGGATTTGTGATACCGTTCTTCGATGTACCAGTCCAGATCGATGAACGGTACGCCAAGTTCGCGGGCAAAAGCCTTTCCTAAAGTTGTTTTACCGGCTCCCATGTAGCCAGTTAAGAAAATACGTATCATAAGCACTTACCTTTGCGCACAAAGGTAAGCAATTCTATTTTGAGAGAATTTACTATCAGGTGAAAATTTTAATGCGTTCACTCAAATCATTGAATTCTTTCTCCCCCGGCTCGGCTACAGGAGTACCGAAAGGCATCTGTGCAACGAGTTGCCAGCTTTCGGGCAACTTCCAGGTGCTACGTACTTCTTCGTCAATCAGCGGGTTGTAGTGTTGCAGGGAAGCTCCCAAGCCTTTATCTTCGAGCATCGTCCAGATGGCGAGTTGATGCATGGCAGAGGTATGCTGCGACCAGATGGGGAAATTATCTTGATAAGTAGGGAATGCCTTCTGCAATTCCTCTACAACGGAGTGGTCTTCAAAGAAAAGTATCGTGCCATATCCACATGAGAATGAAGTGTCTATTTTCTTTTCCGACTGGCGGTAACGTTCTTCGGAAAGCCGTTCTTCCAGTTGGTCCTTCACAATCCGCCACAACTTCTGATGCTCGTCGCCCAACAAGAGCACCACTCTCGTAGTCTGGGAGTTGAATGCCGAAGGCACGTGTTTCACTGCTGTACGAATGATGTGTACAATCTCCTCATCCTGAACCGGAGAGTCGTTACTGATGGAATAATAACTGCGGCGATGTTCCAATGCCTCAGCAAATGTCCGTTGTCTGATCATATTGAGTCCTTTCTTTTGGTATTTTTCTTTTTTTGCTTATATAAGGAAACAAGTGAAAGAGGAAAGTTGTTCGGAGTTGCAGAATATTTATACCTTTGCACCCGATATGGGAAAAGATAAATTTTACGTTGTATGGGCAGGCGTCAATCCGGGCGTTTATACTTCCTGGACAGACTGCCAATTGCAAACCAAAGGCTACGAAGGAGCGAAATACAAGTCGTTCGAAACACGCGAAGAAGCGGAAAAAGCCTTTGCGTCTTCTCCATATGAATATATCAAACGGGCATCCACCGCCGCGTCCGCCCCCAAAAGGGATGCCGACGCCCCTCTCCCCGCTTGTGTGGTAGAAAACAGCCTCGCCGTAGATGCAGCCTGCAGCGGTAATCCCGGAGCAATGGAATACAGGGGTGTACACGTGGCAAGCCGGCAGGAAGTATTTCACTTCGGCCCGGTGTACGGCACAAACAATATCGGTGAGTTCCTTGCCATTGTTCACGGGCTTGCCCTGCTGAAACAAAAAGGATTCGATATGCCCATCTACAGTGACAGCGTGAATGCCATCAACTGGATAAAGCAAAAGAAATGCAAGACAAAACTGCCGCGAGAACCCAAAACGGAAGAACTTTTCAAACTGATAGAGCGTGCCGAAAAATGGTTGCGCGAGAATACCTATACCACCCAAATCATGAAATGGGAAACAAAGCAGTGGGGAGAGATACCTGCTGACTTCGGAAGGAAATAAGAAGCTTAAAGCCAGCGCATTCCGTTTCATAGCAATGCCACTTCTGTTCCACCGTATTGGAACGTTTATTTCACAGGCAAGAAACTTTTGTTTCTCAGGAAAGAATCTCTTGTTTCAATGCGGTGAAACAAAGTGGAACAATAAATATAATCTTCACATTTACTTAATCGTATTAAATTATATAGTACTTTTGCGCCTAACTCAATAACACATCATGATTATTTTACGGCAATGAATAGCAGAAAAAGACTTTGGGATAAACCAACATTGATTTTTGGGATCTGTATCTTCTTAAAATTTATCATCTTTGACGTAATCTGGTGCGCCTACACCACCTTCACGCCCTTCTCACATTTCGAATCTTATGCAACTAAAATCATTGCTGTAATGATTTTGCTGGCTCCTTACTTTTTCTTTCGCCGATGGAAATTACAAGTTGTAACTCTATTCCTGCTCGACATATTGCTGATAGCCAATCTCATGTACTATCGCACCTACTACACTGCCATTCCACTAAGCAGCTACAACCTGATAGGTAACCTGGCTGATTTTACGCAAAGCGTTTACGACTCCATCCACTGGTATGACCTCTTGTTCCCATTATCCAGCATTGCAGCCACGATATTCTACCTCCGTCACCGGAAAATCAAACGACCTCAGGAACAAATAGCGTGGAAGCCCTACCTCACCATATTCGCCACTATATACATCCTTTTTACCGGCCTCACCATTCTACAAGGCGGATTCAAGAAAAGATGCAGCGAGCTCAAGTATTCCGCCCACTTGTACGCCAGTTGTGTTCCTATATACACCGTTTTCGGCAATCTCTATTACGAACTGGTTGAGCAAAAACCTGCCTATACCCCCGAAAAGGAAAAAGAGATAGAAGACTGGTTGGACAAAAGGCCTCCGCTCCGTCCACTTTCTTTAGATACAGAAAAGAGAACAAACTGTATCATCATTCTCGTCGAATCACTGGAAAGCTGGGTATTGGAAAAGAGTGTGGAAAACAAAGAAATTACCCCCTGTCTGAATCAACTGTTGCAAGACTCCACCACTCTTTACGCCCCGCATGTACTGACCGAAGTGAAAGGGGGACGCTCGATTGACGCCCAATTATTGCTTTGCGCCGGACTGTTACCCATCAACAACGGGACTTACAGTACATTGTACACAGGAAATACCTACTATACTTTGCAGAAGGCTCTGAAAGAAAAGTATAATACCTGCAATTATCTATTGACCGTAGATAAAAAGAAAACCTGGAATCAGGAAGCAGTAGCACAAAGTTTTGGCATAGACACCATCCTTTCATATCCGGACTTCAAACTGACCGAAGCCTTCGGCCCGCGGAAACGTGTGGGAGACGGTTCATTCTTCGCTCAGTGCCGGGAGAAGATGGAAAAGGGTGAAGTCTGGAAAAAAGGCGAACATGTCTACCTACAATTCGTAACCTACTCCAGCCATAACCCATTTAAAATGCCGGACGAGATGAAGCAGATCTCTTTCTCCAAAGACATACCCGAAGTAATGAATGACTATATGACAGTCATCAACTACACCGACCGGGCCATCGGGCAGTTCGTTGATTACTTGAAAACAAGGCCGGAATACAAAGAAACTCTGATCATCATCACAGGCGACCATGAAGGACTGGCTTCTCACCGCTCCGAACTGTGCAACACCCCTCAAGGCAAAGGCGTCGTCTCAGATAAACAGTTCACGCCGTTCATTGTCTTAAATTCACCTGTAGGACTACGCTACGAGAAAGTTATGGGACAAATAGACATGTATCCCACCGTGCTGAACTTGCTACAACTGGAAGATTATCGCTGGGTCGGCCTCGGACAAAGCATACTTGACCCCGAAAAGAAAGGGTGTGCTGTCAGCCCGCAGATGCAAGTGGAAAGCGATGACACAACGCCGGAAGATATCGATTTCAAAAAGGAAGCATATACGATATCCGATGAAATCATACGACTTGATTACTTCGGCAAGCGACAACAACAGCATAGAATGTAGGAAGAAGGCTATCTTCCTACGTAGCAGTACAGCCACCTGTCAGGCCAGAGACTGCATATCATTCAAACGCTTGTAATATCCATCTTTCTCCAGCAATGCTTCATGCCTTCCGCGTTCCACAATTTCTCCTTCATAAAGCACACAGATTTCATCCGCATTCTTTATGGTAGAAAGGCGGTGGGCAATAGCAATCGTTGTGCGAGTCTTCATCAAACGCTCCAAAGCCTCCTGCACCAAACGTTCGGATTCTGTATCAAGAGCAGAAGTCGCTTCATCGAGAATAAGAATAGGCGGATTCTTCAGAATGGCACGGGCAATACTGACACGTTGCCGCTGTCCGCCGGAAAGTCTGCCGCCACGGTCACCGATATTCGTATTGTACCCTTGCTCTGTTTCCATGATGAAATCGTGGGCATTGGCTATTTTTGCCGCTTCAATCACTTGTTCCAATGTAGCATTCTCTACACCGAAAGCGATATTATTGAAGAAAGTATCATTGAACAGGATAGCTTCCTGATTTACGTTCCCTATCAATCCCCGTAAGTCGTGAATACGGAAATCCTTGATATTGACACCATCAATCAAAATCTCGCCGAAGTGTATGTCATGATAACGCGGCAACAAATCTACCAACGTAGACTTACCCGAACCGGACTGTCCGACCAGTGCAATCGTCTGTCCCTTAGGAACAACAAGATCGATATGTTTCAGGACCTCCCGCTTACCATCGTAACTGAAAGAGACATTCTTAAACTCTATCTTACTGTTCATCCCGTGCAAAGGTTTCGGGTTTGCCGGTTCTTTAATCGGGTTTTCAGCTTTCAATATTTTGTCCACACGTTCCATAGAAGCCAAACCTTTCGGAATATTGTATCCTGCCTTCGCAAACTCTTTCAGCGGATTAATGATGCTATAGAGAATAACCATATAAAAAATGAACGTAGGAGCTTCCAGCGAAGAATGTTCATCGCCTAAAATCAGCATACCTCCAAACCAAAGCACCAGCACAATGAGAAGCGTTCCCAGGAACTCACTCATCGGGTGAGCCAAGGCCTGACGGATAGCTACTCTATTAGTTGCATCACGCAATTCGTTACTGCATCTGGTGAAGCGGTCCACCATCTTATCTTCAGCAATAAAGGCTTTGATGATGCGCAAACCACCCAACGTCTCTTCCAGTTGAGACATAGTGTCGCTCCACTTGCCCTGTGCCTCCAGCGACTGACGTTTCAGTTTCTTGCCGACCTTACCCATCAACCAACCCATTCCGGGAAGCACGACTACAGTGAATAAAGTCAGTTGCCAACTGGTGATAATAAGCGTTGAGAAGTAGAGCAAAATCAAGATAGGATTTTTTAGCAACAAATCCAGCGAACTGGTAATGGAGTTCTCGATTTCCCCCACATCACCACTCATGCGGGCAATGATATCTCCTTTCCGCTCCTGAGAGAAGAAACCGAGCGGCAGATGCATGACTTTGGAATAAACCATAACACGGATATCGCGAACAACTCCCGTACGCAAAGGAATCATGACGGCTGAAGAGCCGAAGTAACAGGATGTCTTCAACATCGTCATGAAAGCGAGGAAAAGTCCCATAAAAAGAAGCGTCATTATCGGTCCGTGTACTTCAATCAAGCGGGTGACATAGTAATAGAAGTTATTTATCGCCACATCTTTCAGGTCCTCACTTCCCCACTCCATAAAATGATATACCTTTGCACCTTCACCTGTCTTAAACAGGATGTTCAGAATAGGAATCAACAAGGTAAATGAGAATACATTGAAAACGGCCGATAAAACGTTGAGCACGATTGCCCATCCTATATACTTCTTATAAGGCGACACAAAACGTCGCATCAGTTGCAGGAATTCCTTCATTGCTTGGCATTTAACGAATTAGGGGGACAAAGATACAAGAAAAATCCTTAAGATAAAGAATATATATCAATATTAACGAGATTTATCCATACACGCCCGCCAACCAACAAGCCTTGCAGGCATATCTATACCTGCTACAGCTTATAGTTGCGATTGCTACAAAGGAACGAGAAAAACGGATAATAATGAAGAAATACAATACCACTTACATATCTTCCAAACTATTTTGAGCGAATGCAAGCTCCTGTATACGGACTAATTCCGCTATCTCTTTTTCTCTGTTATAGAACTTCATACATTGTCTTTTTATATTGCTTCCCTTCCATACTTTAATATGAGGTTAATCATCCGATAATAGTCCCTCATGTGAAGCAAAACAATCCATACGGAGCAAAATATCTGAAACTTTCCAACAGTTGTTTCGATATTGCTTTATGGAATCCGGCACATTCTTCCCGCCAACTGCAATCCCAGTTCGAAAAACAGCATAATTACTAATGCTATCTCCAAAAACACTCTCCCCCACTCCCTTAAATGAGTAATCACAGCATCCCAATATATTTAACAATGAGGGATATATATCTTCTTGTCCAATCACCTTATCTGTAAATGTCGACGGCAGAGGGCTATTTAAGATGACAAGAGGAACGAAGCAGTCCTCAGCTACTAACTGCTCACGGCCTTCATACCTATTATAAGTCATTTGTTCGTGATCACCTGTAATTACAATAATACTATTCTCAAATAATCCTTCTTTTTTCAATCCATCAATAAACCGAGCAATACGCCTATCAACAGCCTGTATAGCAATCAAATAGTTTTTCACTTCACTATCCTTAAAATCCTCTTTTAGCAAAGGAGTATCTGTAATCGTAGGTTCTGTATAAGGCATATGACTTGAGTATGTGACCAATTGAGCATAAAAAGGTTGTTTCAAATTCTTCAGATGCAAAAGTCCCTTCTCAAACATATTTTTATCTGCATCCTTAAACGCAGCCTCCTCCTGCATCTTATCGTAAAGTTTGTCAAAACCATAAGCAATGGATGTTGCCCCCTGATTCCAGAAATCTTCCCCATCACATATAAATGAAACCGAAGTATATCCCTTTTCCTTCAAAGCCTTAGCCAATGAAGGGAACTCATTACCAACGCACAAGCTTGACGCAGCACCTACATTAAGTGGCAAAAGTCCTGTATTAATGATTAATTGCGCATCACTTGAACGGCCATCTTTTACCTGAGAAAGTACCTTCGGAAAGTAGACTGTACCTTCCGCACTTACACATTTGTTTATATAAGGCGTGATTTCTATTCCCTTATGTTTCATCCCTACCGTCCAGCTCTGAAATGATTCAACCAAAATAAGTATCAAGTTCCTTCGTAAAGTTTTCACCGAATTGCAGCTACAAAAATGTTGTCTGCCTTTCAATTCATCCATAAAAGTATAAGCCCACTCTTTTTCTTCATTAGAAACGCTACGTTGCAACCTAATTTGATAAATCCAATAATTGATAATCCCATACTCCTTAAATGCTGCCGGACCTATAATAGAAAATCGATGCATAGGCTGATCATAAGCCGGACGTTTATTAGGCCAATAGGGAATGGAAGCCAAAACGCCTACAAAGAGAACAATTATGACAGACTTATAGAGAGCAATTCTTGATTTCAGATTTCGATATATGAATATGTAGAAAAGAATAAAACACAAGGAGGGCAATACTATCAACGCGTCTTTCAGATGAATAGAATCCCAAATACTACCGCTCAATCCTCTCAAATTACTAAACATCAGATAAGAAGACAAGGGCATAATGGTTACATAAGTACGAAAATACCAAATGATAGATAGCAAATACAAATTAAAAAATAAAAGATACGGCAAGATGATTCGTTTCTTCCTACAAAATAAAACAGGAGAAGCAAACAACATTGCATCTATAATTCTTCTTATTTTTACAGCACCAGTCCTATCATAAGGCACATTGATACAATGCTCTAATTGTCCGATAGCGATAAATAAACAAAATGATAAAAGAAAGTATATAAACAAACGCCGTGTTATTATCTCTTTCCCCTCTTGAAGCCTAATTCCTTTCATTATAGCCAATAGTAGTTACATCATTAAACAAAAAATTACTCCGCTAAGATATAAACAATACCAACAAACAGCATACAATTATGCGTTAAAAATAATAATATTTTAAACCACTATACTATCCCCAATGGTCGATGTCGTTTTTTATAAACAAGCATACTGTCCGCTTTTGAGCAAAAGTATAGGAGAATACATTTTAGTGCTGCTGCCCCTACCTCACTGTTTTTTTATCACAAAAGTGTTGCAAACAACCATTATAGCAGACTAAATTATTACCTTTGCAAAGCCACTCTAAAAACACAAAAAGGATGAAAGAAGTAACTCTCAGCATTATTACCGTGAACTTCAATAACAACTTCGGATTACAAAAGACAATACGAAGTATTCAGTCACAATCATACTCTGATTATGAGCATATCATCATTGACGCCAACTCTACAGATGGAAGTAAAGAAACCATCATCAAATATTCCCAAGAGACCTCTCACTTAAAATACTGGGTATCAGAACCAGATAAAGGAATTTATGACGGTATGAACAAAGGGCTCAAACATGCTAAAGGAAAATACATATACTTCCTGAACTCTGGAGATTTCTTATTCGACACTAATGTTCTGGCTTCCATATCATTCGATGATACAGAATACATCTGCGGAAATATGAGAATAATATATTCAGATACAGAATATGAAGATATCGTTCCACCTGAAAAGATTGACGGACTATTTCTATTAAAAAGTTTTCTACCACACCCGGCTTCTTTCATTCATCATTCATTATTTATGAACCAAGAGTACAGAAGAGATTATAAAATTATCTCCGATTGGATACACATGGTTGACAACCTCGTCCTGAAAGGGTGCAGTTACAAACATGTCAACATTCTGATTTCCAAATTCGATAGTACCGGACTTAGTTCCACCAACGGTTCCATCGGACTCTATGAGCGCAACAAATGGATAAAGGAAAATATTCCTCCCCGCATTTATGCCTCCTTAATGGAATTAGACGACCTTAAAAGTTCGATACTGGGAAGTATTATTCCAATAGTCAATAAGAAAAAACATCGCACACAAAAGCGGATAAAAAAGATTGTCCTATTACTCGCAAGAATATTTAAATAGAAGTATGGCTAAATAAGTTTAGCCATACATCAGTTTTCAATCAAGTGATACACCTTTTGCATGGTTTGTTTTACATCAAAGATTTTGGATCTTTCTTTTGCTTTCAGCTTAAAGTCATCATGTAACTGTTGGTTATCCACCAAAGTTTTTAGCCCTTCATAAATAGACACATCATCGTGCCCGGTAAGCACACCATACTTCCCATCATCCAATAACTCTACCGAGCCTGCTGTTCTCGTTGCCACCACAGGTATACCCAGAGCTAAAGCCTCACAAATGACAAAAGGGAGTCCTTCCGAAACAGAAGTGCTAACCAGTACATCCGCCGCAGCCAAGTAAGGGTATGGAGGATTTTGAAATCCCAAGAAACTTACGCAGTCACTCACTCCAAGAGAATCACACAAAGCCAACAAAGAATCTTTATTATCTCCAATTCCCAATATCTGGAAAGACAAAGTATAACCATTATCCTTAAACATCTTTGCCACCCGTACCAGTCTATCAAACCCTTTCACATCTATCAAACTGCCTATAGCTATAATTGTAAAAACAGAGTGCAATACTTCTTTCTGGGAAGCAAGTCTACGTATTTTCTCAACATCCACAATATTATAAATACAATGTTTAGGAATATCTATATCATACAGTTTGTCAAAAGCCCCCATAGCATTGCGCGAGACGAAAACTATTTCATCCATATTCATATAACATGACTTTTCGTATCCGGGAAGCTTGAAAAAATTAGTTGTCCAATGATAATTATACAAATCACAGTGAACCCACGTTATATTCTTTTTAGCACGATGACGTATCAAGTTATGAAAAAGCAAAGCATTTCCCTCGATATAAGAAATTATCGCATCAAACTTCTTCTCTCTTATTTTATACAAAATTCTCCAACGAAGAAGCGTAGTTGAGCCTTTCTTCAAAAAATAACGGAAAGATTTCCTTTTTAAGGAATCTCGCAGATACCCTCTTTTCTCACCATACAAATATATGACCTCTACAGGTTCAGGTATCTGGCTCATATAAATACCACTATAATAAACGACACATAAAGTCACATGATAACGTTCATAATCAAAATTAGCGAGCAATTCTACAAGAGCCTTTTCAGCTCCACCACCATGCAAACCTCCTATTATAAAAAGTACATTTTTCATATTCATTACAAAACAAGTTGATATATAGTATCCATCGTCTGTGCCATGTTGAACATTTCAGCACGTTCCAATGATTTCTTCGAAAATTCTCTTCTTAAATCTTCATTATTCAGTAAAGCCGTAATTCCCTCATATATAGAGTCATCCGTATGTTCAGTCAACACTCCATACTCTCCATTATCAAGCAATTCCAAAGCACCGGCCGTCTTAGTAGCAACAACCGGCAAGCCTAAAACTAAGGCTTCACAAATAACCAAAGATAAACCCTCTGACAAAGAAGTGCTAATATAAATATCTGAATTACTCAAATAAGGATATGGATTACTCTTAAATCCCATAAAAACAACTTCATCCTGCACATTCAGCCTCTTACTTAAATCTATTAAATTATCAAGTTCTTCTCCTTGTCCTATTATTTGAACACTAAATGCATAGCCTTCATCTTTTAGCCTTTTCGCCAAACGCAACAACCGATCATATCCTTTTACCGGTGCTAAACGCCCGATAGCTGTTATAACAGTACCGGTTCGGAGTAAATCATCTTTTTTGCCACCTGCCATTCGGATAGCATTTACATCAATCAGATTATACAAACACAAATGATTATTACCCAATTGATACATCTTTTCAAAATTACCCATTATATTTTTAGAGACAAAGACAATATCGTCCATCTTTGCATAAGCTTCTCTTTCTGCTTCTTCATATTTAAAAGCATCCGGTACTGTATAATGAAAGTTAAGCAAGTCACAATGCACCCAAGTGATATTTTTAAGAGCACGATCTGCGACAAGGCTATGGAACACCAAAGGATAACCTTCTAAAAAGGAAATAATCACATCATACGACTTTCCTAACTTTTGCCATAGCCGAAATTTAAAAAGAAGAGTATTCTGGTATTTACGGTAATAACGAAAGGATTTACGATAAAAAGAATTACGTCTCGGATATAGCACAATGATATTTACCTCTTTAGGTATGCTATCCAAATATTCACCCTCATAATATAACAAACAGACAGTTACTCGAAAACGAGAATAGTCAAAAACTTTAAGTAATTCTATTAAAGCCTTTTCTGCTCCCCCACCTACAAAACTTGTTATAAAAAATAATATATGTTTCATTACTCTCTATTTTATCCATTTATAGAAATAAATGAATTCCTCTATCAAATTACAGTTTATAGAACCGATGTCCTCTAATCCCCAATCTAAGTACTAATTTAAAATAATATTCATCACAATAAGCTTGTAATTTTTCCCCGAATGTCAACTTGCAGCCGGAAAAAGCGTCCACCTTACTCAAATAAAAAAAATACTTAAGCCGGAAAGGATGTCTGCACGACTTCTCCCAAGGTTTAGGTTTCCATGAATAATGCAATATTACAGGATGAAGAAGAACAGATTTCATCTCCTTCTCATCCCTTTTTCTCCATTCTTTGATTACATAATAATGATAAAAGGATTCTTCCACATTCCACTTCTGAGATACATGCCGACATTTATCATGCAACAAAGCATTCAGCACATCTTGATCATGCGCCCTTATTTTATCATAATGCGAAGAAATATAATCAAAAAATACCTCCGTCAAATTATTACTTCGCCAATATTCTAAGTTTACCAATAAAACTCCAGCATTAAAATAACCATATTTCTCATCATACTCCAACCTCTCATAAACATCTTTAGCCGAGGTATTCAGTTCGTCAACAGCTGCCAAAGCATATCCTTTCAACGATGTATCCCAAAACTCTTTCAGGGAACCATCTACTACGATATCACAATCCAAATACAACACCTTCTTTAACTCTTGAGGCAACAAAGTAACCATCAGCAACCTGTAATAGGTCGCTATCGTCAAATGATCTGTAGCTTTAATAGGACAAGAAAGCAACTTATCGGGATCGACAGAATAGTACGAGAACACCCCCTGATAAAACTCAACAAGCTCTTTTATCATTTTCCGGTTTTCAAGAGTCAACGCATCTGAAAGCAAGTGAATAGAGTGCTTTTCCCCTTTATTATTTTCAAAAAAAGACACCAGCATACAGCAACAATGCTGAACGTAATTATTATCTATAGAACATACAATATCCATCTCTTATCAAAAAATCAAATGTACTAATTAAACAACCCATATATCTGCTGCATAATTTTATCTACAGCAAAAATTTCCGAGCGTCGAAGCGCTTTTTCCGCATATTCAGACCTCAACCTCTCATCGTCTACCAACATCTTAATTCCCTTATATATATCCTCTTCGTCATGTTCCGTTAAAACACCGCATCGCCCTTCATCCAACAATTCCGTAGCACCTGCAGTACGGGTCGCCGCAACAGGAACCCCCAACCCCATAGCCTCACCAATAACTAATGAAAAACCTTCTGATAAAGAAGTGCTGACGTACATATCCGAACTCTTCAAGTAAGGATAAGGATTATTCATGAAGCCTAAAAAATGAACCTGCGCCTGTACCTTCAAATCATGACAAAGCTTCTTCAATTGTTCCTCTTTATCCCCTTCTCCTATTATTTGAAAATGGATAGAATAACCGGCATCACTGAAGCGTTTCGCCACATACACCAATTTCTCAAAAGCCTTTACCCTATTCAGCGTTCCCATAGTCGTTACAGTAAAGCAAGGATAAGATATTTCTTCCTTTGCAGCCAATGCCTGAATATGTTTCGTATCGATTATATTGTATATACATGTAGCAGGCACAGACAAGGCAAACATATTTGAAAAGCTATTCATCGCCTGATGAGATACAAAAACAATCTTATCCATAGTGGCATAACATTTCTTTTCTGCAGACAAACTGGGAAAAGCCGCCATCGTCCAATGATAAGTAGACAAATCACTGTGTACCCATGTTATGTTCATCCCGCCTTTATCTCTTATCAGACTGTGCAAAAGCAAAGCACGTCCTTCTAAAAAAGAGACGATTACATCATAGGAATTTTTAATCCGCTTTTGCAGCTGATACCTAAGCATATAAGAAAAGCCGCCATATCTCTTATAATAGCGGAATGCCTTACGGCAAAAGGTATGATTTTTCTTATATAGAAAGATAAGTTCAACTTCCTTCGGAATATCATTTTTATAGACCCCTTCCGGATAAGCCACAAGAAGAGAAACATGATAATGTGTATAATCAAATCGCCTGAGCAAATCCAACAAGACTTTCTCAGCTCCACCTCCTCGTAAATTTTCAATTATAAATAATATCTCTTTTCTCACTTGTCATTCATAAATTTCTCCATTATCAGATTCACTATCTCCATTTGATCGGAACTGAATTTACGGGCAAAGAGCTGTTCCGAATGAATGAGTTCTTCATAATCTTGTTTGCGCCAGACATAAGGAGCGCCTCGTTTCCAGTCAATTAGGCGCATATTCCCTTCATTGTCATCGTCAACGTGATAAATGTTGCCTTTATAAGGAGAATTCCATAAAATGGTTTGCACAAATATTTCATCAGGGCACAAAGTGTACTTAAAGCGCTTCAAAACGAAAGCCTTTTCCTTGACCAAATACTGGCAGAAGTCGTGAGTAATGCTAAACCACTGCGAACCTTTTTGGAAACCCATTTCCCGCTTCCTGCGGAAGTGAATCAATTTTTGCAGAATCAATGCAAAGTTATAAAAGGGTACGGTAAGAGCATGCCACTTGTCACTGGGGCGTAAACTCTTGGTGAACAGATAATAGCGGGATATTTTCCGATCCAAATCTTTCTGATGTTCCGAACTTTGCCAATAGCCCACAAATTCTTTCCCGGCGTTTTGCCGGAAGAAGTCGTGAATGTAGTCCTGACTCTTAATAGGAAGATCAGCACCGGACAGCAAATGGTAGTAGGAATAGACGCCATGCTCCACAGCGGCCTCCATCAATATGAATTCCGCCTCAACAAGACTGATGTCCCCCCAATAAAGTTTGATAGGAGCAGATACAAGATGAAACTGTGCCTTTAACATTTGATAGTTCCGCATTTTTTTACGTAATGCTCTGGAACGACGATCTATGTACAGATAGATATCATTCCGTTCATCGTCGAGCATCGTTAAAAGGCTCTTCAATACTGGGTACTCATTGTGTGCAATTATTAAATAAGCATGCTTCATTAGAAAATTTCTAAAATATGTCTAGGCTATATTATTACAAAAATACACTATATTTCGATACCATGTTCATTTTTAGAGAAATATTTTATATCAAGAGGCGGAAATTTATCTATAAAGAGGAGAAATTATCTTTTTTTCATGAGCGCAATCCGATCTTTTGGGATTTGTAGCTTTTTAAGTTATCTTTGCGAGATACAATAAACATAATACCGAAAAGAATGAAACAGTATGATTATCTGATTGTCGGCAGCGGCTTGTTCGGAGCAGTATTTGCCCATGAAGCGCAAAAAGCCGGAAAGCGTTGTCTGGTCGTAGAAAAACGCACGCACACGGGTGGAAATATCTACTGCGAAGAAATAGCCGGTATACATGTACATAAATATGGCGCGCACATATTCCATACGGACAACAAAGAGGTATGGCAATATGTAAACCAACTTGTCGAGTTTAATCGTTACACCAATTCACCGATAGCCAATTATGAAGGAAAGTTATATAACCTTCCCTTCAATATGAATACATTCTATCAGCTTTGGGGAGTGCGCACTCCCGATGAAGCCAAAGCCAAGATAAAAGAACAATGCAAGGAATACGAATACATCACCAATCCTCAAAATCTGGAAGAACAAGCCCTTAAGCTTTGTGGAAAAGATATCTATCAGCGCTTGATAAAGGGATATACGGAAAAGCAATGGGGGCGTGCCGCAACAGAACTTCCGGCATTTATCATCAAACGCATTCCTTTCCGTTTCGTTTTCGATAATAATTATTTCAACGATCCATACCAAGGCATTCCTATCGGAGGCTACAATTGCCTCATCAATGCTTTATTGAAAGGTATTGACGTCCGTATAGGAGTAGATTATATAGAACATCGTCAGGAATTAGATGCCTTAGCCGAAAAAGTGCTTTACACTGGCTGCATAGATGAGTATTTTAATTACGTCTGTGGCCCCTTAGAATATCGTAGCCTGCGTTTTGAGCATAAACATCTAAAAGATATCGAAGATTTCCAAGGAAATGCAGTTGTCAATTATACAGCACGCGAAATACCCTACACCCGTATCATTGAGCACAAGCATTTCGAGTTTGGCAAGCAACCCTCCACAATCATCACCTATGAATATCCCGATGATTTTGAAAAAGGGAAAGAGCCCTATTATCCCGTAAACGACGAAGACAATACCAAAATATTCAAAAAGTATCAAGCACTTGCACAAAAAGAGAAAAACGTATTGTTCGGAGGAAGGCTGGCTCAATATACATACGCCGATATGGATGATACAGTGGCAGCGGCACTAAAACTATGGAAAGATTCAAGAATCATATCCGCACAATAAACAATTACCTTGGAATCTTCTGCAATAGCAGATTATTGTTCCAATGCTTCTTTATCTATATACCTCCAGCGCTGCGACCACCACAAGCCACCCATAAGGCAAAACCTTCGCATACAGCTCCACCAAAAAGTATTCCTTATGTGTTTCAAACAAATGGTTTGAATATCCGGATGTTCAATACCGCCAATAATATAGTTCAAAAGCGGATAATCCGAATGGATGATACAAAGTTTACTCATTACCCATAACAATATTCGATACCTCTTAAATTCCTCATCCTTTCAGCCTTACTTCAGAATTTATATTATATAATCGGTCCGTAAGTGTTTTTTAAACGCCCATACGTTTAGAAAGGAGTTCCGCTAATCTTTACAAATCTTCTTAAAGAACTCCGGTATGGTAGTATCCACATAAATAAATCCATCCTTGCAGAGTTTGTCAAAAGTCGGGCTTCCTATGACGCGTTCATATTCCATTTCCAGCTTGCCCTCTTTGTACAACTGGTAAAAGTAACGCCAGTGGCGACCACCATGCTTGCTGCTATGCTGCTCCAACTGCTTGCCGCCATTTATCATCTTCTCCATAAAGTGCTGCTTGCCACGTATATTGTAATGGTAGACGCGTATCTTCCCAAACTCCGACCGTTTAGGAAACATAGTCACCTTATGATTTCCCATAGAAATCTGAAGGTAACAAGTGGCACGATGAATAACTTTCTTGTTCTGACGTTCGAACAAAGAATAAAGAGACAAATCATATAACTCCGGCTCGGAAACCGCCTTCACCATTTTATCCCATTGCCAGAAGGGCTTGCCTTCTTCCGGATAAACGCTTCTCATCTCACAATTCAGCACATTGACATGAGTGGCGGATAATTCCGTCTTAAGATTACCGGAAGGCGAATACCACAATTCGTCTGCATCGGCATTAATCACCCAGTCAGCTTTATAAACAGTTTTGGCTTTCCAAATCATACGGTCCACCCATTCTTTCTGCTCATAGTTAGTGGCTGTTTCTTCGATGACTTCTTTCACCCAGCCTTTTTCCTTGTATTTCCGGATAATCTCCGAAGTGCGATCCGTAGAATTATTGTCGGTAATGATAAACCCATCTACCCCCATCGCTTTATGGAACAATAGATTATCCTCCAACACATCCTCCTCATTCTTCACCAGCAGCGTCATTATCAGCCGTGGAGAAGGGGTTAGCCGAAAAGCCTTAAAACTTTCGGCGAGGGCAAAACCTACCTTTTTCAATAAATACAAACTCATCGTTTACAGGCATTAATTGATTGCTACGGTTAACCAACCGGCAGGGTAAATATTCGGAGTCTCACAATGACGGAACCAACGGTTCGGAGCAATGACAATCTTATCCTCACGAGGATTCAGCCAGGCTCCCCACCAACTGAATGTGCTGTTGCAAATAATATGGTGGCGACAACAACTCATCAACATCATATCCTGCCAGCTGTCCTCACCCTTATTCCAGTCAACATAAACAACATTCTCCAGCGGAAGGTTCTCCCTAACCCAGGGTATGTCGTCCGAGAACACATAATAAGAAGGATGATTCATCCGCTGATTCATCTCGGCTATAGCATTCTGATAATAAGGCAACTGGCATATACTTCCTGTGGTTTCCCAATGTTTCGGCAGCAGATAGTCGCCCCGACGGATATGTAAAGACACGGCATTCGCATCCGACCCGATCTGTTCCAGCAGCCGGAGGCTCCGCTCGTTAGCATTCCGTTTATCAAAAGTAAAAGCTTCCCGCACATCATCCTTTATATCCGCAAAAAACCGTTCGGACTGATAAAAGCCTTTAAAATAGAGTAAAGGCCAAAAATATTTCTTTTCAAAAGCCCGCAGACTATTGGGATCTTGCTTACGCTCATATATCTTCTTGAAAAAAAGGAATTCAATCACCTTCTTCAAAGGCTGGTTAATACAGAATTCCGTATGCGGAAGATTGAACACACGATGCATCTCATAACCATAGTGCACCTTATAATGAACCATATCCGAAAGATCTATGCGCACTTTTGGAAAACGCTTCTTCATCCGCAGATAAAAAGCATAGATAAACATTTGATTTCCTAAACCACCTGTTACTTTAATAAGTCTCATCGCCCAATCGTTTTTTTACATATCCTACTTCATTATCCCAAGCTTTTCGTGTATACCGTCACGATACGCTTTCCATAATTTGGAGACATCGCTCCAGCGCCAGGCATCCGCAAAGGGAGAGGTAATCAAAGCTACAAGAATATATCCCATCACCCCATTAAAGCCACGAAGATATCTGACCGCCACATTACGCCCATAATGGTGATTAAGATAAGTAGAATTGCGTATTTGATAAAAACGTTTCCATTTTTTCTTTTTGCCACGCTCGCTCCAGCTGTCATTTGAAAAGAATTTCTCTTTATCCATCAGAGCTGTAGGGACATATACAATCTTAAACCCGGCTTGCACAGTACGAAAACAATAATCCGTATCATCGCAGAATATAAAGAGCTCTTTGTTGGGAAGTCCAACCTTTTCAACCACCGCGCGCCGTATAAGTGGTCCTTCAAATGCAGTTCCCTTAATTTCGGTAGGGCCGGTCACCACTTGCTTCGCCAGTTTCTTACTATACATTGAGGCGAACGGATTTGTCAGGTTATATTCTTGGAAATCATGAGTAAAAAGCTTGCCGTCCTGAAGCCTGCGGGGAGCAAGAATACCAATATCCGAACGGCCGGCTTCAGCCAACAGTCCCTCCAGACAGTCTGCCCGCGGAAAGACATCATCATCCATACACCATATCCAGTCTGCGCCGGCCCGGCAGGCATACTCCATACCTGTATAGAATCCTCCCGCACCTCCTACATTCGACTGATGAATAACGATAAGCCCTGTTTGCCCCTTCAACCATTCAGCTGTTCCATCCGTACTTCCATTATTTACTACTACAATAGAAGATATCGGCTTATTTTGTTGCAAACAATATATATTCTTTTTCAGCAAGTCTAAGCGGTTATATGTCACCACTACGGCTATAATGTTCATGGCAGACTCCTTTCTTAATAAAGATCATCTATTTTTCCGGTTTGCTTACTCCGATAAGCAGCCATCAATTCACAACACTTCTCAACATCAAAACCACGTATCTTGGCATACTCTTCGGCCATATACCGGTGCATTTGAGGGGAAGCCGGCAAACGCTCAAAGTTCTTGCAACCGGCTTTCATGCTTACATGACCGATATGCATCCGGTTCAAATCTACAATTTCTATCTTGATTGTGCCATCGGCCTGCTTCTGAAAAAGAATATTCCCGCGACCGTAGTCCTTATGCGCATAGCCATTTTCATGCAGAATAGCAGTAGTCCGTCCGATAGCCCGCAAAACCTCTTCAGAATAATCAATTTGCCGTTCGAATAAATCAGAATAAATATAAGGACATGTGGACAAACAGCTGACATAATAACTCCTATTAAACGAAAGTCCGGAACGTTCATCCATCCAAGCCACCGGCTGTGGAGTTCCGACCCCCATTTCAAGAAAGCGCTTCGCATACAAATAGGAGCGCTTTGCCTTTGAGGCACGAAAAATCCCATAGATAAAACGATTTATCAGATTGGGCTGGTGGAACGATTTCACCACATAAGTCCGCCCTCCACATTCCATCTTTCTCAGTTCATTGCGCCCTTTATGAATCACCACGCCTTCACCTCTAAGGAAACGCGCTGACAACGATTTGATGAAACACTCCAAATCCTTATAATCCGGATGGACAGCCAATACACATGGATGAAAAAAACGATATATAGCGGCCATCAGCCCCTGCTCTTTTATCATAATAAATCTATCTAAGTCTTTATAGACAATGTCATCTCACAGCATTAGAGACAACGGAATTCGCAACAAATATAAGTAATATTTAAAATACATCCAAACTTTTACAAAAAGCGGAACAATGCTCAAATCTTATCCAGCCCCTTTGTATATTTCAACCAATAATACTTCAACGGATTCTTATATTTCAATTGTTTCCACGGACGACTGCCATGTGGACGGTGCCACACAGGAAGTGTAGTAAACAGATAATTCTGGAATCCCTCTTTCAACGACTGATGAGAAATGGTCACATCATGCCAGTTCTTTTCAGGGTCTAACTGATGGAAATCAAAGGAACGGAGAAACTTCAACGTCAGGAGCGAGCAACAGAAGCTACAATGCTTTTTCTCAGGAAACACCTGGTTTTCGCGTCCTTTTGCAAACAAATAGGGATAGTTTATCTCCCCCTTCTCGTCTACGGTGACAGCAGCGGCAATGCCGCAATCTCCCCTTTCCAAAGCGCCATCGAACAACGCCTGCAAAGTATTGTTCTTCACTACGACATCAGACTCCACTATAATCAGTCCGGCCTCTTCCGCAACAGCCCGCTCTTGCGCCATTTGCAGAACTTGCAAATAATTAGGCGAAGGATGATTTGTGATATCCGCAAGATTCACCAGTTCAAAGCCCAGTCTTGCGGAAGCTTCCTGCAATCTGGCCGTATTCTCCTCCGTACTGAAATCATTATAAATGGTATAGGTAAAAGGAGTTTTAAAGTCAGATGCCATAATAGCATCTACCGTCTGTAAAGTCAATTCTATGGAGTCCTTTACAGGCGTAATGATATGGATACACTTCATTCCTTATAACTGTTTTTTCTTTATTCTACAAACCGTGATATTTGTACAAGTTGACAAAGTTATGTATTATTTGGCACACAGCCAAACAGTTTACCGCTTTTATAACTAACTTTGCCTGCAACAAATATAGAAAGAAAAAAAGAAAATGAGAATCATAGTTGACAACAAAATACCGTTTATAAAAGAAGCCATCGAAAAAATAGCCGATGAAGTGATGTACGTTCCCGGAAAAGATTTTACCCCGGCGTTGGTGAAAGAGGCGGATGCACTGATTATCCGCACACGCACCCATTGCAATCGCGAATTGCTGGAAGGAAGCCGGGTGCGCTTCATCGCAACCGCCACCATCGGTTTCGACCATATAGATACGGAATACTGCCGTCAGGCAGGTATAGTCTGGAAAAATGCTCCGGGATGCAATTCTGCCTCCGTAGCCCAATACCTGCAATCTACGCTCCTGCTATTGGAGGCGTCGAAAGGAAAGAATCTATCAGAAATGACAATCGGAATTGTAGGAGTCGGAAACGTAGGAAGCAAAGTGGCAGGTGTAGCCCGCGAACTGGGCATGCGGGTATTGCTGAACGACCTGCCACGGGAAGACGAAGAAGGGAGCACAGACTTCAGCTCTTTACAAATCCTTGCCGAAGAATGTGACGTACTCACTTTCCATGTACCTTTATATAAGGAAGGAAAATACAAAACCTTCCATTTGGCTAATGACACATTCTTCCGTTCATTGAAACGCCACCCCGTCATCATCAATACCTCCCGTGGCGAAGTGATAGAAACAAATGCTTTATTGAAAGCCCTTGAAACCCGGCAAATATCCGATGCGGTCATCGATGTATGGGAGAATGAGCCGGACATCAACCTCACCTTATTAAATAAGGTATTCATTGGCACCCCACATATCGCCGGTTATTCAGCCGACGGAAAAGCCAACGCCACACGTATGGCCCTGGACTCCCTTTGTAGCCATTTCAGCATACAGACCGAATATCTCATCACCCCGCCCGCGCCTGAAAATCCGGTCATCACCGCCACTACCCCGGCAGAAGCCTGCCTACAGATGTACGACCCGCGAAGAGACAGCGAAACATTGAAGGCACACCCCGAACTCTTTGAACAACTGAGGGGAGATTATCCGCTGCGGCGTGAAAAAACGGCATTCTCAGTCCAGCTTACCGTTAAAGGATAGCAAGCAACTTCTTTTTCGAAGGAAATTCAGCCGGCAACGCCTTTTGGTCAGAACCTCTTCTTGCCTACGTCTTCTCCGCCTCTTCTCCACTCCTATAGCGAGCCAAAAACAGTGGAGCAGGTGTGGAGAAGATATGGACCGGGTATGGAGAAGGTACGGTGCGGAGATAAATATTCTAAACCTCCGATTCAATCAGCTCTTCTATCACTTTCGGATAAATCTCATATTCCAGCACATGGATGCGTTGCGCCAACTCCTCCGGTGTATCTTCCGGCAACACCGGACATTTCACCTGGCGAATAATGGCTCCTTCATCATAATGTTCATTGGTATAATGTATAGTGATGCCGCTCTCTTTCTCGCCCGCAGCAATAACCGCTTCATGTACGCGGTCGCCATACATTCCTTTTCCGCCAAACTTGGGCAACAGCGAGGGATGAATATTTATCATTTTATTGGAATAAGCATGCAAAATAACGTCCGGCACGCGAGCCAGAAAACCTGCCAGCACCACAAAGTCTATTTTATGCTCCCGCAGTACAGATAAAATCACATCGCCGCTCTCCCAGTCACTCTTGGGAAAATGGAAACAAGACACTCCTAACCCGCGAGCACGTTCTAAAACGAACGCATTCTGCCGATTAGTCAAAACCAAGGCCACACAAGCCGAACTTTTTTCCTGGAAATAACGAATGATATTTTCGGCATTCGTTCCACTTCCCGATGCTAAAACAGCGATATTTTTTCTCATAAAACCTACTTTTTGTGCACAAAACCGTGAAAAATGTGCAAAACTCTGCATTTATTTCCTCAAATATTTGCGAGTGACGATAAATATTTATTCCTTTGCCCCGCAAATTTAAAGAAAAAAACTATTTATTAATTAAAAACTTAAAGTTATGTCTGAAATTGCATCAAGAGTGAAAGCGATTATCGTCGATAAATTAGGCGTAGAAGAATCAGAAGTTACTAACGAAGCTAGCTTCACTAACGACCTGGGAGCTGATTCTCTTGACACTGTAGAACTTATCATGGAATTCGAAAAAGAATTCGGTATCTCTATTCCTGATGACCAAGCTGAAAAGATTGGTACTGTAGGTGATGCTGTATCTTACATCGAAGAACACGCTAAGTAATCTTAATCCATTCATATCTTAGTATGGAATTAAAAAGAGTTGTAGTAACAGGTCTTGGCGCCATTACTCCCATTGGCAACAGTGTTCCCGAGTTTTGGGAAAACCTTGTGAATGGGGTTAGTGGAGCGGGACCTATTACTCATTTCGACGCTTCCCTTTTCAAGACTCAATTTGCCTGCGAAGTGAAAGGCTTCGAAGCAACCAAATATATCGACCGCAAAGAAGCACGCAAGATGGACTTGTATACACAATATGCCATTACCGTAGCCAAAGAAGCGGTTGAGAACTCTGGCCTTGACGTCGAAAATGAGGATTTAAACAGAATCGGTGTCATCTTTGGCGCCGGTATTGGTGGTATCAATACATTTGAGGAAGAGGTCAGTAATTATGCCTTGAACGGAAAAGAGAACGGTCCCAAGTTCAATCCGTTCTTCATCCCTAAGATGATTTCGGATATTGCTGCCGGACAAATTTCAATTATGTATGGTTTCCACGGACCCAACTACGCAACTTGTTCTGCATGCGCCACTTCTACAAATGCTATCGCTGATGCTTTCAATCTTATTCGTTTAGGTAAGGCTAACGTCATCGTAAGCGGTGGTTCGGAAGCTGCTATCACCGTTGGCGGTGTAGGTGGTTTCAATGCCATGCACGCATTGTCAACACGCAATGAGTCTCCCACAACAGCCTCTCGTCCGTTCAGCGCAAGCCGTGACGGTTTCGTGATGGGTGAAGGTGGCGGTTGTCTGGTTCTTGAAGAACTGGAGCACGCTAAAGCACGTGGTGCCAAGATTTATGCGGAAGTTGCCGGCGTAGGTATGTCTGCCGACGCTCACCACTTGACTGCTTCCCACCCGGAAGGTTTAGGAGCCAAGTTAGTGATGAGAAATGCGTTGGAAGATGCAGAAATGACCCCTGAAGAAGTAGATTATATCAATGTTCACGGTACATCTACTCCTGTAGGTGATATATCGGAAGCCAAAGCCATCAAAGAAGTATTCGGCCAACATGCATACAAGTTGAACATCAGTTCAACGAAATCCATGACCGGTCACTTACTGGGTGCTGCCGGTGCGGTAGAAGCCATTGCAAGCATTCTTGCAATCCAGAACGGCATCGTACCTCCGACTATCAACCACGAAGAGGGTGATAACGACGAAAACATCGACTATGACCTGAACCTGACGTTCAACAAAGCTCAAAAGCGTGAAGTGAACGTAGCCCTGTCCAATACATTTGGATTCGGTGGTCATAATGCATGTGTTATCTTCAAGAAATACGCAGAATAATCAGTCGTGTTACGTAATCAAATAAACAAGATAAGGCTCTTATTCCATAAGGACAGAGAGTCTTATCTTTGTTTTTATAAGATACTGGGATTCTATCCTCGCAACATTCAGCTTTACCAGCAGGCATTGTTGCATAAATCCACTTCCATCCGCTCGGAGAAGGGACGCCCTTTGAATAATGAACGGCTGGAGTTCCTGGGTGACGCCATTCTTGACGCCATCGTGGGAGATATTGTCTATAAGCATTTTGAAGGCCGTCGCGAAGGTTTCCTCACAAACACGCGCTCGAAGATTGTGCAGCGGGAAACACTGAACAAACTGGCAGTAGAAATAGGCCTGGACAAGCTGGTAAAATATTCCACCCGTTCCTCCTCACACAACAGCTACATGTACGGCAATGCATTCGAAGCATTTATCGGCGCCATTTATCTGGACCAGGGCTACGAACGCTGCAAACGCTTTATGGAGGAAAAGATATTCAAAAATCACATCGATCTCGACAAGATGTCCCGCAAAGAGGTCAACTTCAAATCGAAACTGATTGAATGGAGTCAGAAAAACAAGGTTGAAGTTTCATTTGAGCTTATCGAGCAGTTCCTTGATGAAGACTACAACCCTATGTTTCATACCGAAGTCCGCATAGAAGGCATTTCGGCAGGAAAAGGAACCGGATACTCTAAAAAGGAGTCCCAGCAGAATGCCGCACAGGCAGCATTGAAGAAGATTAAGAATGATGCTGCATTTAAAGAAGAGGTAGAAGCGGCAAAGGCACAGAATCATCCGGAAAAGGCCGTCAAAGGAGAAATCGCCGAAAATAGTTTACCGGAAGACGTTTCTGCCGAAGATGAGCAAAGTAACGCAGAACGTGGTGAAGGCCAATCATTCACCCCTACAATGAATCAATAAACTCATCCCACTGCTGCGGGGTGCCTTTCGTCCCAAAGAACTTTTCATAGAGCCTTCGCCTAACCGATGTTATGGATTCTCTGGAACGGTCCGTTAGCCTCGCCATATCCTTAGGCAAGATATCAATCTTTATCAGAAGGCAGATATGAAGTTCATGTCTGCTAAGCTTACAAATCCGGAAAAGTTTCTCTGTAAAGTCCTTATAAGCAGTATTGACCGTTTGCTCCAACAAGTTCCATTTTTCGGGAGGCAAATGCGTATCTTTTTCCTCATTACAGATTTCCTTGAAATACTTGCAGATATCAGAATCTAAAAGCATCCTTCGAGCCTTTTCTCTCTCCTGTAATCCAAACTCTGCTTGTTTTCCAGCATAATACAGACTTCTTTTCTGTTGTTCTATCAGTTCCTTCTGCTGAGCGGGATACGCTCCATCTCGAAGCAACTGTGTCAGCTCTTCTTGTTTCCGCTTGTTTTCTTCGATGAACAGGGCACTTTTTTTATATTGTTCTTCTTCAATCCGCTTCAGTCGTAATAGTTGCAGGTTGAATTGCGCATGTTTCCTCCGACTATATTGGAAATAGGTAAAGAAGCAAAGCGACATAACGACACCTCCCGTCATGGAGTAGAATAAATAGATCTGCTCCTGCTTGTTTTCCGCTTTCAAACAGCTGTTCTCACTTTCTCTTAATGAATAATTATAAAGGGAGTTTATCTCACGGATTGTTTCAGAATCAATAAATTTCCGAACAGAATCCAGCTTCTCCATATATTGTTCAAGATGTCCCTTTGCTACCTGAATTTTTCCTTCTTCCAGCGCTAATTCCGCCAAGCGCCAATGAGCATCCGTCAGAGCATAAAGAGTGCCAAATCCCAATAGTTTGTTATAATAATAGGATGCAGAATCTCTATTTCCCATCTTATAATACCAATCAGCGGTTATGGAATATACACCACTCTTTATCCGGTCAACTGTTGTTTTCAGCGAAGGTTGCAGTATTTTCTTTACTAAATCATATTTCCCCATCTGCACATACACTTTACCAATCTGGCTTTGTACCATACTCATAATCCGTGGATTATTTAAGGCAGACGCTAAATCATAAGCTTCCTGATAATACAGCAATGAGCTATCAATACCTTCGACATCACAATATGTAGAAGCTAAGTCTCTTAAATCATAGATCATACTTATACTATCTTTTTCCAATACACTCCATCTGTAGGCTTGAGAATAGACTTTTCTCGCTTCATTCCAAAGCCCTTGCTCTGAAAAAATCCGTCCCATTTGACTATGTACCAGACTTCTTAGTTCACAACAAGAATCATCCCCCAAAACATCCAGAGCTTTATCAAAATAATCTAATGCCTGCGGAGCATCTCCTAAATCACGGTATGTCCGTCCGGCATAAAAATAAGCTTCAGGAAGATGCCGGGTATCATCTTTCTTTATATAATAATGTAACACAGGGAGTATCCGGTTTTCTGAAGTCAGGGGAATATACGCCTTATCATCCGCCTTAACACAAAGCAAGCGATAATACATTTGAGTTTCTTCTGATTGTGCGGACATATCATCTTTTATAGAGCACAGCAAGGAAACAGCACTATCCGGATTACTATTTGTCAAGTTATCCGCAAGTAGTAGAACTTGTGGATAAGCATTCTCCTTGCAAGCATAAAAACTCAACAAGAAAAGAGACACAAATAGATATAAGGTGTTTCTCATATCAACAAAGGTAGGTTTTATTTTTTATAAAAAGAGTTCTAAAAATATATTATTTCGAGATGCACATTAAATGCACACTAAAAAAGTAATCACGAATAAGTTTTTTCATCACTTTTGTACATAACCAAAAAAAACAAAAGCCATGAAACAATTAATAAGTAAGCCACACCTGTTTCTTCTCATTCCTGAATAATAGAATGGGATTTTTATATAGCAATTTATATATGCAAGATAAATGGCTATTTTTAAGGAGTAAACTAATTCATTAAGAAAAAAGGACTTGCACTCCTTTCCTTTTTAGCAGAACAAGTAAATTATCCTTAAAGATACAAATATCTTTATTTCTAAACGAAAAATTATCATTGCAAAAACGGAAAATTATTCAAAACAGTTTAGCCTTTTAATCCTCATTATTAACTAATAACAAATAATACTATGAATAAGATTTTTATAACAAGTCTCTTAGCGATATGTATAAGTATGTCTTCCTGTTCTTCTGACGAAAAGACGTATAACCAACCTAAACAGGAGCTTTATAGCAAGTTAAATGAAGACCTGGCAGCATATAATGCAACCTTCTGGAACGCAAATAATATACCGCATACACGCAGCTTTTGGAAAAAACTAAGAGGATTTTTACTAGCGGATGCTGGTGGAGCTTTAATTGGCAGTGCTTTCGGAGGTTGGGGTGCACTTTTTGGAGCTGTTTTTAGTTCAGCTGTAGGTGGACCAGCTCTTGCTGAACATGAAATGACGAGCCAGACTGCTACTACATGCCCAGTTATCCCACCAACATCAGATAACACTCAAACAGTTCCAATTTCCGACCCTTATTCAGCGGAAGTTCTTTCTGATGACAATGAAATTGCTGCACCTACCAGTAGTCAAGTTGCAGTAAACTGCTATGCTACAGTAACCAGTTCTGGTATTGGATATGAACATAACCTAATCCTCAGCCGAATAGAAGAAACACATCAGAATATCTATAATGAAGCGAAAAGTTCTGAAGTTATGGCAGACCTCATTGTTACAGAAATGGGAAAATGTAGCTATGCTATTCCAGAAACAGAGAAGAATATTTTAATTCAAAAAGTTAATTCTATCGTTTTAAAGAGTAAAACAGATTCTGCTACAGAGTTAATTACTCTCCTTAAGAATACTTGGCCAGAATACTCTGATGAATTATCTGTGATTGATGACTTCACTATTAATATTGGAAACATTACCAATAACACGGAGCTAATGAAAGCATACTTAGATGGTTATCTACAAGTCATTGAAAGATCAAACCTGACTAACTCCCAAAAAGAAGTCTTGAAGTCGAGCCTTGAAGTGGCAGCCAACAGTGCACTATTCTGGGTAACTGAATAACAGTTTTTATAATAACTAAATAGTAACACATCATGAGAAAAAACAGTTTAACATTCTTTCTATTTTTGCTCTGTACAGCCTTTATCAGAGCCCAGGCTTACAGTGATAGCAAATTCTCCATATCAATAGACCTGGGAGCTGGAAGCTTTTTCGGGCACTCTAATCTATCTTCTTATGGCGTTGATTACAGAGGAGAATATAAAAATGGATTCAGTGGAAACATCAAAGCATCCTATTTGTTGGACAAAAAATTCCAAGTCGGCCTGAAGTTTAATCTTTTCTCGGCTTCCGAGAACTATGATTTGGCAAAAGAAACACAGGCTGCCGACGACTTAGACTTGATTTATATTGCACCGCAAATTGGTTATCGGAAGTTGATTGCGCCAAATTGGTGCTTCGACTGCATGGTGGGTGTCGGCTATATGCACTATCAAAGCAAAAGCCTCTATAACGAGATGGAACGTGAATGCAATAAAGGGTTCCTGGGAGCCAATGCAGATTTAGGGCTTAACCGCCATTTATACAGAAACCTCTACATGGGTGCCAGTGTTTCGGTAATGGGTGGACACACTTCCTCACTGAAAGAGAAAATGAAAGGAAAAGAAGAAACACTGAAGTTAGATAAATGGAATCGCATAAAAGTGCTGAGGGCAGACCTTATGTTGTCGATAAAAGTATTGCTGTAAAAACAGAGGCCATTTAGCCTACAAAGCGAATCAGTAGTTGAAATTATGACTTTCAGTAACGCTTAAAAAAGTTTTTTTGGGAGAGACAAATTATCATTTATGTGCCAAGTTGTTTTTTAAGCGTTACTTAGCCATATACAGATGAAATAAGACAGTAAAGTAATACAATTATGAAAATAGACTTAAATCAGAATGATTATCTGAGCAGAATGGGAAAATGTTTACTATATTGGAGTTGCTTTAGCATTATATCTTCATTTCATGGAACATTTTTCCTAATAGTATCAATTCTCTTTTCAGGTATAATAATTCTTGCAACTATAAGAGAGTTCTACTTAAAAAAAATAGATGACGGGGAAAATCAGTTTTGATTTGAGAATTTAAAGATAGGCAAAAAAGTCTGCGAGCAATTATTATTTTGTTTGCAGACTTTCTTAATACTATATCAGTATCACCCGAAACAAATTCCCATCCGTCTCCCCTGAACCACGAGATCATTATCTTCCGTCACCAGTTTCAATTTTCCCGCAATCTCTTCCAGTGGAGCAGAAGAAATCTCATCCCCTTTCAACGTAATCATCCTGCCGAACTGTTCGGTCGCAATCAGTTCCGTAGCATGTCCGCCCATACGGGTAGAGAGGTTACGGTCGAAAGGTGTAGGCGAACCACCCCGTTGGATGTAACCAAGCACAGTCTCGCGCGTTTCAATACCCGTTTCGTACTCTATCTCCTGAGCAATATACTCAGCCGCACGTTTCCGCCCATCGGTTTGTATACCTTCGGCAACCACTACGATAGAATATGGTTTGCCTTTCTTTAAACGGTTCAGTATCGTTTCTCCTATGTTATGGATATTATAAGGTATTTCGGGTATCAGAATCACATCTCCCCCGCCTGCCATACCGGAATAGAGTGCAATCCAACCGGCCTTATGCCCCATCACCTCAATCACCATCACCCGCTTATGCGAACTGGCAGTAGAGTGCAGGCGGTCAATAGCATCCGTAGCAATGCTGACGGCAGAATCAAAGCCGAAAGAGAAATCCGTCCCCCAAATGTCGTTGTCGATTGTTTTAGGCACAGACACTATGTTCAAGCCCATTGCAGCCAGTTTCGCCGCAGTCTTCTGAGTACCGTTACCACCGATACAGACTACGCAATCCAACCCTAACTCCTTCACATTCTGTTCTATCAGTGCCGGTTTATTAACATCAGATATCACTCCATTCTTCTTGAAAGGTTTCTCACGGGAAGTGCCGAGCATCGTCCCGCCCAAATTCAACAAACCGGACAAAGACTTATCGGTAAACGACTCCACATCTTTCGTCAGCAACCCCTGAAAGCCACTGTGAATGCCTACCACTTCCATCCCATAATGATTGATTGCAGTTTTGCACACTCCACGAATAGTGGCATTGATGCCGGGACAATCGCCCCCCGAAGTCAAAATACCGATTCTCATGACACTTTTGTTTGAATTATTGTTCTTTACGTCCGTAAAGATAGAAAAAAAAGAGAAAAAAGATAGAGAAGCCGATAAATAAGATTATTTTTGCGCAACAAAATAGTTTTAACTAAGAGAGATGAATATCACAACATTGCTGAATAAGGTGTATTTTGCCCCTCGCCTGAAAAAAATCGACTTCTATGCCAACCGCGCAGGAGAATTACAGCACAAAGTGCTGAACCGCTTAGTGCGTATGGCTGAAAATACAGAATGGGGAAAGAAATATGATTATAAGAGCATCCATACTTATGAAGATTTCAGAAAACGCCTTCCCATACAGACTTATGAGGAGGTTAAGCCATATGTAGAACGTCTGCGTTCAGGAGAGCAAAACCTCCTCTGGCCGTCGGAAATACGTTGGTTTGCCAAGTCTTCGGGTACGACGAACGATAAAAGCAAGTTCTTGCCTGTCAGCAGAGAATCGTTGAATGATACGCATTATCAAGGCGGGAAAGATGCTGTAGCCATTTATCTGGGGCAGAATCCCGACAGCCACTTCTTCTCCGGGAAGGGTTTGATTTTGGGAGGAAGCCACAGCCCTAACCTCAACTCCAAACATAGCCTGGTAGGTGATCTTTCCGCCATCCTGATACAAAATGTCTATCCGCTGGTGAATTGTGTCCGCGTCCCGAGCAAAAGGATCGCTCTCATGAGCGACTTCGAAAGCAAAATGGTAGCTATTGCCAACAGCACCATTTCTCAAAATGTCACCAATCTGTCCGGTGTTCCTTCGTGGATGCTGGTACTCATCAAACATATTCTTGAAAAGACCGGCAAACAATCACTGGAAGAAATATGGCCTAATCTGGAAGTATTCTTCCACGGTGGCGTTGCCTTCACTCCATACCGCGAACAGTACAAAGAAGTAATCCGTTCATCCAACATGCACTACGTGGAGACGTACAATGCCTCCGAAGGGTATTTTGGTACACAAAACGACCCGAATGACCCGTCCATGTTGTTGATGATTGACTACGGAATCTTCTACGAATTCATCCCCCTGGAAGATATAGACAAAGAAAATCCACGTATATACTGCCTGGAAGAAGTGGAGACGGAAAAGAATTATGCATTGGTCATCTCCACCTCCGCCGGCTTATGGCGTTATATGATTGGGGACACCGTGAAATTTACACAGAAAGACCCGTATAAGTTTGTCATCACAGGACGTACCAAGCACTTCATCAATGCTTTCGGTGAGGAGTTGATTGTAGATAATGCCGAGAAAGGTTTGGCAAAAGCCTGCGAAGCTACCGGAGCATTGATTTCGGACTATTCGGCCGCTCCTGTCTTCATGGATGCCAAAGCCAAATGCCGCCACCAATGGCTGATAGAGTTTGCCCAAATGCCGGATAACGTAGAAAAGTTTGCAAAGATATTGGACGATACGCTGAAAGAGGTAAACTCTGATTACGAAGCTAAACGGCAGAATAATCTTGCACTACAACCGTTGGAGGTAATAATTGCCCGTAAAGACCTGTTCCACGACTGGCTGGCTCAGAAAGGAAAACTGGGCGGACAACATAAAGTGCCTCGGTTGAGTAATACAAGGCAGTACATTGAGGAGATGCTGGAGCTGAACAACTGATTCCCGCTATAACATAGGACAATAAATAAGAAAGACCGCATCAGACAAAATTGATGCGGCCTTTTTCATTTTTGTTCCATGCCTTGAAACTGACAGTCATCCCAGGCTCAGAAATTATAAGCCAATCCGATGCCCAATATTTCCTTGAACTGCACTTTCGGCCCTCTCTCAACACCCTCATCATTAAAGGTTTTCACATCATTATCATACTTCAGGGTCATATTCAGGGTTGCTGATAGTACTTTATTAATCTTCATACTGATGAGCACATCCCAGTTGACATCCACATTGCCAAAGTCTTTATTATAAGGAGTGAAGAAATCAGCCGTAGTAATCAGATTCACATTTTCCATGACAGGCAACTCTGCACGGGCTTTCAAGAAAGCTCCGGCTTCAATCTTAAAGTGATCCCCCGGATCAACACCGAAAGAGCCTAAATCGGAAAGATAATCATCGCTCACAAAGGTCATCTTTGTAGAGACAGGTGAAAGAAATACGGAATAATTACTCTTCGGACGATATTCCATACCCAATGCCACATTAGAATAGGCAGGAGCAAAGAAGTTAGATATATAGTGACTCTTGTCCGGATAATTATATCCCTTGGCAAATTGAGTATTCAGGTCAGCCATAAGCGTATAATACCAGACCTTAGTGGCTGCATATCCCAACTGGGTAGATAATCCTATCTTGTCGGAACTCTTTCTCATCCCTTGCGATTTGGTTTTCGAAAGGCCATAATCCAGCACCAGATTCGTCACCCACAGCCAGTTTCCGCTCTTATGTGTCAGTGAGCCATTCAAGTAAGCATTTCCGGCGATAGAATTCTCACCACCGGCCGCCCAGTTTGTCATTGCAGTTTGCGACATGTTTATACCCGTCACACCTTTCAGTACCCAAGCTCCTTCTTTATATCCCTTATCGTCCGTTTGGGCAGAGACGATTGTTGCCAAAGCGGCAAATAGCATCATTAAATATATACGTTTCATACTGTTATTCGTTTTAATTATTCCGCAAAACAAAGACGTCTTTGTATTTCAAACAGAGTAAACTATTTTTTTGTTCAGAAACAAATAAAAGAATGATTGTACGGAAATTACAGGATGATACCTCCACCCAGCAGCAAACCTGCCTCATCATAAAATGCCGCAGCCTGTCCGGAAGCAATGGATTCGAGCGATTCGCGCAATTGCACATGCAAGAGATTCTCATCCGCTATACTGACAGCGCAGTGATTAGCTTGCTTCCGATAGCGTATCTTGACAATGACATCCCCGGAATTCAGTAAACGGGAAACATCCACAATATTCCAGTCTTTCAGCAGCATTTCCTCTTTGTAGAGAGAAGTGAGAGGCGCAAGTATCACTTCATTCCTCTCTTTATGTATCTCTTTTACGAAAACAGGACGGTTCAGATGAATGCCCAATCCTCTGCGTTGACCAATCGTATAAAAGGGATACCCTTCGTGCCAACCTAAAAAGCTCCCGTTTTCATCGAGAAATCGTCCTTTTCCCGGTAATTCATTCGCCGGGACTTCACGCTGCAGGAAAGAACGGTAATCCATCGGGCAGAAACAGACACCGAGACTGTCTTTTTTTATTGCCGTCCGTTCAAAGCCCCGCTTGGCAGCATAAGCACGCACTTCACTTTTAGTCCAGTCACCCATTGGAAGAAGCATACGCTCTAAAATATCCTGTTGCAGTCCCCAGAGGAAAAAAGTCTGATCTTTATCACGATCGGCAGCCGGGGCTATAAAGTAATAGCCATCCCGGAAAACTTTACGCACATAGTGTCCGGTTGAAATCCAATAAATGCCCATTTCATCGGCAATCTTTGCCAGCAACGGCCATTTCAGTTCATTGTTACAAAGCGTACAGGGAACAGGGGTACGGGCGGAAAGATATTCATCTACGAAATAGCGGATGATGCGTTCACGGAATAATTCGCGGGCATCATAGATGATGTGCGGGATATTCAGGCGGGAAGCGAGATTACGGGCATCATCCAGAGATTCTTCAAAGCCTTCCGAATCATAGAAACGAAATGTCACACCGGTTACCTCATAACCGGCTTCTTGCAACAGCATGGCGACAACAGAACTATCTGTACCTCCACTCATACCTAACAATACACGCTTCTTCGATTTCATGGGTGCAAAAATAACAAAGGAAAAAGAAAATCACTACATTTGCTACCTTTAAAAACAACAATGCCAATGAACTACTATATCTGTGATCATATCACCTGGAAAAAGTCCCTCTCACTACTAAAAAATGACATGGAAGGGCAACGTGTCTATTCCAACCTCTGGCAGATGACACGAGACGTACTGATGCTTTCACTCAGCCTTAGCGCTATGGCAAGCCTCGCTATATTAGTATTCGGGCTCATAAGGTTCATAATCGATACCTTGTCCGGAACTACAGAACAAACAATGACCCTGTTCGATGTAATCATCTTCTCAATGGCTTGTCCGGCAATATTTGTCGTCCCCCTCACTTGGGGATTAGCTTATTTCGGATGGTATAAAAATCTTCGAAAGATAAATTCCCTTTTACAAAAGTTCATAGCCTCCCTTTCCGAAGCAGAGAATGTCAAACGTACTTCCCCGGTATCTTATACTTTCCGCTACCACCAAAAAGAGTTTCATGCACTATTCGAAGAAAAGGAAAATTCAACAACCGTGGCAGTAGCAAAAGGCGATCTCATACTCCTATTGCCTTATCAGGATATGCAACAACGAACTACAGATGAACTATTTGAAGAAATAAAAGGATTCCTTATAGGAAAACTATTCGCCTCCTTTGCCATGGGGCCGAAATATATGCTGTTCGCATTCAATAGCTGCCCTGTACCCACTCAGACGGATGTAAAACAGTCCGCAGAGATGCTGCTCTACCTGACAGAACGTTTCCAACTACAGGACCCCATCCCAGAGGAGAAGGAAGAATAAATTCATCCGATAGTCACTTCCCTCTTAACTATCAGCAAGAAAAAAAATGAAAGAACTTATTATCTTATGAAATTGTTGTAACTTTGTGCTTTTAAAAGATTTAAAATTCAAACGTTATGGAACATCAACTGACGATTTACAACACCTTAGATAGGAAAAAGGAGCTATTCGTGCCACTGCACGCTCCACATGTAGGTATGTATGTCTGCGGTCCTACCGTTTACGGTGACGCGCACTTGGGACATGCACGTCCTGCCATTACCTTCGACTTGCTTTTCCGCTACCTTACCCATCTGGGCTACAAGGTGCGTTATGTGCGCAACATCACCGATGTAGGCCATCTGGAACATGACGCTGATGACGGAGAAGATAAAATAGCCAAGAAAGCACGACTGGAACAATTGGAGCCGATGGAAGTAGCGCAATACTACATCAACCGTTACCACAAGGCAATGGAAGCGCTGAACGTACTTTCACCCAGCATCGAACCGCACGCTTCGGGACACATCATCGAGCAGATAGAGTTGGTGAAAGAAATCCTGAAGAACGGCTATGCTTATGTCAGTGAAGGCTCTGTTTACTTCGACGTAGAGAAATACAACAAGGATTACCATTACGGAAAACTCTCCGGCCGCAATCTGGATGACGTACTGAACACCACCCGCGAACTGGACGGACAAGCTGAAAAGCATAACCCCGCCGACTTCGCCTTATGGAAATGTGCCCAACCGGAGCATATCATGCGTTGGCCTTCTCCCTGGAGCGACGGTTTCCCGGGATGGCATGCCGAATGTACGGCCATGGGCAAGAAATACCTGGGCGAACATTTCGACATCCACGGTGGCGGCATGGACCTTATCTTCCCTCACCACGAATGTGAGATCGCTCAATCGGTTGCATCGCAAGGCAATGACATGGTACATTACTGGATGCACAACAATATGATTACCATCAACGGACAGAAGATGGGTAAGTCTTACGGCAACTTCATCAATCTGGATGAGTTCTTCAACGGCTCGCACAAGTTGCTGACACAGGCTTACAGCCCGATGACCATCCGTTTCTTCATCCTGCAAGCTCACTATCGCAGTACGGTAGACTTCAGTAACGAAGCCTTGCAAGCAGCGGAAAAGGGATTAACCCGAATGATGGATGCCGTGAACGGATTGGAGAAAATCACTCCGTCCGCCACTTCCAGCGTAGATGTGAAAGCAGTGCGTGAGAAGTGCTATGAAGCCATGAATGATGACTTGAATACCCCGATAGTCATTGCTCATCTTTTTGATGGAGCCAGAATGGTCAACAACATCATTGCAGGCAACGACACCATCACCGCCGACGACCTGAAAGAGTTAAAAGAGACGTTCCATCTCTTCTGCTTCGATATTCTGGGATTGAAAGAAGAGAACGATTCGAATGAAGAGCGTGAAGCTGCTTTCGGCAAGGTAGTGGATATGCTGCTGGAAGAGCGCATGAAAGCCAAAGCCAATAAAGATTGGGCTACCAGTGATAAGATCCGCAATGAGCTGACAGCACTTGGTTTTGAAATTAAAGATGGCAAAGACGGTTGCGAGTGGAAACTGAATAAGTAATTTCACCCTCGGCTTCCTACTGACAAAAAAGACTGCCTCCCTCCGATTCCTAAGAACCGAGGGAGGCAGTACTATTAAAAAAAAGGAGAGTTTTAATAAGGTATCATGTCAGAAAGTATGCGTTCCTTATACCAGGGATCATCTATCGCTTTCAACTCCTTGCCCATCTCGCGGCAGAGTTCTGCAACAATCTCTTGATTCTCTTCCAACGGAAGATTATTCATCTGATAAGGATCTTTTTCATCATCAAACAGTAAAGTCTTCTTCAACTTACGGTCTTTCTTATCAATAAAGAAAGCCAACGTATAACGTGCCGTCTTATATCCTCTTGATGAAGGGAAGTAAGTCTGTACTTTACCTTCCTCATCCTTCTCACCATCCAAGTTCTGAATGTACAAAGCACCGCCGGGGCGTTCAATTTCCGCCTTTTCATCGAAGAAAAGAGGTGCCCAGTTGCGTCCCTGCACATTGACCGGGATAGAGTCACCAAGACCACACAGACCCAGGACAGTCGGCATAATATCAGGGGCAGACATCAGAAGATTGTCCACTCGCGGCTGGATATGTCCGGGATAACGCACCAGGAACGGAATGTTCATTGATTCGGAGTACGGAGAGTTCTTCGGATCATCCGTAAACTGGCTACACATGGTTTCGCCGTGGTCGGAAGCAAAGATTACGATTGTATTCTTATCCAAGCCCTGCTCTTTCAGCGTTTCCAGTATCTGCCCGAATGCACGGTCGACACCGGTGACGGAAGCGAAGTAATAACGGACACTCTCGGCTTTCTCACGCTTTTTATCCGCATTGGGGCGGACGAGCAGACTATCCAAAGGCTGGTCTTTATACAGGTTGAAATCCTCTTCCATGCAGTCGTCCAACGAACGGTACGGGCTATGGGGCGGATTCATACCTACCATAATGAAGAACGGTTTCTTCGGGTCGCGCACATTACCTTCATTTTTCAGGTAAGAAACCACCATGCCGGATTCGTGCAACGGCGACCACTCCTTCGGCTCGTGGCGTTTTCCTTCCGTATCCCAATAATGAGGATTCTTATGTTCGTCGAATGTACCGTAAGAATACCAGTAGTTAAAACCGTGACGGCGTTCTTTCGGCGTATAGGCATCCCATGCAGGCACACGGTCTTCTACATAATGACCGGGACGCTGCGGATCGTTCGGTGTCGGGAAATCGGCGTGTAATTTACCAAAGTAAGCACAATCATAACCCGATTTACTGAAGACATCGCCTATACAATCCACATCTTCACGCAGAGAACTGATAGGGCGGCTTGAATTACAATTCAAAGGCACACCACTCTTATTGGGATACATACCCGTCAGCAGCATACCACGGTGGGGACTGCTCAACGGACAGTTGCTCTGAGCCGAGCTCAGCACCAGCGCTTCGCGGGCAAAGGCGTTCAGATTAGGCGTATGTACCGGATCGTTGCGGAAGTTCACCTTATCGCGAAACCCGTCCTGTCCCCAAAATTCCATTGCCTGGTTACGGTATTGGTCAGGGAAAACATAGATAATGTTTGGAAGTTGTGCCTGCTCTCCCTGCTGAGTTTTGCAGCCTTGCAGGGCAAACAGGCCCAAGCCTCCTAAAAACAAACTAAACCGATTTATCATATCTATTATTCTTTATATCTCAGAAGAGTTTCTTATTGGCTTCCAAGTCTCTCTTGCGCATGATTCCCTCTAGGAAGTAATAATCTGCATAGTTCAGCGGCACATCAATCTCGGCACCATGAGGAATACTTCCTACGGAGTGCATCAGAATGAAGTTACCGTTTGTCCCCACTTCGGCACGGTAAGCCGGAGAGCCAAGGCTTTCCATAATCTTATCCGCCGTTTCCTTATAATTCTTGCCAGGGATATAAGTACTCAGTTCATACAAGGCAGATGCCGTACAAGCTGCCGCAGAAGCATCGCGCGGTTCGTTGGGGATGTTGGGAGCATTAAAGTCCCAATATGGAACGAGGTCTTCCGGCAAATTCGGATTGTTGAAGATAAAGTTATAAACCTTTTCAGCCATATCCAGGTATTTCGAATCATGGGTGTAACGATAGCACATTGTGTACCCGTAAAGAGCCCATGCTTGTCCGCGTGCCCAGGAAGACTCGTCGGCATAACCCTGCGCTGTCTGTTTCTTACGCACTTCACCGGTCACGGGATCATAGTCCACTACATGATAACAGCTGTTATCGGCACGGAAATGATTCTTCATTGTTGTATCGGCGTGTTTCACAGCTACATTATAATAAGTAGAATCACCTGAAAGTCTGGATGCCTCGAACAACAGCTCCAGGTTCATCATATTGTCGATGATGACCGGACACTTCCAGCCACGTTCAGCTTGCCAGCCTTTATCGGCATCCCAGGATTGAAGCACACCTGCCGCCGGACGGAAACGGGTGGAAAGTGACTTAGCGGTCTGAATAATTACGGGTTTATATTCCTCTTTATTGGCAAAGCGGTATCCGTTCAGATAACTGCTGCCAATCATGAAGCCTACATCATGATGCCAGGTGAGGTATTGCACAGAATCCAGTGCCTCGGTGTACTTCTCAGCCAATGGCAGCCATTTCTTGTCGCCTGTCAGTTCATACGTATACCAGATATTGCCGGGGAAGAAACCGGAACACCAGTCATCAATAGGTACATAAACAATGCTACCGTCTTTGTTAATTGTTCTTGGATTCAGGATTTTCCCTGATTTCTCGATAATGTCAGTCTGGATAGTTTCCTGTGCCACCGCATTATCAATATTCTCCTGGATAAAATCGCTCTCGGCCTGTTTTTTCTGACCTGTGCAACTTGCCAAAACGAGGAGAGACACTCCCAATGTCGTGAGGATTGTTTTCATAATAATGATTTGTTTATTAAAGTTTCGTATTCTTTCGTCAGCAAATGTAGGGCAGTTCCACGGAAAAGACCCTCATAAATTATCCAGTAAAAGGGTAAAATTGTTACATTTGCACATAAATCGTACAGATTGAACTTTTTAATCATATAAAAAACATGACTCCACAAGAATTTTTCAAGAAAGACCGCTATGCGGAGCAAACCGGTGTAGAACTGCTGGAAGTGCGCGAAGGATATAGCAAGGCACGGCTCGTCATCACGGAAGAACACCTCAATGCGGGGCACCGTACACAGGGCGGAGCTATCTTCACCCTTGCCGACCTGGCACTGGCCGCGGCTGCCAATTCGCACGGTGCACTGGCTTTTTCCCTTTCTTCCAACATCACCTTCCTACGCGCCAGCGGCCCGGGCGATACTTTGTATGCCGAAGCACGCGAACGGTACATCGGACGAACTACCGGTTATTATCAGATAGACATCACGAACCAGGACGGGAAGTTGATTGCCACATTCGAGTCCAGTGTATTCAGAAAGGGAGACCCGCTACCGTTCACAGTCTAAGAGTTACAGGCTCGTAACTTTCTCACTTCTTCCTTACTATCGACTCCATCGGATAACGGTTGCCCTGCACACTCTTCAGGAAAGCCTTAGCCGAACCGAAGTTGAGATACATATCCAGGCGGATAGGAAGGTGGTTCTTATCATCGGAAATGAAGAAAGTAATCACCTCTTTTTCTTTTCCTTTCTTATACTCTACGAAAGAGAAGACGAGGCAACGGTAGATTGTGTCGTTATTCGCCTTTATGTCTTCTTTTCCACGATAAATCAGCGTTTGCTCTTCCACCCTGCGGCCGGTAGCCATAGGAAACAGTATGCGGTCGCCCACTTTATAATCATCAGGATTGTAAGAACGTGCCTGCGCCAGAATACTCAGCATATCAAAGATGCAACGGGTATCACTGTACTCCATTTCCTGCGGGTCGCGGTCACGCCACGTGCGCTTTTGCTTCACATGAGACATGCCATCCTTATAAGAGAACCAAGCCTCATCCACCGTATAGCGGTCACCCTCTTCCGCCGCCTTACGGAAATAGAGGGGTTCCAACTTCTCACTGACGTAGCAGGTCAGCGTATCGCGCATCTTGAAGAAGAAATCCGTCTTCTTGCTACCCACGGAAAGCAGGTTGAACCGATAGGCAGGTTGCGACTGATAGGTAGTGGAGAAGGTCGTCAGACTTGCCAGTCCGACTTTCTTCCATATAAATTTCCAATTGAAATATAAATCATACATCACGTGCTCGCCCGACTGAAAAGCGGTGTTTTGCGCCGTACATTGGGCTTTGGCAGGAACAGCAATAGTTAGTAACAGGGCGCCCAACAGGCAGAACACCCATCCGCGTTTACCGGCGATTGCCGGAGTTGCGGTTATTCTGGTTCTTCTTTTTCTTGTCTTCATCTGGTTTTTGTTTTTTAAGTTCTTCCGGTTTCTGCTTATCCAGCGGCTTTTCATTTATGTTCCAGGTCTGCGTCAGGTCAAAGTTGGCCTTCAGTTCTATAACCTGGGGATAGTAGAAGACTTTTTCCGGCTGCCGCTTATCTTCGTATTTTCCGGTGTCCCACACACCGTTTCCATTGGTATCATTTATGAGGCGTGCACCGTATTTGCCGGGATTCAGGAAGTAGAAATCCGCCTTTCCATCGACCACAGGCACCGTGCGCACCACCTTGTCCTGTCCGTCCAGCAATTCTACAAACGCCAGCGAATCCGCCCCGCTCACATTATAGAAGATCTGCCCGTATTCTTCGGGCTTCTTCACCTTGAATTCTTTCTTTATCTTATCAGTGAACAGACCATATATTCCGTAGAAAGCCGTTGAATCCACCTCAAAGCTATAACTTTCACCGGGCACCCAGTCCGCATAGACGTTATAACGCATCAGGTTCAGCGAATCCGGAACAAAGTCGAAAGCAACATCATTCCACAAAGTGTCCACCTTCTGCCTTAAATGGATGGCACCGTCAGCGGCACTTGCCAACGGTTCGCTGAAGGTAAGGGAGATGTAATCGTAAATATCCATCGAACCCGGCGCATACACATCCACAGGTAAGAACACGGTCGGTTCTACATATTCCTTGCCTTCTTTCTCGGCTTTCTTTTTAGCCTTCTCCAATTCTTTTTCTTTCTTCTCACGCTCTTTTTCCAGCTCTTTCTCCGACTTGGGTCTGATTTTAGACACCAGTTTCAGCGTATCTGTACGGGGAACCAACTGATTCAGCGTATCCGTATACAAATAAGAGAGGCTCATCTTCAATGTATCTATCTTGTAGACCAATGAATCTCTTATCCAGTACGTCAGCGTATCAATGCGTCCGGTAGGCATCTCCACGACAAAAGCGTCGGTTTCATCGAAGTTCAGTCCCTTCAACAGTGGCAGGCTATCCGCCGTAGCCGAGAAGTAGAAAGAGAACTTGCGGGGTTCGGGACGCTCGCTCTTGATAAGGCGTTGTGAAAAAGAGCGTTCTTTGAAGCAACGCAAAATGACGTCATCCGGAAGATAATGGGTATATGCCCTTTCCATAATCGTGTCTACCGTCAAGGAGTCTTTCCAAAGCGTATCAAAACGGATTCGTTGATCCATAGAAGGAATTATCAGAGAGTCCTCGAAAGCAATAACCTCAGTGGGCTGACTATAATAAAAGTTCTGGTCGGCATCCTGCAACCCATAGATACGGTATTCGCCCGGAGCGACACCCCGGATTGTGAAATGCCCGCGGCTGTCGGTACGCCCCACCCTTTCGAAAGGTTTCGTAGTAAAGGCAGAATCTGCCAGGTTGGAGTGCATGCCTACCAGCATACCTTTCACCGGTTCCAGATTTGAAGCGTTCAGCACAGTGCCCGAAACGACCATCGAGTCGAGATTGGTTCCCGTGGAGAAAGTAAATCCGAAATCGGGCAACGGATTGCCTTCATTATTATCCTGAATGGCATCAGAGAAGTCTATCGTATAGGTAGTATTCGGCTTAAGTGAGTCTTGCAGGGTGATAACAACCTTTTTTCCATTGGCTTTTATCTCCGGCTGCTGCACCTGAGGCGGGGATATCACGATTTTCTCTCCCGGTTTCTCAAGCTTAATAAATTCGTCAAATTCAATCGTAACCTTCTTTCGGGTATTATTGAGCGCACCCGGTGCCGGAGTACTACCCACGAAACGAGGAGGAGTCTCATCATAAGCACCACCTTCCGGACGCCCGATACTGGCGCAGGAATAAAGTACAGCAGCAACAGCGGCAACACCCGCCAAACGATTGAAAAGAGATTTCATATTCGGATATTTGTTACATAACATGCTGCAAAAATAAAGGTTATCCATTAATAAGCAGTATGCTTTACAGTATTTTAATCAAAAAAGGGCAATATAGTACTTAAAAACAGGTGATAGCAGGGAAAAGTTCGCTCCCGCAACGATGCAACTGCTGATGTGGTTCAAGAGTAGTAATTTATTCAGGACGGTACACTTTTCACCACAGAGGACGCAGGAGACACAGAGTTTTTATATTTCTAATTCATAGATAATTACAGACTCTGTGTTCTCTGCGGTAAAATAGTTAATTTCTATTAGGTTATGAACACAATCCAACTCCTGATCCGCATAAATAATATTAAGTTTCAGAGGTTAAGCCGCCGCATCGCCACTTTTATCCCTTTTCGCTGCGATGGTTAAGGAAAATTATAATAGGTACTTATTCTTTCCACCATGGATAAAGTTGCTTTCCATCACGGGGAAACTTTCTTTCCACCATGGTGGAAAGAAAGAAACTCCACGGTGGAAAGAATAAATGTTCGGATGGAAAAGGCTAACCGTTGGAAGGAAAAAAGCATAGGAATGCCTAAAAAAGGAATTAGCTATTGCATTTAGTTCATTTCTGAGCGGTTATGAATGAAATGGGTGATTATTGCGCAGCTCAAGGCTGAAAGCCTTTCAGGCTTAGGCTGCGCTAAATTATCATTTGCTTCATTTCTATACCGTTATGAATCAAATTCAGTCAACGGGAAAACGAGTTGACAAGGGGCTACGCTGTGTTAACGAAGGTGTGTCAAAATAAAGGTTAGAACACGAATTATACAAATAAATCTTTTTATACTTCTGATAATCAGAGTTTATCAGATTTACCATTTGCGTAACTTGTGTAATTTGCATTCTTTTATTCAGTTTTGACACACTCTCCTACAAACAAGAAAAAGTCTTGCTATATATAAGATATGTATGAAACATAGTTAAAAATGCACCAATATAGAACTAATCTGTTCAAAAATAGATAATTTTGCACTCGGAAAACCGAAAGAGTGCTTTTAGTTTTCCCCTTTGCTTACCGTACAATCCAACTATGACAAGACATGAGAGCCTTTATTCATCAAAATGAAAAAATAAACCAAAAGACAGAGAATAATTACGAGTATGAAGAGTAGATTGATTTTATTGGCATGCTGTTGCCTGTCACTGTTCAGTTGTGGACAAGGTGACAAAACTACGGGTAAAGCACCCGAATTCGCAGTGATTACAGTGAATACCACCACTGCTAATCTGACAAATAGTTATCCGGCGACTATTAAGGGTAAACAAGATGTAGAAATCCGCCCCATGGTAAGCGGTTTCATCACAAAATTGCACGTGGACGAAGGTTCTGTAGTACGTAAGGGGCAAGTGCTGTTCAGCATCGATCCCGTACAGTATCAGGCTGCCGTGAACTCAGCAAAAGCTGCTGTTGAAACAACCAAAGCTGCCGTAAACACACAGGAACTTACCGTAAACAATAAGCGTGAGTTGAATAAGAAGAACATCATCAGCGACTACGACTTGCAGATGGCCGAAAACCAACTGGCACAAACAAAAGCACAACTGGCACAAGCTGAAGCACAATTGGTAAATGCTAAAAACAATCTGTCTTATACCAGTGTAACCAGCCCCAGCGACGGTGTAGTAGGTACCATCCCCTACCGTGTAGGTAGCCTCGTCAGTCCTTCCGTAGCCACTCCGTTGACTACCGTTGCCGATATCTCCGAAATGTTCGCTTACTTCTCCATGACCGAAAGACAACTGCTGTCACTGATACACGAAGGCGGCAGCATCAAAGAGATTTTGGAGAAAATGCCCGATGTGCAATTGCAGCTCATCGATGGAACCATGTACGCCGATAGCGGACGTGTGGAAACCATCAGCGGCGTTATCGACCAAAAGACAGGTTCTGTTAATATGCGTGCCCTTTTCCCCAACCAGCGCAACATTTTGCGTAGTGGCGGTACAGGTAACGTAGTATTCCCCAACCCTATGGCAGATGTCATCATGATACCGCAGTCGGCTACTACAGAAATTCAAGACAAGAAATTCGTGTTTGTCGTACAAGCTGACAACACCTTGAAGAACACTGAAATACAGGTATTCAAGTTGAATGACGGCAAGTATTACTACGTGACCGAGGGTTTGAAAGCAGGTGACAAAGTGGTAATAGAAGGTGTACAGAACCTGAAAAACGGAGCCACCATCACTCCTATTACTCCTGCCGAAAAAGAAGCCGAATATCAGAAAGCGCTGCAAGACCAGAAAGACGGTAACATTCAGACGGCGTTTCAATGAAAGAATGAAAAATGAAAGAATGAAAGGCTGTGCACAACAGACGCAGCATTAATTCTTGGCCCATTTTAATTCTTTAATTCTTTAATTCATTAATTTTTCATGAAATGAAATTAGATAGATTTATTAATCGTCCGGTGCTATCCACGGTAATCTCCGTGCTGATAGTAATTCTGGGACTTATTGGTCTGGCAACACTGCCTATCACCCAATATCCGGACATTGCCCCCCCAACCGTATCGGTGCGTGCCACCTATACGGGTGCCAACGCCCAAACGGTATTGAACTCTGTCATCGCACCGCTGGAAGACCAGATTAACGGTGTGGAGAACATGATGTACATGACTTCCAATGCCACCAACAGTGGCTCCGCCGATATCTCCGTTTACTTCAAACAAGGAACCAACCCGGATATGGCGGCCGTCAACGTACAGAACCGCGTATCCATGGCGCAAGGTTTGCTGCCTGCCGAGGTAACCAAGGTCGGTGTGACTACTCAGAAAAGACAAACTTCCATGTTGATGGTATTCTCTATTTATGATGAGACGGACTCGTATAACATCGAATTCCTTGAGAACTACGCCAATATCAACCTTATCCCTGAGGTGAAACGTGTGGCCGGTGTAGGTGATGCCATGGTGCTGGGTACAGACTATTCCATGCGCATCTGGCTGAAGCCCGACGTGATGGCACAATACAAGCTGATACCTAATGACGTAGCAGCAGTGCTGGCTGAACAGAATATCGAGGCTGCCCCCGGACAGTTTGGCGAACGTGGCAACCAGACATTCCAGTACACCATACGCTACAAAGGACGTCTGCAACAGCCGGAAGAGTTTGAAAACATCGTTATCAAGGCAATGGAAAACGGAGAAGTGCTCCGCCTGAAAGACATCGCCGAGATTGAGCTGGGACGTCTGACCTATAGCTTCAACAATACCGTAAACGGACATAAGGCCGTCAGCTGTATCGTGTTCCAGATGGCAGGAAGTAACGCTACGCAAACCATCAGCGACCTGGAGCAACTGCTGAACGACTATTCCGGAAAACTACCTTCGGGCTTGCAAATCAATATTGCACAGAGTGCCAACGACTTCCTGTTCGCCTCCATCCACGAGGTAATCAAGACATTGATCGAGGCCTTTATCCTTGTGTTCATTGTGGTGTACGTCTTCTTGCAGGACTTCCGCTCCACACTGATTCCCGCTATCGCCATTCCGGTAGCATTGATTGCAACATTCTTCATGCTGAAACTCATCGGTTTCAGTATCAACTTGCTGACGCTCTCGGCCATGGTGCTTGCCATCGCGATAGTGGTCGACGACGCCATAGTCGTCGTCGAGGGCGTCCATGCGAAGCTGGACCAGGGGTATAAGTCCGCCCGTGCCGCTTCCATCGATGCCATGAGTGAGCTGGGTGGTGCCATCGTTTCCATTACGTTAGTCATGATGTCCGTATTCATCCCCGTAAGCTTCATGGGTGGTACGGCCGGTATATTCTACCGTCAGTTCGGTCTGACGATGGCCATCGCCATCGGCTTCTCCGCATTGAACGCCTTGACGCTGAGCCCCGCACTGTGCGCCATCTTCCTGAAACCGCACGAAGAACATGGTGAAAAGAAATCTACATTCATCAGCCGTTTCCACACTGGCTTCAATGTGGCTTACGACAAGATGTTGAAGAAATACAAGAACAACGTATTGTTCTTCATCCAAAAGAAATGGTTGAGCTTTGGTCTTGTAGCAGGCTCCATCGCACTGCTGATATTCTTCATGAAAATCACCCCGACAGGTATGGTGCCCAATGAAGATACAGGTACCATCATGGGTGTAGTAACCCTGCCTCCGGGCACTTCACAGGAACGCGCACAAGAAGTGCTGCACCGTGTGGACAGCCTGGTAGCCGCCGAACCTGCCGTTGCGTCCCGTACGGTGATCTCCGGTTATAGCTTCATCGGCGGACAAGGACCTTCCTACGGTTCAATCATCATCAAGCTGAAGAACTGGGAAGAACGTTCCACCATGCAGAACTCAAACATCGTCTACATCACGCTCTTCATGCGTGCGCAGAAGATTATCAAGGAAGCGCAGGTATTGTTCTTCGCTCCTCCCATGATTTCGGGTTACTCTGCATCCAGCGACATCGAGCTGAACATGCAGGATAAGACCGGTGGTGACCTTAACCACTTCTTCGACGTAGTCAACAACTATACTGCTGCATTGCAGGCACGTCCGGAAATCAACTCGGCAAAGACCACTTTCAATCCTAACTTCCCGCAGTATATGCTGGATATAGACGCTGCCGCCTGTAAGAAGGCCGGCATCAGCCCGAGCGACATCCTCAGCACCATGCAGGGATATTTCGGTGGTCTGTATGCATCCAACTTCAACAGTTTCGGTAAGATGTACCGCGTAATGGTTCAGGCAGAACCCGAAGCAACCAAGAATCTGGAATCATTGTCGAGCATCAAGGTGCGTAATGGCGATGAAATGGCTCCTATCACCCAGTTCGTCTCTATCAAGAAGGTATACGGACCGGACATCATCAGCCGTTTCAACCTCTATACTTCCATGAAGGTAATGGTTGCCCCTGCTTCCGGCTACACTTCCGGTCAGGCACTGGCTGCCATCTCCGAAGTAGCCCAAGAGAACCTGCCCGCCGGCTTCGCTTACGAACTGGGTGGTATGGCTCGTGAAGAGGCTGAAACCAGTGGCAGCACTACCGGATTAATTTTCGTGCTCTGCTTCGTATTCGTTTACCTGTTGCTGAGTGCGCAGTACGAGAGTTACATCCTGCCGCTTGCCGTGTTGCTGTCCATACCGTTCGGTCTGCTGGGTAGCTTCCTGTTCGTCAACGGTATGAGTGCCATCGGTAATATCTCCATACTGAAGATGATAATGGGGTCCATGTCGAACGACATCTATATGCAGATTGCACTCATCATGTTGATGGGTCTGTTGGCGAAGAACGCCATCTTGATTATTGAGTTCGCCCTTGAGCGTCGTAAGATGGGTATGAGCATCACATGGGCAGCCGTACTGGGTGCCGCAGCCCGTCTTCGTCCTATCTTGATGACGTCATTGGCTATGATTGTCGGTTTGATTCCGCTGATGCTGGCTTCCGGTGCGGGAGCTAACGGTAACCGTACGCTGGGTACTTCGGCTATCGGTGGTATGTTAATCGGTATGATATTGCAGATTTTCATCGTACCCGCATTGTTTGTGGCATTCCAGTACCTGCAAGAGAAGTTCAGCCCGATGGAATGGACCGATGTGGACAACTCGGATGCAGAACCTGAAATAGAACAATATGCTAAATAAATTAAGAATGAGGAATGAGGAATGAAGAATTTGCTGCGCTATAATAAGCATGCCGAATGGCAATTCTTCATTCATCATTCATCATTCTTCATTAAACAATATGATATGAAGAAACAAATAATAACTTTGATGTGTGCGACTGCTTTACTGAGCAGTTGCCATATCTACAAAGCATACGACAGACCCGAAGACATTACGGCTGCCGGACTGTATCGCGACACGACAGCCGTGAACGATACACTTGCCGCCGATACTGCAAACTTCGGTAACCTGCCTTGGAGGGAAGTATTTACCGACCCTCAGTTGCAAGCACTTATCGAGCAGGCACTCGTCAATAATCCCGACCTGCGCAGTGCTGCCCTGAACGTGAAAAAAGCCGAAGCCGCCCTCATGTCGGCACGCCTGGCTTATGCCCCCACACTGGCGCTGTCTCCGCAAGGAACCGTAAGCAGTTGGGATAAGGGAAAAGCTACGCAGACTTACTCACTCCCCGTAACGGCAAGCTGGCAAATCGACCTCTTCGGCCAGATTCTGAACCCGAAACGTGCGGCAAAGGTGTCACTGAAACAGACGCAGTTCTATGAACAAGCCGTACAGACACAGGTGATTGCCAATGTAGCCAATATGTATTACACCTTGCTGATGCTCGACCGCCAGCTACAAATCACTGAGGAGACTGCCGAGATCCTGAAAAAGAACGTGGAAACCGTGGAAGCCATGAAAGATGCAGGTATCTACAACACCACTTCTGCCGGAGTGGAACAGACCCGTGCCGCTTATGCACAGGTATTGGCATCCCTGCCCAACATGCGCCAGAGCATCCGCGAAACAGAGAACGCCTTGTGCCTGATGCTGCATCAGCCTGCGCAGAGCATCAAACGCGGCGCACTGGAAGAGCAGCAATTACCGACAGAATTCTCCGCCGGCATCCCCTTGCAGTTATTATCCAACCGTCCCGATGTGAAAGCAGCCGAGATGGCTCTTGCCGCAAGCTATTACGACACTAACAGCGCACGCGCCGCCTTCTATCCGCAGATTACGATAAACGGTTCTGCCGGATGGACCAACAGCGCCGGTTCAGCTATCATAAATCCCGGTAAGCTGCTGGCTTCCGCAATAGGTTCGTTGACACAGCCTCTGTTCTATCGCGGTGCCAATATCGCCCGTCTGAAACAAGCCAAAGCACAGGAAGAACAATCCAAGATTCAGTTCCAAAGCGCTCTTCTGAATGCCGGAAATGAAGTGAGCAATGCGTTGTATCAATATCAGATGACCACGGAAAAGGCTATTTCTCGTGATATTCAGGTAAATTCTGCCCGTAAAGCTGCGGAAGATACAAAAGAATTGTTTAACTTAGGCACGTCAACGTATCTCGAAGTGTTGTCCGCCGAGCAATCTTACCTCAGCGCCCAAACTTCCGAAGTGTCTGACACCTTCGACCGTATGCAGGCTGTAATCAGTCTGTATCAGGCACTCGGAGGAGGAAGAGAATAATATCAGTTATTAGTTATTAGTGATTAGTTATTTGCTATCAAAGAAACGAACCACTGGTAACTAATAACTAATCACTAATAACTAATAACTATGATAAGTCCATTAGCATTTGTAGATTCTGCCGCAAAGCTCGGCAAGAATGTAACGGTTCAGCCTTTCGCATATATCGAAAGCGACGTAGAGGTTGGCGACGACTGTATAATCATGTCCGGTGCGCGCATTCTCACAGGTACCCGCATGGGACAAGGCAATAAAGTGCATCATGGCGCTGTGCTTGGCACTACCCCGCAGGATTTCCACTACACGGGCGAAAAGAGCCTGCTGATTATCGGTGACAGGAATGACATCCGCGAAAATGTAGTCGTAAGCCGTGCCACCCACGAGGGTGACGCAACCCGCATTGGCAATGACAACTACCTCATGGACGGTGTACACCTCTGCCACGACGTGCAAATCGGCAACCATTGTGTGATAGGACTCAAAACCATCTTAGCCGGTGATTGCCGCGTAAACGACTACACGATTCTGAGCAGCAACGTCATTCTGCAACAGAAGTGCAACATCGGAAGTTGGGTACTGGTACAGTCAGGATGCCGCATTGCAAAAGATGTTCCACCGTATATTATCATGAATGGTAACCCGGCAGAATATCATGGTATCAATGCCGTTGTGCTGCAACACAAGAATCAGGTTTCCGAACGCATCCTGCGCCATATCGTAAATGCTTACCGATTGATTTATCAAGGTAATTTCAGCATCCACGATGCCTTACAGAAGATTGAAGACCAAGTGCCGATGAGTGATGAGATACACAATATCATCAACTTCGTGCGGGATTCCAAAGGGATTGTGAGATAAAGGATATTCTTCCGAATAAGAGGAAGAGAGTGTGTCATTCGCCCGCACATAGCGCAGCACTGTTGACACAGTCTCTTCTTTTTTTTGTTATCTTCGCAGCACTTACCCATGCTGATTATGAAAAAGATTATGAGAAAGAAAAGCAAAAAACAAAAGAACAGTAAGAGCCAACTGATGCTACTGATACTCCTTATGGTATGCGGCATCATCACCGCCTACCAGACTACAAACTCTAAGGAAGACGCCGTAAACAATAAACCCATAGAAACCGTCTCCCCAAGCACCCTCCAAAACTCTGACATCTACATCAAGCAGACCACCGCCACCGGTACTCCCGAAATACTGCTGCAACGCACCGGCTACCTCGTATCCTATAACTCCAACACCCGCATTGCCAACTGGGTAGCCTGGAAGCTGACTCCCGAACGTATAGAAGGAAATACCGGACGCACTGACAACTTCCACCCCGACCCCGACCTGCCTAAAAGTAAAGCCGTCACCACACAAGACTACAAAGGTAGCGGCTGGGACCGCGGACACCTCTGTCCGGCAGGAGACAACAAATGGAGCCGCCAAGCCATGATAGAAAGTTTCTATATGACTAACATCTGCCCCCAACACCACAACCTGAACCGGGGCGACTGGAACGAACTGGAACAAAAATGCCGCAAATGGGTAAAGAAAGACAGTTGCCTGTACATCGTAGCCGGGCCTATCTTCTACGACCGGAAACCTCAGACCATAGGCGGACATAAAGTTGCCGTGCCGGATGCTTTCTTCAAGGTGATACTCTCCCTGCACAAGAAGCCGAAAGCCATCGGTTTTATCTATAAAAATAACGAAGGGAATAATCCGCTGGATTCTTATGTGAACACTGTGGATGAAGTGGAACGGATAACCGGGATAGACTTCTTCCCCGCCCTTCCTGATGATATAGAAAGAGCGGTAGAAGCAAGCTATAATTTGAAAGACTGGAAATAACCAGAGTCTTCCGAAAGAGTATACACAATTTTATTCGAAGTTCAGCGTTCCGAAGAATTCGGGACAGTGAAAGTTCGGCTTTTCCAGGCCGATGGGATTCCAGGAGAGGAAGTGGGGAGTCTGCAAGTTATCGCCACATTTATAGAAGTTGGCGCGGATTGCCTTTCCATCAAGATTAGTGAACTGATGCTTGAAGAAAGCGGAATAAGGAATGACTAATGCAAGTTCCCAGTTACACTCTCCTATCCGTTCTTCAAAGGACTCGCGTCCCAGAGAGGACCAACGTTGCACTTTATCCATCACTTCCTGCGGAGCGTGTTCACGGTTATTGCGTCCGGCACCGGCACCGATCAGAAGGGTTCCGACACAATTACATTCCACATTATAGTAAATCCCGTCTCCGGCAGGGATGGAGAAGAACTCCACACAGGCATCTTCCCACACAGCGCCATTATCTCCGGCAGCTACGGCACGCACACTGGCTTCTTTCACCTTATAATGCAACAGAATGGCATCATCCGTATGGGCAATGCGGAATTGCACTTCCGGTTTATAAGGATACGCTTCCCAATTTACGGTGTTAACCGACTGAAAAGGAACCTTTTCTTCGTCAAGCAAAGCAGGGACATTTTCTACTGACACATTGGCCAGGCTTACTTTCTTTACATTCAACTCTTTCATTTCTTTCTTTTGGGGGTTAGTTGCAGACAAGGAGGAAATACAAAGCAGAGCAATCAACAGGGCTACAGATTTCCGCAAAGAGTCCGCAAAGGTTCTTTTATTCATATGTTAGTACTAATGTTTTTCTTTTTTGTAGGGTTATGAATCAAATGGGTTTGAGCGGTTTTGAACAAAACAGATGATTATTGCGCAGCTCAAGGCTGAAAGCCTTTCATCTTACAGCCCGGGGCAACGCCCTGGGAATTGAGTAATGTTTATCCCTGCGCCCTGTAAGGGCATAACAGCACACATCAGCTTTTGCCCTTACAGGGCGTAAGATTGTGGGGGACGATTCATTCCCAGGGCGTTGCCCCGGGCTGTAAGATGAAAGCCTTTCAGGCTTAGGCTGCGCTAAATTATCATTTACCTTTTTTCCGTACCGCTATGAGCCCCAGCCACCTTATCCCAACGAAGCCTTGATAAACTCCTGCATCTCCGGCGTATGTTCCTCCGCACTCTGCAATAGTTTGAACTGCGCCTTCGTGCGCACAAGGTTGTGCTCGGGATATTTAGTCTTATAATAGGTATCACCGTTAATATAATCCGCCAGGAAGCGTACACACTGCATATAGGGGAATAATGCGGCCGCATACGGCAAGTTCTCAATCTCCAGCGGGAGCAGGAAGACCTTCGCCGATTCCAGATACCCCTTCGCAAATGCCTTGAAGATTTCCATGTTGAAGTTCACATTATCCAGATTCTCGTCATCCTCGGCACCGGTATTGGCAGCGGAACGGAGGAAATCACCGAAATCGGAGAAGATGAAGTTAGGCATCACAGTGTCAAGGTCGATTACGCAAAGCACCTTACCGTCTTCATCGAACATCATATTGTTCACCTTCGTATCGCAGTGACACACACGTTTAGGCAATTTGCCTTCGCGGTACAGCCGTTCACCCTTGCACATCTCGTCCGCACGCTTCTCTATCTCATCCAGATAATACTGCACTTCCTTCACGCGGCCTACGGCATCCGCTGCCACCGCATCACGAAGCTGTTTCAAACGGAACTCCATGTTATGGAAATCGGGAATCGTTTCGCCCAATGTATCGGGAATATCTGCGAGCATCGCCTGGAAATTGCCGAAAGCCACACCGGCATAATAAGAATATTCGGCATCCACCGTCTCGTATGTCTTCGCATTGGGGATGAATGTCATGATACGCCAATAATTTTCACCGTCATACCAGTAGGTTTTCCCCGTATCGGCAGGAATAAACGAGAGCACTTTACGGTCGATGTCGTCCGCGCTCTGCTCTGTCAGCTTCTTACGGATGTGGCGGGTAACGGCCTCAATATTAGCCTGCAACATCTCTACATTCTGGAAGATGGCATGATTGATACGTTGCAATACATAATCGGGGGCATCTGCTTCGAGAGTAGTCACTTTGTACGTGTCATTAATCAGTCCGCTGCCCAAAGGTTGAATTTCGTTAACTGTACCCTTCGTATTGAAATGAGATACAATAGATTGGAGGTTATTCATGATATTTAATAATAGATTTAAAATTGTTATGCAAATATACGCCTTCCTTATTAATGCAAAAGTCCAAATTCGTCCGGCAAACGCCCAAAAATATACATTTCGGCAGACATAACCATAAAAATCAGGCAATAAACTTCCCCCTTTTGAGCAAAACGCCCTATATTTGTGTTTGAAACCTTAAAATACCGGAGGAAAAGTGCAAAAGTTTATCAGAACGCTGTTACTTGCTTTAGTAAGCATAGTTGCGGCAAACCTACACAGCCAGAATATTACTTTCAATCATCTGACCACCGATGACGGTTTATCACAGTTCAGCGTCAACAGCTTGTACATCGATGAGAACGGCGTCTTGTGGATTGCCACGCGCGAAGGTTTGAACCGCTACAACGGCAATGATATCCAGACTTACAAACTGAGCAAGAACGATCCCTACAGCCTTTTCTGCAACACCGTGCTGCGCATAACGGGAGACCAGAACGGAAAAATCTATCTGCTTTGCACCGAAGGAGTCGCCCAGTTCGATCTGACCAACCAACGATTCACCACCCTGCTGCAAGGAAACATCAACAGTATATACTACAAAAACGGCCTTTTCATCGGGAAAAAGAACGAGATATACCGCTACAACGAACAAACCGACAACTTCGACCTTTACTATCAGATGGCAGGAGAAAACATCGAAATATCCTGTATGTTCGAGGACAAAGGCGAGATGTGGATAGGAACCGCCAGCGAGGGAGTGTTCAGACTGAAACTGGACGGACACCAACTGACGCACCCCATCGACAAAGGAAATATCACCAGCATCTATCAGGACAACGCAGGCGAACTGTGGATAGGCAGTTGGGAGAAAGGTCTCTTCCGGGTGAAAACGGACGGAAGCATCGAGAACCTGCGCAACGACCCGGCAAATCCGCGCAGCCTGTCTTCCGACTTCGTGAGAGCCTGTTGTGAGGACAACCTCGGTAATATATGGATAGGGACATTCAACGGACTGAACCGCTACAACAAATCGACAGGCATCTTCCAGAACCACACCGCAGATGACACACAGAATGAAGGGCTTACCCACTCCTCCATCTGGTGCATCGTGAAAGACAACCAGGGAACACTGTGGCTGGGAACTTATTTCGGCGGTGTCAACTACTTCAATCCCGAATACGAAATCTACACCAGCTATCGGGTGTCCAGAAACGAGAAAGAAGGCCTGAGCAATCCCATCGTAGGACGTACCATCGAAGACAAGAACGGTAATCTGTGGATTGGTACGGAAGGCGGCGGACTGAACTTCTACAACCGACGCACGCGGGAGTTCAAGTGGTATCTTGCCGGACAAGGGCACAACAGCATCTCCCACAGCAACGTGAAAGCCCTCTATTACGACTCCGACAAAGAAATCATCTGGATAGGCACCCATCTCGGCGGACTGAACAAGCTGGATATCCGCACAGGCACATTCACCCACTACCTCATGGAAGAAGATAATCCGGAGACTCTTCCGTCGAACATCGTCCGGGACATAACGCCTTACCAAGACCAGCTGATCATCGCCACACAGAATGGCGTATGCCTGTTCAACCCCCAAAGCGGAAAGTGCCGGCAACTCTTCAAAGACAGCAAAGAAGGACGCAAGATAGTCATGGTGGCCGACCTGGAGATGGACAACAACGGCACTCTCTGGATTGCCGCCACAGGCGAAGGCGTATTCACCTATCGCTTCGATACGAACAAGCTGACCAACTACCGCCACGACGTGACACACCCGCACAGCCTCAGCAACAACAACGTGAACAACATCATGCAGGATAGCCAGGGCAACCTGTGGTTCTCCACCTCAGGCAGTGGTCTCGACCTGTATCGCCCTGCAACGAATGACTTCGAGAACTTCGACAAAGAATCGAACGGGCTCGTCAGCGATTGCATCTACGACACGCAAGAGTCGCCTATGAGCGGCAAACTGATACTTACCACCAATCAGGGCTTCTCCATCTTCGACCAGAAGGCGGGGAAATTCCAGAACTACAGCGTAGAGAACGGTTTCCCGCTGACAGCCGTCAACGAAAATGCCCTTTGCGTTACGCGCGATGGTGAGATTTTCCTCGGAGGCACGCAAGGCATGCTTTCCTTCAACGAGCTGGAACTCAACTTCACCCCGAAGCCTTATAAAATCATTCTTTCACGCCTCATCGTGAACGGTTCCGAAGTGAAGGTTTCCGATGAAACGGGCATTTTAACGCAATCCCTGTGCCATACGCAAGAAATTACGCTGGATGCCAACCAGACGATGTTCAGCATCGAATTCGCCACCTCCAACTATGTGGCGGCCAACAAAGACGACATCATCTATAAGCTGGAGGGTTTCTCCGACGACTGGAACAGTACGCGCGGACAGCCCATGATTACCTATACCAACCTGAACGCAGGCACCTACAACCTGCTTATCAAGCCCCGAGGCAAAGAAGAATCCCTCTGCCCGCAGGTGCATCTCACCATCCACGTACTTCCGCCTTATTACAAGACACCTCTCGCCTATCTCATTTATCTGATAGTGACGGGCATCCTGCTGTGGTATCTGGTCAAAACCTACAAATCGAGAATCAAGCTGCGTGAGTCGTTGAAGTACGAACAGAAGCACATACAGGATGTGGAAGCCCTGAACCAGTCGAAACTGCGCTTCTTCACCAACATCTCGCACGAGTTCCGCACTCCGCTCACGCTCATCGTGTCGCAAGTGGAAACCCTGATGCAGTTGCAAAACTTCACGCCCACCATCTATAATAAGATATTAAGCATCTACCAGAACAGCATACAGCTACGCGAACTCATCACCGAACTCCTTGACTTCCGCAAACAGGAACAAGGGCATATGAAGGTGAAAGTCAGTCCGCACAACATCGTGCATTTCCTTTACGAGAATTATCTGATTTTCATGGAGTACGCCAGCAGCAAGCAGATCAACTTCAAATTTGAGAAGGACACCGAAAGCCTCGAAGTGTGGTACGACCAGAAGCAGATGCAGAAAGTCATCAACAACCTTTTGTCCAATGCCATCAAGCACACCCAGGCCGAAGACACCATCACCCTCAGCATCACCACCGAAGGCAACGAAGCCGTGATTCGCGTCACAGACACCGGCAGCGGCATCGACGCCAAAGAAATTGACAAGATATTCGACCGCTTCTATCAGACCGAACAGATGGACAGCCTGAGCCGTGGCGCCGGTACGGGCATCGGGCTGGCACTTACGAAAGGCATCGTCGAACTTCACCACGGCAGCATCCGGGTAGAGAGCGAGTTGGGCAAAGGCAGCAGTTTCATCGTCCGCCTGCAATTGGGGAATGCCCGGTTCACCGCCGAAGAAATCAGCAAGAAGACCGAAACCATGCAACAGATAGAACAGCCCCAGGCAGCGGAAATAGACGCTTCGCTCAAAGCCGAACTGGAAGAGAACGCTCCGATAAAACGTATGTCGGACGTCAAGATGGTCATCGTAGAAGACAACGACTCCATCCGCGAGATGCTGGCAAACATCTTCCGCCCCTTCTACCAGGTGCTGACAGCCGCTGACGGTGAAGAAGGTCTGGAACTGATACAGAAGGAAATGCCGAACATCGTGGTAAGCGACGTGGTAATGCCCCGGATGTCCGGTACGGAACTCTGCAAGCAAGTAAAGAACGACTTCAACACCTGCCACATCCCGGTGGTATTGCTCACCGCACGCACCGCCGTAGAGCAGAACATCGAAGGCCTGCGCATCGGCGCGGACGATTACATCACCAAGCCGTTCAACACGAACCTGCTGATTTCCCGTTGCAACAACCTGGTGAACTCACGCATCCTCCTGCAAGAGAAGTTCAGCAAGCAACCGCAGGCATACGCACAGATGCTGGCGACCAACCCGATAGACAAGGACATCCTGGACCGTGCCATCGCCATCATCGAGAAGCACCTGGACGATACGGAGTTCAACGTCAACGTCTTTGCCCGCGAAATGGCCATGGCGCGCACCAACCTGTTCACCAAGCTGAAAGCCATCACCGGACAGACACCGAACGACTTCATCCTCACCATCCGCCTGAAAAAAGGCGCCCTGATGCTGCGCAACAACCCGGAACTGAACATCACTGAGATATCGGACAAGATCGGTTTCAGCTCTTCGCGCTACTTCTCGAAGTGTTTCAAAGATGTATATCAGGTCAGTCCGCTTGCCTACCGCAAGGGAGAAGACGCCGACAAAGAGGATAAAAACGAAGAAGACGAAGAGGGCTGACGAAGCGCTTAAATGTTCCACTCCGTTCCACCGAATTGAAACAAAAGATTCTCCCTTGAGAAACAAAACTTTCTTGCCTAAGGAACAAGAGTTTCTCTCCTAAGAAACAGACGTTCCAATACGGTGGAACAGAAGTGTCACTGCCATGAAACGGGATTAGCCATAGATTCGCCTTCATTACGACATTGAACTTTGTACATTTTCGCCCTTCTCCTGTACTTCATTATACACATAATCCGGAGAAAGCCGTTACCTTTGACCTCAGAAATAACAATCTAAAGTCAAAGAACTATGAAGCAATTCTCTCCTTTATGGACTCTTCTTCCGGGTGCCGCCCTAATAGCAGGATGTGGAAATCCCTCGAAAAAAGAAGCCACTGACAACAATTCCCGTCAGAAGCCCAACGTGATATATCTGATTGCCGACGACCTCGGCATCGGCGACCTGAGTTGCTACGGCGCTACCAAGATAAGTACTCCCAACATCGACCGCCTTGCCGGACAAGGCGTGCAATTTACCAATGCCTACGCCACTTCCTCCACCAGCACCCCCTCCCGCTTCGGCCTGCTGACGGGTATGTATCCTTGGCGGCAGGAGAACACCGGCATCGCTCCGGGTAACTCGGAACTTATCATCGATACAGCCTGCGTCACCATGGCCGATATGTTCCGGGCAGAAGGTTATGCCACCGGAGCCGTAGGCAAATGGCATCTGGGACTCGGTCCTAAAGGCGGCACCGACTTCAACCATCTTATCAAACCGAACACCCAGGATATCGGGTTTGATTACGAATACATCATCCCCGCCACCGTAGACCGCGTGCCTTGTGTATTTGTGGAGAACGGCCACGTCGTAGGCTTAGACCCCAACGACCCCATTACCGTGAACTATCACCACAAAGTGGGCGACTGGCCTACCGGACTTGAAAACCCGGAACTCGTGAAACTGAAGCCCAGTCAGGGACATAACAATACCATCATCAACGGTATCCCCCGCATCGGCTGGATGACCGGTGGTAAATCCGCCCTTTGGGTGGACGAGGACATTGCAGATGTAATCACAGGCAAAGCCAAAGATTTCATCGTGAATCATAAGAGCGAACCTTTCTTCTTATATATGGGCACGCAAGACGTACACGTTCCCCGCGTACCCCATCCCCGTTTTGCCGGAAAGAGCGGCATGGGTACCCGCGGCGACGTCATCCTGCAACTGGACTGGACTGTGGGTGAGATTATGAATACTCTGGACAGTCTGAACCTTGCGGATAACACTATCTTTGTATTCTGTAGCGATAACGGCCCTGTCATTGACGATGGTTACCAGGATCAGGCTCTCGAACTGCTGAACGGTCACACTCCTATGAAGCAATACCGTGGTGGAAAGTACAGTGCCTATGAAGCCGGAACACGTATTCCCTTTATTGTACGTTGGCCTGCCGGTATTCAGCCCTGCAAACAGCAAGCTTTATTCTCTATGATCGATGTATATGCTTCTTTAGCCGCGTTACTGGATCATCCGCTTACACCTGCAACCGTTGCTCCCGACAGCCGCGACCAACTGGCCACTTTCTTAGGGAAAGACAATACCGGATGCGACTATGTAGTACAGCAGAATCTGAACAATACTTTGTCCATCATTCAAGGAACATGGAAGTATATCGAGCCGAGTGACAAGCCCGCCATCGAGTACTGGACCAAAATGGAGTTAGGGAACAACCCGCAGCCTCAACTGTACAATATTTCCATAGATCCGTCGGAGAAAAACAATGTGGCGGCAGCACATCCTGAGACGGTAAAAGCCCTCTCCGAACTACTGGAAGAGGTGAAGGCCGGAAGGAATCAGGAAACAAGGTAAAGAATCGTACAGAAGAGCGATTCTTTATCAGGAATGTACAAATTCGTACTTTTTGCGAACTATTAACTAAAGTCGTCTCCTGCGCAATCGCATACATTTGCATTGTGATTCGAGTCTTAATAATGAGAAAGAAGAACCTTTTTTAATAACTAATTAATTTAATATTTATGAAACAGAAAGTAACCTTAATGCTATTGGTCGCTTTTCTTTGCTTCGTATCAGGCGTACAAGCACAGACAGGAGGTCAAGTTACAGGTAAAGTTGTTGATGCTATGGGAGAACTTCCCGGAGTTAGCGTCGTTGTGAAAGGAACTACTAATGGAACTATTACCGCACTTGACGGTAGTTTTAAATTAGACAATGTTAAATCCTCTGATATCCTGCAATTCTCTTTTGTAGGTTATAAAACTCAAGAAATTAAAGTTGGCAGCCAAAAGACTTTCAATGTTACTCTGCAAGAAGACGCACAGGCATTGGATGAGGTAGTCGTTGTGGCTGTTGGTTATGGTGACGTAAAACGTCGCGACTTAACCGGAGCTATCGGTAAGGCTAATATGAGCGACTTGACCAAAACCCCTATCAACAACGTAGCAGAAACACTGGGTGGACGTATCGCCGGTGTACAGGTATCTTCCACAGATGGTGGTCTGGGCGACAACTTTAATATCGTAATCCGTGGTGCCGGTTCTTTAACTCAAAGTACTGCTCCGTTATACGTTATTGACGGTTTCCCAAGTGAGACTTCCGGAATGAGCGCCCTCAACCCGAACGATATTGAATCCATCGACGTATTGAAAGATGCTTCTGCAACAGCGATCTACGGTTCTCGTGGTGCCAATGGTGTTGTTATCATCACAACCAAGAAGGGTAAAGCCGGAAAAGCAACTCTCTCTTATAATGGTAGTGTCAGTGTTAGCAAAGTAAGAAACACCATGGACTTGATGAACGGCTACGATTTCGTCAACCTGCAAAAAGAAATCATGGAAGGAAATACCAAAGAAGTAGATGGAGAAAAAGTGGATGAGTTTGCTTACTACTATCTGAAAGATGGTATCACTCTCGATGATTATAAAAACTTCAAGAGCTATGATTGGCAGGACGAAGTTTATCGTACAGCTATCAGCCACAACCACTATGTAGGTTTAAGTGGTGGCAGCGATAAAATGGACTACTCTGCATCACTCTCTTACAGTAACCAACAGGGTGTCATCATCAACTCTGACCTCTCTCGTTACCAGGGCCGTTTCAACTTCAACCAAAGAATCAATAAGAGCATAAAGATCAATGCAAATGCAAACTTTGCAAGCAACGTGCAAAACGGTCCCAATCCTTCCACCGCAGAAACAACAGTATCCAACTCACTGATGTATAGCGTATGGGGTTATCGTCCGGTTTCTCCTTCCGGTTCCGACCTTCTGGCCGAACTGTACGATAGCGATGTGGACATGAGTAATGACTACCGTTTCAACCCGGTACTCTCTGCAAAGAATGAGTTCCGTCGTACCACAACCAACCATCTGCAAGCTAACTTAGGCGTAGAATGGGAAATCATCAAGAACCTGAAGTTTAAAACTACTGCCGGATATACCGGTCGTGACATCAAAAGAGAAGAATTCAACGGAAGCCAAACCAGTACCGGTAATACGCATCCGTCCAATACACGAAGCAAAGGTATCAATGCATTCCTGAGACAACAGGAGACAAGAAACTACCTGAACGAAAATACATTGTCATATGTATATGCCAAGAACGACCATAACCTGAACGCTTTGGTGGGTGCCACTTTCCAAAAATATACAAGCTACCTCAGCAGCATCACTCAGGAACAGATTACAAACGAAGCTTTCGGAATGTCCGGTATCGGTAAAGGTTCTGCTACTCCGGTTGTCACAGCATCACAAGGAGAAAACGCCATGATTTCTTATCTGGGACGTATCAACTACAACTATGCATCCAAGTATTATGTTACAGCATCTATGCGTACCGATGGTTCTTCCAAGTTCTCTCCGGACAACCGTTGGGGCTATTTCCCATCGGCTTCATTAGCTTGGGCTTTCGGACGCGAAAAGTTTGTTTCCAATCCACTGCCTTGGTTGTCTAATGGTAAATTGCGCGTAAGCTGGGGTCTCACAGGTAACAACCGTATCGGCGACTTCGACTACATGGCACAATTGGTGACTAGCTCTAATGTTTACAAGTATCCTTGGGACAGTTCTTTCTATCCCGGTTATGTATTAGGCTCTATGGCCAACGAAAAACTGAAATGGGAAACAACCGAGCAATATGACCTTGGTTTGGATTTAGGCTTCTTTGACGGACGCATCAACGTGACGATGGACTACTACATCAAAACCACCAAAGACCTGTTGTTGGGCGCAGACGTTCCGGCAAGCTCCGGTTACTCCAGTGCTACACTGAATGTTGGTAAGTTGCGTAATAAAGGTTTCGAGCTCACTCTGGAAACCATAAACATCAAAGAGAAGAACTTCACATGGACCTCTAACTTCAACATTGCCTTCAACAGTAATAAGATTGTAGAGCTCAACGATGGACAGGATGATATGATCAGCTTCGTCAATTGGGATAATAAATACAAAACAATGCCTGCTTACATCAGCAAGAAAGGTGATGCAGCCGGAAGTATGTATGGTTTCATCTATGATGGCACTTACAAGTATGAAGACTTCAACACTTCGGTAGATGCAAACGGAAAAACCGTCTACACACTGAAAGATGACGTAGTTCGTATCTCGGATGCCGCACAACCGGGTGACCCGAAATACAAAAAGCTGAGCGACAAGGACGGTAATTTAATTACTGATGCCGACCGTACAATTATTGGTAACGGACAACCCAAGCACACGGGTGGTTTCAGCAATAACTTCATTTACAAGAACTGGGATCTCAACATCTTCCTGCAATGGAGCTATGGTAACGACATTTTGAATGCCAACCGTATGGTGTTTGAAAACCCGCAAGCTAAGAAGAATACGAATATGTTCGCTTCTTATACAAACCGTTGGAGCGCTGAGAATCCCACCAGCAACATGCCGCGTGCAAGAGCTATCGGTGCAGAATATTACAGTTCTCTGTATGTGGAAGACGGTTCGTTCCTGAAGTTAAAGACCATTTCACTGGGCTACAACTTCACGCCTAACACTTTGCGTTCTTTGGGTATCAGTGCAGCCAGACTCTTTATTTCGGCAGAGAATATAGCTACCATTACAGGTTATTCCGGTTCCGACCCTGAAGTTTCTACGCGTAACAGTGTATTGACCCCCGGTTTCGACTGGTCCGCTTATCCACGTTCATTCAACGCTTCACTCGGTGTTAACATAACCTTCTAATCACCTAAAATCAAGAAACTAATATGAAAAGTATCAAGAATATCTTCAAAAAAGCCTGCATCCTGGCAATAGTTGCTTCTATGGCGGGTTGTGACATGCTCGACACCAAGCCTTACGACTTTGTAGCGCCCGAAACATTCTATAAAAATGAAACTGACTGTACAATGGCACTGGCCGGCATATACTGGACAATGGCAGCAGAGCATGTATATGGGAACCGTTACTCCTGTATGCTGTCCAATACCGATGACTTGAGCTATTACTATCGTGCAAACCAGACCAATGCAGTAGTCGCTAATTCACACAATACAGGTAATACCGATTTATGGTATACATGGGAATCTCTTTACTCAGGCATCAACAATGCCAATGTACTACTCGATAATATCGATGCAGCCAGCATCTCTGACAATAATGTGAAAACACGTATTAAGGGAGAAGCTAAATTCCTGCGTGCTTACTACCACTTCTTATTGGTGCAAGGTTGGTATGAAGTGCCTATCCGCAAAGAAACAGTAAAAGATATCACCGTCAGCAGTCTGGAGGCTACCCCCCACGCCGAAGCACTCGACTGGATCATTCAGGAAATGGAAGACTGCCTCGATATGGTAGATAACAGTAGCTATGATCAGTCTCCTTCTCATGTAAAGAAAACTGTAGTAGAAGGTATTCTGGCCCGCGTATGTTTGTGGCGTGCAGGCGAACCTTCAAAAGGTGGAAAGCCATATTATGAAAAAGCTGCCAAGTATGCTAAAGCAGTATACGACTCTAAAAAACATAAGCTGAACCCGGATGTATATGCCATGTGGCAAGCCTTAGCTTCTGACCAATATGAAACTACATACAATGAAAGCATGTGGGAAGTAGAATTTGTTGGAACACGTGATGATGGTAGTTATACTGAAAGCCGTATCGGTAATGTAATCGGTAACCTTCAGGAAAACTCAGCAGGAACAGGCGCCGGTTATACGTATGCATTCTATGCCGGTAGTTTGATTCTGTGGGATTTGTATGATGCAAAAGATGCTCGCCGCGATCTTGCTATGGCACCTTACAAACTCAATAACAAAGATGTACAGGTTGCATGGAAAGACAATCAGATTGTAGACCGTCGTTGTGGCAAATACCGTCGTGAATGGGAGAGCAGCAGCCCTAAGCATAAGAACTATACTCAAGAGAACTATTGTCTCCTGCGTTATGCCGATGTACTGCTCATGCTCGCTGAAGCTGAAAACGAAGCAAACCAAGGTCCTACAGCATTAGCTTACACATGTATCAACGAAGTACGTAAACGTGCAGGAATTGACGAAGTGAAAGATTTGTCATACGGTGATTTCCAGAAATTGATCCGTGATGAACGTGGTCGTGAACTTTGCTTTGAGTCTCTTCGCAAGTACGACCTAGTACGTTGGGGCATTTACTACAAGGCTATCAAAGAGGATTTGGGAGCGGCAGTCAATGATGCACGTTGGTCTACTGCCAACAATGCCAAAGGAGCAGCTCAGTATGTAAGTAATACAACAGAGAAGAACCAATTCCTTCCTATCCCCACCAAGGAACTGGGTGTAAACACCAAATTGGAACAAAACAAATATTGGAAATAATCATTTAATTACACAGAACTTCTAACCTTAAAATGAAATCAAATAGACCTTAATCAATTTGATATGTGTGGAGGAGAGTGACCGTGAGGTTCCTCTCCTCTTTTATAACTTAAAAAAAACAATATACCTTATGACCAGAAAACACTTGCTATTCACCCTTGCGTTGCTATGCAGCCAAGTATCTTTTGCTCAATTCATAGATTTTGAGACAGAAATTCCCAAAGAGTTTACAACAGCCGATAAGGGAAAAATCACCCTGTCCACCCGGTATTACAAAGAAGGGAGGCAAAGCCTAGAATGGGACTTCCGTTCCGGTTCCAAACTCAATATTTCTCTGGAAAAGCTTCTCACCCTTGATGAACAAATGGAAAATTCATACGGAATAACCTTATGGATTTATAATGAAGCCCCCCAGCAAGATTCCATTCGTTTTGAGTTCCTTTCCCCCCAAGGAGATGTGTCTTATTGGTTCAGTTTCCAGTTGGCATCGGCTGGCTGGCGCGCTTGCTGGATTGGCTTCCAACACATGAAAGGAAATAAACAAAACAAAGAAATAGCAAGTTATCGACTGATAGCCCCTGAACGAAAAGGCCGCATATTTCTGGATCGTTTGACTTTCCCTGTGAAAAAGATGAACGACCGCACTACCCCCGACTTGCAGATGCCTTACAATAACTCCCTTTCCTATCGTGATCTGTGGCATTGGTGCCGGGTTTGGCAATGGGAACAATATAAGTATGATATCCCACTACCTTCCACCCTCACTCAAGCAGAAAAAGAGGAACTGCGCACAGTGGAACAACGGTTGACCACCGCCCTCGATATTCAAAAAGCACCGAAAGAAGCAGTCTCCAAAGCATATGATGTTTTTCAGAAAACCAATATTCAGCGCTCCGGAACAGGATTCACAGGTGCTCCTATCCTGACTCCCGATGAACTGGACCGTTCTAAAGGAGAAATATCCTGGAATGACTTGGAAACAATGCTCTCCGGATTCGCTTACGATGCTTATTACAATCATTCCGGATCTTCCCGTCAGAATTACTTCACTGTCTGGGACTTCGCCATCAATCAGGGATTCTCTTTCGGTAGCGGAATGGGAACCAATCATCATTACGGCTATCAAGTACGGAAGATATATACTACAGCCTGGTTAATGCGCGACGCTATCTGGAAGGCTCCCAACCGGGATAATATCTTGTCTACCCTCATTTTCTGGTCTGCCTTGCAAGAAACCCGGCAGCCTTATCAATACGGCAGAGATGAATTGCTGGACAGTTGGCATACGCTTTTAATGGCTAAAACAGTTTCAGCACTGCTGTTCACTGACGAGCGGGAACGAGTACGCGCACTGAAAGGCCTTTCCCGTTGGGTTTCCTCTTCTCTTCAATACACTCCGGGCACTATCGGAGGTATCAAAGTAGACGGAACCACTTTTCACCATGGCGGTTTCTATCCGGCCTATACCACAGGGGTATTAGCCATGGTAGGACAATTCATCTCCTTAACCAATAAAACGGTCTATGAACCTACCGAAGAAGCCCGTCAAGTACTGAAATCCGCCTTTATTGCCATGCGTAACTACTCCAACAAATATGAGTGGGGAGTTGGCATCAGCGGACGACATCCTTTCGGCGGCTCGATGAAAGCGGATGATGTAGCTGCTTTTGCTTATCTTGCCTTGTCAGGAGACTTATCAGGAGAAGGTTATGCCTTCGATCATCATCTGGCAGCAGACTACCTGCGGCTTTGTGAAAAGGATACCCCCGAAGCGCGTTACTTCAAAACGCAAGGTATCACTCCCGCCTCTGCCCCACAAGGATTTTTTGTATATAACTATGGAGCGGCAGGTATTTTCCGGAGAAGCGATTGGATGGTAACCTTAAAAGGGTATACCACTGACGTCTGGGGATCTGAGATTTACCGGAAAGATAACCGCTACGGACGTTATCAGAGTTATGGTTCTGTCCAAATTATGGGATACCCCTCACGACTTTCCAGCGGTTACGATGAGAACGGTTGGGATTGGAATCGCCTACCGGGAACTACAACCATCCACTTACCATTCGAATTGCTGGATAGCCCGCTACCGGGAACTACCATGGCACATTCCAAAGAAAATTTCTCAGGCAGTAGTTCACTGGAAGGGAAAAACGGCATGTTTGTTACGAAACTGATGGAACGTGAACTGAAAAACTTCACCCCGGATTTCGTAGCCCGCAAATCAGTCTTCTGTTTTGAAAACAGGATGATCTGTTTAGGAACAGGTATTCATAACAGCAATAATGAATATCCAACCGAAACAACTCTCTTCCAGAGTACATTCCAAAAAGGAAAAAGCGCCATCCTCGTTAACGGAGAAGAAGAAAAAGAGATTGGCTTCAAAAAGAAACTTTCCGGTATTACTGAAAAGTTACTTTCCATTCGGGACGGTTACAATAACCATTATTTCGTGAAAGACGGTAATGTACAAATACAGATCACAAAACAAGAATCCCGTCATGAAAAAACACGTGCTGTAACACAGGGCACTTTCGCTTCAGCATGGATTGAACATGGAAAAGCCCCTAAAAATGGAACGTATGAATACCTCGTATGGATACAGCCAACCGATCAGGAATTAAAAAACTATGAGGCTACGCAAACATACGAAGTATTACAACGGAATGATAGTGCACATATCGTACACGACCGATTAACTGATATTACCGCCTATGCTGTCTTCGAAACCTATCGCTCGCAACGGGATAGCCTGCTTAGTCTTATTCCGGCAGAAACAATGGTTATGTATAGGAGGGACAAAGCGAATATCATTATGAGCGTTTGCGATCCAAACCTAAATATTGAGGAAAAGGCATATACCACCAAAAATCCCAGCCGCGTTCTTGAAAAGAGACTGGAATTAAAAGGAAAATGGAACATCAGTACGCCCAATGAAAAGGTAACCCTGACAGCAAACGGAAAGAATACCATTCTCACTGTTCACTGCCAACATGGACAGCCTGTAGAATTCAGCCTACAGCAAGATTGAGAACTACGAAAGAATATTTGTAGCAATTACTCGGCTACATACCTGAGCCAGACTTGAGTTATGCTTAGACCAGACTTGCTCCGTACATTCTCCACTCAGAAGTATCTCTACACGGAGAAAGTATGGGATTGGTACGGAGCAAGTCTGGCTCAAGTATAGTTCAGGTATGGTTTTAATGAACATGGTTATTCCGCTAAAATAGTTACCTTTGCAGAAATATTGAATAACTGATTGATATGCAGAGTACCCTCCCCATTCATTTTGCCCCGCTGCAAGGTTACACCGAGGCTATTTACCGACAAGCGCATGCCCGTATATTCGGTGGTGTAGAGAGCTATTATACCCCTTTTGTACGTGTAGAGCACGGAGAAATCCGAAAAAAAGATATCCGTGAAATTACTCTGGAAAACAACCGTGGCGTGCAGCTTATTCCACAACTCATTGCTCCCGATGTGGACAAAATGGAGCAGATAATTGCCCTATTCATCGAAAAAGGATATAAGAATGTGGACATAAATCTGGGATGTCCTTTCCCTCTTTTGGCTAAACGGCACAATGGTTCAGGAATGCTTCCTTATCCCGAAGAGGTACGGGAGTTGCTGACTGCTACCATAAAGAATCACTCCGACCTTCAGTTCTCTGTCAAAATGCGGTTAGGCTGGGAGAACCCGGAAGAATGTCTGGCTTTGCTACCCTTGCTGAATGAACTGCCACTGACACATATCATCATGCATCCCCGATTGGGTAAACAACAATATAAAGGGGAAGTAGATTTAAAAGGTTTTGAAGCATTCTACAACGAATGTCATCATCCACTTATTTATAACGGAGATTTACTTACGGTAGAAAATATACAGGCTATCTGCGGACGTTTTCCACAACTGGCAGGTATCATGATAGGGCGCGGACTGCTTGCTAATCCTGCCTTAGCTTTGGAGTATCAACAAGGACATCCGCTTTCCGAAAAGGATATGCAGGAGAGACTCAGATTGTTCCATGCTGACGTATTTGCCCAGTATGGCAATCTTCTGGAAGGGGGAGACAAACAACTGCTGACGAAGATGAAAAACTTCTGGGAATACCTGATGCCGGACGGAGACCGGAAGGCAAAAAAGGCAATTCATAAGTCCAACAAGCTGGAAACTTACCAGGCGGCAGTCCGCAGCTTGTTGGGGTAATCATTGTTCTTATTCCGGATTTACTTCCGGAATCGTATGTACATCTTTACGTATCTGCGCTACATGATGCAGTTTCATCCAATTGTGCAGATACTCACGGTGTTGTAGAAGGATTTCTTTGTATTTCTCCTCAATGGCGAGGTTCCGCATTTCACCACGGTCTTTCTCCATATCAAAGAGTTGCTCACGGTAACGGCCTTTGTCATACAACACATATTTATAGCGAGAAGTACGTAAAGCCCAGCCACGTGTGTTCCCGCCTTTATCGAATGTGGTTTCGGTCACAATGTAGTTTTGATGCTTCAATGACGGATCAGCTTTCTCTACCAACGCTCTGAAAGAGACACCATGCAGCCCTTCAGGAAGCCGGATGCCTGCCCAGTCGCAAACTGCTGCAAAGAAATCCACACCATTATTCACGAGTTGAGGCATCTCCTTGCCGGCATTCTTTTTCCCCGGCAGAGTTACAATAAAAGGTATATTTACCACCTCTTCATATAAAGCCGATTTCTGGTTCCAGTGATGTGCTCCCACTCCGTCGCCATGATCACTGGTAAATATCACGACTGTATTCTTCCATAAATTCTGTTTATCCATAGCATTCAGAATCTTACCGATTTCTGCATCCACCTTTTCAACCAGACGATAATAGAGACTCCGGTAACGACGCCAATCATCCGGAGTGTAGTTACGGGTAGGATAAGCCGAATAATTCAGGCTCTGCTCATAACTGATAACATCAGCGTCATAGGGATTCTTAGCAAAATTAAGAGGTAGTCCCGGCCACTCACTCTGCGGCAGGTCTTTTAGATTTCCCCAAGGCAAATTCTGGCTACGTGCGTACTCACAGATATTATGCGGATTATCGAACCCTGCCACAAGGAAAAAGGGTTTGATATGTTCTTGTTCCAGAAAACCGACACAGGCTTCTGCCAACCCATTATCACTATGCGGATGGATAGTAGTAAAACCGAACTCTTTATCCGGCATGGAGGCTGTATGTACATGCCATTTACCGGCATAAATACAATCATAACCGGCATCCTGCATCAATGTCCCCAAAGTCCGGGTACGCAATGAGTCCGGTATCGGTGTACCGTTTCGGGCAAGTCCTACTTCGTGCGAAGTATAGCCTGTAAACATAGCTGCCCTGGCAGGTCCACTCAAAGGCGTAGAGCAATAGGCATTACGGAACAGGACACCTGACTGTGCCAGTTTATCCATATTGGGAGTATGCAAGTCATCATTTCCCATGCAACTCATCGCAGAGGCAGTCTGCTGATCGGTTACAATGTAGATGATATTAGGCAACTCTTTTGCCCAAACCAAAGAAGGAGCGAGAGCCGTTGCACACAACATCAAATTCTTCACTTTCATCACAGTTCTATTTTAAGGATTAACTTCATTATTTCTTCAACTCCACATCAAAGCTGGCAGCATCCTTACATGCAAAACGCAGAACCGTCTGATGCTTATCTTTAGAAATTACCTTGCAATAAGGAGTCTCAGCAACCTTCCATTCGCCTCTCAGCGTAACCGTCACAGGTATCTCACCACTATCATTGTCAATCCAGGGACGGGAATAGATACTACGTTCCTTGCGCTTGCCATCCTTATCAAAGGCTTCATCGCTCGGACCCCGATAAAGGGCCAGGTCCGGTTGGGAAACGGTCAACAAGAGCTTTCCTTTATCCTCACGTATCATCACAAGACAGGAAGTATCGGCCTTCTGCAACAAACCCTCTTTCGGTAACACCTGCGGAGTTTCAAAGAGTACATAAGACGTTAAGTTATCCGTCAGGGAACGGACAATATGCGCATTGCCGTCTTGCTGCAAAACTTTATAAGTAGGTTTACGGGCAAACGCTTTCAGAGCCGCCTCATCCGTACGCGGCAGGACAGCATATTCATAAGAAGCACCCTTCGGAGCCTTTCCATGTTCCAGCACCAACGAAACCCAGTCGCCGGAAGTAGGCTTCGGATTACGTTCGCCTACGGAAACCTGTGGAAAGTTTTTCTCATATTTCGCCGTTTTCATCGAGTTTTTCGATAGATAATAGCCTACGCCGTTAGGGTCTATATACGTTTGACCATCGCTTTTGTAAGCCTCCCAATACTTATGCATTTCGGGAGTGACGGCAGCCAATTGGAAGACGGTAGTCTCTGTGGGGAACTCTTCGTTCGTATTTTCAATATCCGTGCCCAGGCAAACAATCGTTCCGTTAAAGAAGTGATAGGACTTACGGGCACGATGCGAGCCATTGTACTTATCATGTTCGTGCAGCTTCATCCCGAAGTTACCGTTCAGCCGTGCCTGCGACAAGCCTCCGGCAAATGCTTCATCAGAATAGAGCATCTCCTCCATACCGGAGAAAGTATCCACGTTCATTACTTTTGCGCGGAGTTGATCGTAGGGTAAATGAATGGTTGTCGTGCCGGGGAAACGATTCCAGTCAAAACCGGCTTCCTGCCAGCCACTGGTTGCGAAAGTGACCATTTCATCGGGCTTCCCGGTTAATATCTGCATACTTCCGTGGGCAAGATAACGGCCGTAGAAGTTGGCATCCAGATAGTGTTCCGCTGCCCAAAGGTAACGGGAATGTCCACGCACCACAGCTGCCCAATTATCCCGGCGCTGCACTGAAACGCAGCCGTAACCTAAAGCCAGATTGCCTTGCGGATCGGATTCTGGACGGAAGCCTTGCGCCTCAAACAGTTTCTTCAATTCCAGTTCGCGGGTAGTGGACGACTTCGGAAGATAATCCGGAGCATTTTTATCAGGAGTTTCCGTACGCGAAACCAGGCGCAGATAGGCCGCAGCCAGTTCCGGATCATACTTTTGTTTCCCGTCAGGAGTACCCGCCAAGGCCAGAGTAGCGTATTGCACGGGAATCAATTGTCCCTTCCCGTTAGGATGACGTCCCGACATGGAGAGTGCCCATTGCTTGAAGTTGCAGTAGAAACGCATGGTGAGCAACACCTTCTTCACTGCCTCGTGCGCCAGTTCGGAAACTTTGAATTCCGTTCCGCTCAACAGATAAATCATATTCGTAGCACCATCCAGGCCGCCTACAGCATAAGCCGGATAGTTATTACGGTGATGGAAACAAGATCCGTCTTTCTTGAAAGAACCTGCCAGTCCCAATGCCGGACGGCAACCGTAGTCTATCCAGCGGGAGAAAGAACGGAGGTATTGCAGCTTCTCGGGAGTATCTTCCATAATCAGGATGCTTGCCATGCGGCCCTGCGTCTGCGTATTGAAGGAGTCTATGTCAATACCGTTGACCGTAGGTTTGGGATAAACCTCATTGGTGATGGCATACCAACGCAAGGTGCGCTCGGCCTCATCCAGTTTACCCGTTTCACGCAAAACGTCTTTCATCAGAAAATACGCCACATACAGGCCACGCATACTGTATCCGTAATGATGAATATTTCCCCAGCAACTGCCGTATGCCACACCCTGGTCGGTGATATGGTCGTACATCGCCAGGAACTTCTGTTTCAGTTCGCCCTTCACTGCTGCCTCCGAAGCATTATTGTAAGCATAAGCTATCCGGCGCATCAGGTTGAAGTACTCGTTCATTTCCATGCCCAGTTTGGTGAACATACCTTTATCCCAATTGGGGTACATACGTTCGTAGGCCTCCGCCTGCCGCACCATAAAGATGGGCAAACCGCTTACAACTCCATTTTTATACGTTATTCCATAGAAGTCATACTTCTTACGGATGGTTTCCAGTTCCTTTTCCGATAGTTTGGAAGGAGTATAGAGCATATCACGGAAACGTTTTTCCATCAGTTTCATATCTTCCCTGTTCTTTTCAGTAACCGGAGTCAGAGCGATTTCCGGTTTCCACAAGGAGTGTTCATAAATCACGAGCCAGTGGTTGGTGGTTCCTTTATTGACGAAAGGCACCTGCACATCAGCTGTTTGCTGGCGGGCATCTACCTTACTGGCAGTTATCAGATGGTCGATGAACAATTCGCCTTTCACATCTGGAGCCACGATACGCAGTTCGTTCATTCCGAGTTCGGGAGTGCCTTGCATATCACGCTCGTAACATACCCAGGCGGCACGCCAACCGGTGAAGTTGATACCGAAAGGAAAAGAAGTACATTTCTTGCCGTCTTTCAAAAACTCAAATTGAATGGTGGTGTCCTGTGCCTGTGCATTATACACCCATACGATAAAAGCGGAAAGATAAGTATCTTTTCCCGTAGGGTCTTTTTGCTCAAATTGCAGATCGCGGCGGAGGGAAAGCACAGAGCCGGGTTCAAAGGTCCAGCGCAGGCTATGTGTACCGTCTTTATAATGTTGATCACTAATGCCAAAGGTGGCTTTCGTTACGTCCAGTCCGACAGGTAGTTCCGGGCCTTCAAAAGAAAGTAACCGTTCGTTTTTCACGACTTGTGCCGACAGACTGGACGAGAACAGCAAGGCACATACGGTGGCAAGGATAGGTTTCATTAAATTAGGTTTCGCTATCATGGTATGGGTATTAATAGGTTGAATTTAAGTGTTCGATACGGAAGCCCGTGAAACGGACATGATTTTGCAGAAGACGGAGACCGAAATGTCCGTCGCCTGCACCGGGTTCAATGGGCAGGCGAAAGAGTTCTTCACCATCCACACTGAAGGTAGTACAGTTATCCTGAACGCGGATTTGGATATGATACCATTGGTTAGGATTCAGCAGATGAACCGGATCGGTATATTCTCTAATAAGGGGTTTGACGCGTGCCTCATCCACTTCGTAAAATTCTCCGTAGTAGCGGCGGAAACGGGTAGTGGTATTATCATTACCTCCATATCCTACATAAAAAAGATTCAGGGTATTGTAGTTGCGAAAGATTCCGTTGCGCCAGGTGGCACGGGCAAAGAGCTTACCGGGATGCTTCGGGTCATTTGCCGCCCAAAAACAGTTCATATCGCTGAGGCGGTCGTGTTTACCACCGTTCATTACGGTACAAATGTGGTAACTGATTTCGTAATCACCGGTCAGGCGATCTTTATACCATAGGGTGAGTCCTTCGGGGACGATGAGTTCCAGGGTATCTTCACGGATAGTAAAGTCCATCAGTCCCGACTGATCTTCAGCTACCCAATGCCCCAATGATGTACGCTCCTGCGCCAGCAAAGTGCAGGGAAAGAAAAGGAAAAGGAATTTCCACAGAATTTGTATGAAAGATGAATGTGTCATTTCCGGTATTAGTTTCGTTCACAATATTTCCACACTGCAAAGAAACGGCACTTTTTAGAGGAAATGGCACATAAATCGTACAAAAAAGGTATATTTTAGTAATTGACCGGCAGGAAAACGTTCACTAAGGATGCATCTCCTCAAACGCCTTATTTTCTTCCGCTATCGTGCTGATGGTTTCCGGCAGTTCACTGATAGGAAGGTCGAAGTTATACCAATCGGTATAACAATCGGTGACGTACCACTTCCCGTCAATCAGTTCGAACACCACGCGAAGGGAAGCTTCCGATTCATCATAACCAGCTTCAAATTCTTTGTGCTTGGGATTGTTCACCGTGAAGCGGGAGACATAGATACCACCCTCTTCGTCCGTAATACGTTCTTCCTTAAATACGTCTTCGCCCAGCAATGCCCACTTATCGCGTGTAAACGGAAAAGTCTTCTCCGTCTCGCCATCTTCCTCTAACAGAGCAATGGGAGTTTTCAACGGAAACTTAATACGGGAATACTGGAAAGAGGTACTGGAAGTGAATTTCTTGAGGAATGCCTGGAAGTCCTCATTAGCTGCGGCAGCCTGACCACTGGTGGTCGTCAGCATAAGTACCGCGAAAAGACAAAATACAAAGTGAATTGCTTTCATCTGGTTACAATGTCAAAGGGTTTATTAATCAGGCGCAAAGATAATGCAAAATCCGAAAGCGATACAAAACAAACTTATTTAATATTGTTAAGGTGTAGTTTATCTTATCCGCAGAAAATAAGAATAATCCATCCGTTCCCATATCTTCAAACATATGAGATAATATTACAAAGAAAATACATATCATATCCGTTTCTTTACTGCCAATAACACGATATATCCAATACTTATGAAAACAATAATATCATTTATGCTTTTTAGTATTCTGACATCATGTATCCAACAAGAAAGTCAGTTAGAGCAAGCAATATCGCAAAGTGGAGACAACCATATTGAACTGGAAAAGGTCTTGCTACACTACTCCGTAAACCAATCCGATAGTTTGAAATTAAAAGCGGCAAAGTTTTTAATAGAAAACATGCCGGGACATTATTCCATTCTGTCAGATGAATTAAGCAATTACAAACAACATCTTTTGCAATATGATGCATATCTTAAAGCTCCTGCACATATAAGAGCCATGTTTGATGTTTACCCTTATCAGGCAAGCTTGCTAAAATTAGCCCATCCCCAAAAGGTGGAAGATATAAAGATTATCAAGGCTGATTATTTAATAGATAAATATCGAACATCCCATTGGAGAGATTCATTGTCACCGGAATTCTCTCCTACCATAGATTGGCTCTCACATATAGATGAATATGCATATTCTCCTTACCAGGCATGCCAGGCTGTAAATGATATACTTTATAAATCAACTGTTTACGCCAATCAAATATTTCATAAATTCCCGCATCCTATCCGTTTCTAATAACCAGTGCAGGAAAGCCCCACTATTTGCGCCCCGATAAAAAGCAGACGCAGACACTGCGCCTCAAACGTAAATATCCGCTGGTTAATTGGGTCAACCGCAATAGCGACAAAATGGTAGGGGCAAAAATAGAAGCTTCACATCTCCCCTCTTTCATCCCCTCAGTCGAAGTATCCACCTTGTCAGAAAACGCATATTCCAACTATGCGGATCATTTCATCTCTCATCCGCATAAATACCGGTATTGGAGAATTTTGATTCCAAGAAAGACCTCAATCGCTGAACTGGAATTTTTCTCCGGCAATGACACCGTTCCATTAAAAGGGAACTTTTTCGCATCACCCAAGGAAAAGGGATTTGAACAGAAAAAGGCAGCCCTATCCGACCGGGACAAATTAACTTCCGCCGAAATACAGGATTGGGTGGCTATTGATTTGGGTGCTCCGGCCAGCATCAGCCGCATTCATTACTTGCCTTTGACGGATGATAACAATATAGTACCCGGTGAGACTTACGAACTACTGGTAGGTGACGACAAAGGCTTCAACAGCCTGGGCATGAAAGTGGCCGAATATTCATACATTGATTTCGATTCGGTACCCGTCAACGGGCTGTATTGGATCAGAAACCATACGAAAGGACGCGAAGAGAGAATTTTCACATTTGAAAGAAACAGAGTCATCTTCAGATAAAAAATGATAAAACAAGCCTTTACATATACCGACTTATACGCTTGCGCATTTGCGCTTTACCTTATTTGCCACACCGTTGGAACGTCCGATAACCTTATGGACAAAAATGATTGGCTGATATGGGGTTGCGTTGCACTCTGCTATGCAGCAGTGCGTTGCTTGACACGGTCCTGTCAATACAAGTTATTGGGCATAATCGCAATTACCGGATTTATTCAGTCCCTCATCGCATGGGGGCAATTTTGTGGTTGGGCAGAATCCAACCACAACAACTTCCCGGTTACAGGCAGTTTCAAGAATCCGGCACCTTTGGCTGGTTATATCGGTGCCTGCCTGATATTAATCGTAGAATTTATGTCATTATGCTATAAGGAGAACAGAAAAACAATCTTTACCCTATTGATACCCGCAGCAGCCTCAATATCGGGAATTATCATCCTCTCCTATTCCCGAGCCGCATGGATAGCTCTGCTCATATCCCTTATACACCTATTGGCAAGGCACCGCAAAATCCGATACCGGCACCTATTTCCCGTAACGGTATTGTGCCTTTCTTGCTTGGCGGCCCTCTACTTCCTGAAGAAAGAATCTGCCGACGCGCGATTGTTTATATGGAAAAACAGCGGACAGCTTCTTTATACTTCCCCATTAACAGGTTCGGGCGTAAAAACCTTTGCATCCCGGTACATGTACACACAAGCCGAGTATTTTGCAAACCATCCGGACTCTCCCTACAAGCTCAAAGCGTCCGATAACAGCCATGCTTTCAACGAATACCTGCGCATCATAGTCGAATATGGAATCATCGGACTTATTCTGCTATTTTTGTTGTTCAGAAGCATGTCGTTTTTCCACCCCGTATTATCTTTCTATTGCATCTTTGCCTTTTTTTCATATCCGTTGGAAATCATGCCCATCATATTGCTGGTAACCGTCATGGCGGCATCATATCCGGGAAAAAACATCTGCTATTATCCCCGATATATCTTGATAACCATCTGCCTGTCGACGTCATGCCTCCTTAGTTACAGAGCATGGCGATTCAAGTCCGAAGAACGGGAATTAAAAAGTATGATTCATGAATACGGGTGCTTGCCCGGTGCCGGACTGGAGGACAAACTATTCGGATATTATCCTTGCTATAAGAATAACCATATATACATTGCTTCCTGTGCTATGCAGTTCTACAAAAATAAAAGCTATCCCAAAGCAGAAGTCATGTTACGGCGGGCATCCGTGCTATTTCCTTCCTCAAGGATCTTGTACGACTTAGGCAATTGCTGTCACCGGCTTCAGAAATACGAGGAAGCAGAACGGTTTCTGTCCATCGCCTGCAACATGGCTCCGGGACACGTCTTACCACAATACTATCTGTTTCGCCACTACGTCGAAACCGGCCAAACCCATAAGGCACTGAATAGCGCCCACACGATCATTCATAGTAAATTCAAACAAGAAGGCTCTACCGCCCTTCAAGTGAAACATTTGGTAAAAGAGTATTTGAGCAAAACAAAGAAAGGAGGTGAGAGACAATAAAAGAATTTTAACCGGGAAAAAAATGTATTATTAATCAACAAAAACACATTAGTTATGAAAAAGAAAAAACTAGTATTCATCTTAGCCCTATTCGCAATGATATGGAATTCGTGCTTTGATGATTTACCCTACCCGCGACGGCAAGAGCGGAATCAGAGCACAACGGATGATGCCATAAGCCTCAACGCAGTAAAAAAGTATTATTTGCACATCCCCCTATTGACTTTGCCACAGACACAAGACAAGGCAAACGGTGGTCATGGAATGAATGATAGCATAGATACCGCGAAAGACAGTACCCACGTACACACTGATGCGTGTCAGCATAAGCATCACACACGCGGTCTGCCGGATATTCAAGAGAGTAACATTGTTCCTCTATGGGATGAAGCCAGAGAATGGTCGGATTCAGTATCCGTCTATATAGAAATACCTCTGAATATCAGTGGCGGGAAATTATATGCCCATAAAACAATGAAACGAAAGGGAAAAAAAACTATCTTTGAACGCGTCAGACCGGAGTCCATGCTTGTGTTTGAACAGAGGCTCGGGAAGAAAAAGACAGATTGCTATATGGTTACCCTGATAGGAGAAAAAGACTATATGAAAAAGCACGGAAAAAAAATGAAAACAATGCGTCATATTCCCGATGACCATGCTTTCACCGGAGTATGGTACAAGTCCTATCCGAGCGGACGCATCCAATCGGCCTATTATTATACCAATGGCAAAAGAACGCACAAAATCTTCCGGGCCGGATGCCAGCAACAATCCGACTATTCGAAAGACAACGACTTCCTTTCCATCAGTCTGGTAGACCGTTCCTTATCAGCTTCCAGTTATTCTATCGACTGGGAAAATGATGTCTACTATTGTGCCTTTTGTGGTTTGTATCATACATACGACGGTGGCGGATGCGAAGTCTTGATTGAGTATTGTACTAGATGCGGACAAAACGTTGACGACTGCAACTGTTGCTATTATTGCGGGAATGATCCGTGTACTTGCAATGTGTGTTTCGTATGTGGAAGCGACCCTTGCACTTGCTATTCCCAATGCCCCGATTGTGGACACGATCCTTGCATCTGTTGTCCGGATTGCCGTAATTTTCCCTGTACTTGTTGTCCTAATTGCGGCAATGATCCTTGCACTTGCGATGATGAAAATACAGACCTGGACAATCCGGATGACTGTAACGGCCCCAAGTGTCCGGTATGCGGAGGATTGATTGTAGACGATATGGCTACAAGGGCAAGTGTCTCTTGCCAGATATGTGATGGAAATCCTTGCGCTGTTTGTGGTAAAAGGCATTGCAACGAAGTTCATACAAATGATCCTTGTAGTAAATCGCAATTGCTGTCAGGGGATGCGGATTTTAGAAATAAGGTGGATCTATTCTTCGACAATAACCAGACGGAACGCCTTGAAAATGGTTGGCTAAAGACTAGTACAGGCGAATATATTAGTCCGAGTAGCAGGACTGAGAAATCCCTTAAATATGATTATGAACAAGTTACAGGCAAACTTCTAACAGAACATTATCATTGCCATCCCGCTGTGACAGGTCAAAGTTGTATAACATCGCTGGCGGACCTGCAAAAAATGGCCTTTTATTATCAAAAAGGAAACATTGACGTAGATAACTACAGCTTTGGGGTGATTTCTGACATTGGATGTTTAAGCATAATAATTACTTCGGAAGATTTGTTTGCTATATTTGCTGATAAAGTTTATAATGACAATAAAACTTCAGATGATGAAATTAATAATACTTGGAAAGATAAAATAATGAGTGTAACATTTGGTACCCCGGAAGAAAGCATAGGGAAATTAATTAGATTTTTCAATAGTACTAATGCAGGATTATCTGTAATGTTCCGTCCAATGTCCCCCACTAATAAGAACGAAAATTGGGGTACTAAAATAGTCAATGAGAATGATCAATATTCTAATAAAAATTGTAATTAAAAACAAATAATATGAGAAGAATCAATTTAATCTTGTGTTTTATTTTAATGAGTGCCAGCATTTTGGCTCAAAACTCTAAAAGCATAGACGGTGCCGGAAATAATATAAATGCCTATATCGGAACCTGGGTTTACCAATCGAATGATACGATATTCAAGATCGTTTTTCAAAAAGGGAAAAAAATATCACCATATGGTGAAACCCATGGTCTTTATGGTGGATACTACCTTTCCGTAAAAGGAGAAGTACTTGAAAACTACATGGGGCCTTTGCCTACATGCTGGAATTTAGAAATTTCAACTACTCGTCCGGACAATATGTATATTTGGGCACCTAATAGTGATTCTTATGATAAATCAACTGTCCCTACCTTAGGGATGTCTTTTTATGATAAGCGTAAGAAACATTTCAATGGTAAAGGAATCTCTGGTGGATACATAAAATTGCTATCTCCGAAAAAACTCCTTTGGCATTTGGATGAGAAAGAAGGTATTTGGTGGGAAGTAGAAGGCAGAGATGATATTGAAGAGGTGCTCCCTATTGGCTTTTCAGTACCGGAGCATGCAATATTAACAAAAGAAGAATGACCTTACTTTAAGGAGGAGGACTTCTTAGAATTTGTTTAAGATTTCTCTAAGTTTATTGTCGGCTACTTTTTGAGTTGTTTTTCTATTTTCAGTTGTTCATTGTCAGCTTTGTTACTATTGAAAACAGAAAAACAACTTCAAAAGAGTCTGCAAAATGAAACCAAGCAAAATCCAAACAGGATTTTAATACCGTATAACTCTAAATAGCAAACTTATGCATAAAATCAATTTAACCTTATGTCTTATTTTAATGACTACCTGCATTTTGGCTCAAAACTCCAAAAAGATAAAAGGTGCCGGAAATAATATAAATGCCTATATCGGAACCTGGGTTTACCAATCGAATGATACGATATTCAAGATCGTTTTTCAAAAAGGGAAAAAAATATCACCATATGGTGAAACCCATGGTCTTTATGGTGGATACTACCTTTCCGTAAAAGGAGAAGTACTTGAAAACTACATGGGGCCTTTGCCTACATGCTGGAATTTAGAAATTTCAACTACTCGTCCGGACAATATGTATATTTGGGCACCTAATAGTGATTCTTATGATAAATCAACTGTCCCTACCTTAGGGATGTCTTTTTATGATAAGCGTAAGAAACATTTCAATGGTAAAGGAATCTCTGGTGGATACATAAAATTGCTATCTCCGAAAAAACTCCTTTGGCATTTGGATGAGAAAGAAGGTATTTGGTGGGAAGTAGAAGGCAGAGATGATATTGAAGAGGTGCTCCCTATTGGCTTTTCAGTACCGGAGCATGCAATATTAACAAAAGAAGAATGACCTTACTTTAAGAAGGAGGACTTCTTAGAATTTGTTTAAGATTTCTCTAAGCTTATTGCCCGCTACTTTTTGAGTTGTTTTTCTATTTTCAGTTGCTCATTGTCAGCTATGTTACTATTGAAAACAGAAAAACAACTTCATCAAGCATGAATACCTATTTATGCATTACCTTTCCATAACCTCTTTCTCTTCCTGCAGTTCTTTCAGCCCTCCCTGAATCCCCCTATTCATCGGCTTTCCGGCTGAAACATCCAGTCTTCTCACCACCTCGTACACATTGCCGTATTCGGTATGTCTCCTTTTCAGTCCCGCCCGAAGCAATACTTGCCCGAAGCGCATAGGGTTACTGCCTCGCATGGCGGCAGGGTTGGCCGTCTGCAATTCGCTGAAAATGTCGGCAGCGGTCAAGTCAAGGCTCTTTTCATGGGCAAGCGGGGTGCGGAACCGGGAAGCGAGCACCTCTTCAACAAGGCTGGTGCGGTAGAACTTTTCGTTATGTCTTTGTAATTCTCCCTCTTCTTTCTTGGTGAACCAGTTACGTCGTCCGACAGACAGTTCAGCTTTCAGTTGGGCAAAAATCTGGTCATGCTCTATGTGGGTGCAGTCAATATTATGCTTCACTTCCACGCATAGGAAACGGCGGCTGCCCGTCGGGTCGGTAAGCAGGTCGAAGCGGTTGCTTGTGCCGATAAATGAGGCCACGCGGGGCAGTTGCCGGAAATTCTGCTGATAGGCCTTGCGGATGTTGAGGGCGGACATCTGCATCAGGTTCTTCAGCAACGGCATCTTGTTTTCGGCGTATTTATCAAATTCATCCATGTTCAGCAGTCCCATTTCCGCAAGGAGCCGTTCGGCTTGTCCCTGCGAAGTGAGTTTCAGGTTGTCGGTGTAGTAACGCATCAGCACGTCGGGCATCAGTGAGCGGCAAAAGGTACTCTTCCGGCGCCCCTGTTCCCGGCTGACGAGAATGGGCGCCACGCTATTGGCATGCAGCCCGGACTGATCCATCCATTGCGAAGCAAGCCCCAGCATCCATGTGTGGAAGCCTTGTACCCACAACGGACGGCAGGAAACGCGTTGGGCAAGTGCGGTCAGCCGGTCACGCCCGTCCCAGGCGGGCAGTTCGTCCATATAAAGGTGAAAGGGATGATAAGAGGGAATATAGGAAGAGTAGACGTAGCGGCTCAGGTCCTTGTCCCAGCAAGGGATGCCTTCGTCATGCGCTTCAATGCATAAGGCGTTCAGTTCACGCTTGCCGATTGGAGTAAAGGGAACGGTACGTTGTCCGGCGGGACGGAATTCGGTCTCATCCGTCAGCAGGTTGTAGCGGAAGTCGTAACGGGATGTCAGGAATTCCTTTACATTGCGGGTCAGGAGCGAAGTCGCATTAGCGGCATGCTTCGATGTTTTATGTTTTGTTTCCGGTTTTGCCGTTTTCAGCTTTTCGGCAACAGTCAGTAGTTGGCTTGCCTCGCGCAAAAGTCGGTGTTGTTGCAATAACGTTCGATTCTTCTTCATGATGTTTTTTGTTTTCTTTTAATGGTTAATAGTATCGGTTTGTCGAGCTCGATGCTACGAAGTTACTATGCGGAATAGGGGTTTTGCAAGCTTTTCCCTACTATTTTTGTCACAAAGACGCTTGCAGAAAAAGATAGGGCTTTTATACGTGCAACCCGCTTATTTTTGTATCTTTGCATGCTTCTTTATAAATGACCGACCGAAGTCATTCGATCGAACGACCGGAGTCATCCGACCGAACGACTGGAGTTGTCCGGTCTTCCGACCGGAGTGGTTCATTTACAAGCGAACACCTTTGGCACAATAAAGTAAGGATATTAACCGCATAAAGAGATAAGACTTATGTCAATAGTATATGATTGGTACGAGAACCCCAATGCTGAGGGTGATCCGGAAGAAAGGGGATTGCATCCCCGCCCGTTGCTTAACGGAAAAGTGACAATGAAACAACTGTATGCCCGCGTGCATGCCCGCAGTTCGCTCACGACGGGCGATGTAATGAACGCGATAGATTGCCTGACGCAGATTTGCGGTGAGGAGTTGCGCGAAGGCCGTGAGGTACACATTGAAGGTCTGGGGTATTTCTCCCCGACACTGGAAGCTACGCAGAAAGTAACCCGCAGCACACCGAACAAGCATCTGAAGGTACGGCTGAAAAGCATCAGCTTCCGTCCCGACGTCAATCTGAAAAGTGCGCTGACAGGCATCACGGCCACCCGGAGCAAATATACCCGCCACTCCCAACGCCTCTCGGAAGTGGAGATAGACATGCGCCTGAAAGAGTACTTCACCGAACATGACGTACTGATCCGCTACGATTTCCAGAATCTGTGCGCTATGGCACGTACCACCGCCAACGGACATTTGAAACGGCTACAGGAGGAAGGCAAACTGATAAACGTGGGGCGACGTACGCAACCCATCTACCGCCCCATGCCGGGATATTACGGCATGTCGCGGAATGCAGAGGTGAAGCGGTGAAAAGAAAAAATAGTTTCAGCCGGAGCACCGATGAACAAGGAGCTCCGGAAGGAACTGAAAGAGCAGAACCCTCTTACTTCCGCCTCAGATACTCAAACCCAAAGCGGCAGCGTAAGCAGTCTTTCTTATCGCAATACTCTTTCTGAAGCTGCAACAAAGCCTGCGAATCAGCAGCAGTAGATACAGGTAGCCCTGCCCCACTCCAGTGGCGGATGATATGATTATCTTCCGCTTTCAGACTTTCAAGAAACCCCGTAGCCCGTTCGCAAAGCAGCTCATCGGCTTTATGCAGGCCATAGGCGTACAGGAAAGGAATAACAGTATTGATAATAATCAGGTTCTGAGCATTCTTCCCCACTTGCTTTTCACGGGAGGAAGATACTTTCCGGAAATTGAAATGCTCTTCCCAATACGGAGAGGTAGTGACAGTCAGTAGTTTCCGGACAGCCTCCAGCGTATCCGCTTCCATAATACGTGAAAATAAAGACCGTTCTTTATAATATAGATTTGCCAACTGCGCCAGGCGGACATGGGGAAAATTGCCGGGACGCAAACGGAGAAAACGCCATTGAGTGGCGGTCATCGGAACTGATAGTTCAAACTTATGCTGCAAGTAGCGAAATTCCTTCTGCAACTTCCGGTAATATCCGTCCGCATCCGGTAGTTCCTCATCCAGCAATCCGGCTTGTCCAAAAAAGAAGGCTTCTACCTGGAAGAGATCATCCCGGTGCTTATCTATCGCACGAAAAGGCAGACGGCTGGCCCATGCTTCAAAAGCATCTCCATTCAGACCGAAACCAAAGTTACGAGCTAAAGTGATAAAGAACACATCTTCCCAATGATTATTGCATCGCTCCAACCGGGTGGCAATCACACGGGCTTTCTGCTCGAAACGTTCCACCTGCAAAGCGGAAAGCCAGGAATGGACTGTCAGTTTCGGAAGAGAAGACAGTATAGAATAACAAGGAGGATAGATTTCCGCATGGCTCAGTTCATCATAACGCTGACGGACGGGGTCAGGACAGGGTAGTTGCAGTTGTGGCACCGGTACTCCATTTGCGCGAAACACCTCACAATCCACAGTTTCCGCTACGTGCAGAATGACATTGTCATAGGCCGCATCTTTATCGTGACCATGCCTCATCCAGTCGGATGCCAATGTATGCACTTCGATATTTCCCACCCAAAGGGTACTGCCGATTTTTAGTTTGGCATTGAAGAAGTCGGGGCCTGCGTTCGTGTTCGGTAGTCCGGCATCTATCACTTCAACCGGTTCGCCGGTAGTGGTCTGGAGCATCTTTAACGGAAAGATTTTATGCTTCCACACATAATGCAATAGTAGTTCCATTGTTAACAAGAAGTTAATGTACGCAACAAATGTAAGAAAAAGATTATCTTTGCGACCTATAGAACGTTGATAAAGTGAATTTAATCAGAAGAAAAAATGAAAATAGCATTAATCGGTTACGGTAAAATGGGTAAGGAAATCGAAAAGATTGCCCTCAGTCGCGGACACGAGATTGTCAGCATCATCGACGTAAACAACCAGGAGGATTTTAACTCGGACGCTTTCAAGAGTGCAGACGTTGCCATAGAATTCACAAATCCTATGGTAGCCTACTCCAATTATATAAAAACCTTCGAAGCCGGAGTGAAGTTGGTTTCCGGCAGTACCGGATGGATGGACAAACACGGTGAGGAAATCAAAAAACTTTGTACCCAAGGAGGCAAAACGCTGTTCTGGGCATCCAATTTCAGCTTGGGCGTGACCATCTTCTCTGCCGTGAATAAGTATCTGGCAAAGATTATGAACCAGTTTCCTGCCTACGACGTGACAATGAGTGAAACACACCATATTCATAAACTGGACGCACCAAGCGGTACAGCCATCACGCTTGCCGAAGAGATCCTGGAAAACCTGGACCGTAAAGACCACTGGGTGAAAGGAACTTTGCAGGCACCGGACGGAACCGTTTCCGGTACTACGGAATGTGCCGCAGACGAACTGCCGGTAAGCTCTATCCGCGAAGGTGAAGTGCCGGGTATTCATGTCATCCGCTACGAATCGGAAGCCGACAGCATCATCCTGACCCATGATGCCAAGAACCGTAAAGGTTTTGCGCTGGGTGCTGTTCTTGCCGCCGAATATACAGCTGATAAGGAAGGTTATCTGGGAATGAGCGACTTGTTCCCGTTCTTAAAATAATAAACACGCTTCAACAAAAATAATATAATAATGAGAAAAGCAACTCGCACCCAATGGGTTAAATTCGCAATCGTCACCGTACTTTACCTCGCTTTCCTGGTATGGGTGAAAAGCTGGCTGGGATTGATCGTCGTACCTTTTATCTTCGACATCTACATCAGCAAGAAAATCCCCTGGGGCTTCTGGAAAAAATCAGAGAACCCGGCTGTACGCAGCGTGATGAGTTGGGTAGACGCTATCGTATTCGCACTGGTAGCCGTTTATTTCGTCAATATCTACGTGTTCCAGAATTATCAGATACCGTCCTCTTCTTTAGAGAAATCTTTGCTGGTAGGCGATTACCTCTACGTAAGCAAACTGAGCTACGGTCCGCGCGTGCCGAACACACCTTTGTCCATGCCGCTGGCCCAACACACTTTGCCGCTGGTAAACACCAAATCATACATCGAATGGCCCCAATGGGACTACAAACGGGTTCCGGGTCTGGGAAAAGTGAAACGGAATGATATCGTCGTATTCAACTTCCCCGCCGGAGATACCGTAGCCACCAACTTCCAGCAGACAGACTTCTATACCCTTGCTTACAACGAAGGACAACGCCTGTATCCGAACCCCGTGAATATGGACAGCCTGACACGCAAGCAACAACGCGCTGTTTACGACCTGTACTATAATGCCGGAAGAAACCTGATACGTTCCAATCCGAAGATGTACGGCGATATCGTTGTCCGCCCCGTAGACCGTCGCGAAAACTACGTGAAGCGTTGTGTCGGATTGCCGGGTGACACGTTGGAAATCAGAGATGCCCAGGTTTATATTGACGGTAAACCCATCGAAAACCCCGAAGAGATGCAACTCAACTATCTGGTACAGACCACCGGCCCATACATCACCGAAGATATGTTCCGCGAACTCGGCATCAGCAAAGACGACCAGGCACTCATAAGCAACGAAGGCCTGTTAATGGAAATGGGATTAACCCAACGTGATGCGCAAGGCCGCCTCGCCCCTACCTACGATTTGCCATTAACGAAGAAAATGTACGAAACTCTCTCAGCTAATAAAAAGCTCGTCAGCCGTATCGTCATGGAACCGGAAATATTCTCCGGCCAAATGTATCCGCTGAACCTTTATACCAAATGGGACCGCAACAACTATGGACCTATCTGGATACCGAAAAAGGGCGCTACCATCAAGCTGACCGAAGACAACCTGCCCATCTACGAACGCCCCATCAGAGCCTATGAGGGCAACAAGCTGGAAGTAAAAGAAGACGGAATTTACATCAATGACAAGAAGACCGACGAATATACCTTCAAAATGGATTATTACTGGATGATGGGTGACAACCGTCACAACTCGGCCGACGCCCGTTCGTGGGGATTTGTACCGGAAGACCACGTGGTAGGTAAACCGCTCGTCGTATGGTTGTCACTTGACAAGGACCGTGGTTGGTTTGACGGCAAAATTCGATGGAACCGCCTATTCAAGTGGGTCGGATGATGCCAAATGAAAGAATGAAGAATGAATAATTGGAAGACAGCGGGAACAGTCATTGGAATAATACTCGTTATAGTATTACTCCGGGGCTGTGTCGTAACTTCCTACCTTATCCCCTCATCGGGCATGGAGAATTCCTTGTTTCAGGGAGAACGCATTCTGGTGAACAAATGGAGCTACGGACTGCGCCTTCCTTTCATGTCTCTATGGAATTACCATCGTTGGGGAGACAGTCCTGTGCAAAAGGAGGATATCATCGTTTTTAATAATCCCGCCAATCTTTCGGAGTCCGCCATAGACCGGCGTGAAGTCTTTATCAGCCGTTGCATCGGTGTACCGGGAGATACGTTGCTGATAGACTCCCTGTTTTCCGTCATTCCATCGGAAAAGAATGCACCCGACCAGAAGTTCCTGTACACCTATCCCCGGGAGAAAGAGAAGCAACTCGATTCATTACTCGCTCTCCTATCCATACAAAACAATCGTCTGATGGGACAGGACAGTATCAGAAATGTACGCAGTTTCAGCCGTTATGAATTTTATCTGCTGGAACAGGCCATGAACGGAAACTGCTGGATAGAGTTACTAAACAAAGAAGATTCTGTAGAAGCCCTGCGGCCACTCATTATTCCCGGCAAAGGCAAAGCGATACGCGTATATCCATGGAACCGGACATTGTTGCGCAACACACTTGTATTACATGAGAACAAACAGGCTGAAATCAAGAATGATACCCTGTACATAGAAGGCAAACCTGTGCAGCATTGCTATTTTTCCAAAGATTATTATTGGGTAGGCGCCAATAATTCCATCAACCTCTCCGACTCCCGGTTGTTCGGCTTCGTACCGAAAGACCATGTCATCGGCAAAGCCTCTCTCATCTGGTTCTCCAAAGAAAAAGGAACCGGATGGTTCAGAGGTTACCGTTGGAAGCGCTTTTTCAATCCCATAAAATAAGGGAGGAACAATCACTGAAAATATAAATGAAATGAAAACAATATATCTTTCTTCCGCCTATTTGGCACCTGTAGAATATTACGCCAAACTATTGGCATATGATAAAGTTTTTATCGAACAGCATGACCACTATGTGAAACAAACCTACCGCAACCGTTGCACCATTGCAGCACCCGACGGTGAGTTAGCTCTTTCCATCCCCACTGTGAAGCCCGATACCTTGAAATGTCCCTTCCGCGATATCCGCATCTCCGACCACGGAAACTGGCGGCACCTTCACTGGAATGCCTTGTCTTCTTCCTACAACCACACCCCCTTTTTTGAATATTACAAAGACGACTTCCGTCCTTTCTATGAAAAGAAGTATGAGTTCTTAGCCGATTTCAACGAGGAATTGTGCCGCCTCATCTGTTCGCTGATAGACATACAGCCTGACATGGAGCGCACCACAGAATATAAGACCACTTTCACCGTCAATGAAGACGATTTCCGTGATCGCATCCATCCGAAGAAAGATTTCCGTAAGGAAGATCCGGAGTTCACGGCACAACCTTATTATCAGGTTTTTCAGGAACGTCTCGGTTTCCTGCCCAATCTCAGCATCGTCGACTTATTATTCAATATGGGTCCGGAAAGCCTGCTGGTGTTACAACAATCTATTTGCAACAGATAAAATTGTAACCACCAGAACTTTCAGGTGTCATTTTGAGAACTTTTGCAGGAACTCCGCAAGATTTCCTCCTTCTTCTATACCTAACTTTTTGCGCAGACGGTAACGGCTGATTTCGACTCCGCGCAAAGAGATATTCAGCAGCGGAGCAATCTCCTTAGAAAGCAGATTCATCTTGATATAAGCACAAAGCAATTTTTCTTTATTATTCAGTTCGGGGAATGTCTCTTCCAGTTTTTTGAAGAAATCGTGATGAACCGAATCAAAAGTACTCTGAAAAGCCTGCAAATCGTCATCATGCTCAATGTTCGTATCAATCTGTCCCAACAACCGGAGTGTCTTCCGGCGAAGGGAGACAAGATTCTCTTCACTGATGGAATGGGAAATGCCCAGCACCTCTTTCTTGATATCCAACAGGATTTCATTCTTGCGCACAATATTGAGTGTAGTACGAATCAATTCTTCTGATTTATGGCGTAACTCTGACTGCAAATTTTCTTCCTTCAGTATATCAATCTTCTTATCTTTCAAATCACTCTCCTTCTGGAATTTCTGTTCTTGCCGGTAAAGTTCCAGTTCTTTTTGCATCAACAAACGCTTACGGCCTTCTGAAATACGATAATACATATAGTAAAACAGCAATACTACAACTACCGAATACACCAGATAGCTCCACCATGTACGATACCAGGGCGGCAGGATTTCAAAAGCAAAAGAAGTCTCCACCGGTTCCTGATCCCCATCAGTCAACAACTTCACACTAAACACATACTTGCCTTCATGCAAGCCTGTGAATTCTTTCACATTATTCTCACTGTATTCGCTCCAGGCTTCTTTCTCACCGCCTACACTTAACTGATATGAATATAAGACCGTCTGTGCCTTATTATAATTATTCACACTATATTTTATCCTCATCGAATTCTGAGAATAAGGAATCACTATTGGAGCCGTATCATACAAATAACTGCGACCATAAATAAGAGAATCACGTAATCCCGTCAGATACACTTTTCTGATTTGCAAAGTCAGCGGTGGGCGCTGCGTCTGCAAACTATCCATTTTTATCAATGAAAAGCCCTCTTCTGTTCCGACAATTGCCTGATTAGCTTTATAAAGATGTACATCTTCAAAGTTCTCTATCAATGCCCCCTTCAAAAACAATTCATTATTTACCCGACGATATTCCCGCTTAACGGCATCATAATGCAACACTTTCAATGCACCATCCACTACGTACCAGATATTCTGCAATGAATCTATCTTCATATAGGTATATGCTGCCTTGCCTTCCAATAATTGCTCAAGCCAGGTACATGCTTCCAGACAGTCACGACTCTGGTCATAGTGCCATAAACCATAATGGGAAGCTATAGTTACTTCATCCTTCACCCGCAGCAAGCATGCATCATAACCACGTGGAAAGTTTATACTATTGTAATCCTTTATTTTTTCTACCTTTCGTAAGTCGTCCGTCAAAGTCAAACGGGAAACTCCATTCTCTTTATTTCCTATCCATAGAATATGGGTAGAATTTTCCATCAGCATATCCTTGCATGAACGGCTGAAACCTTCTATATAACTTTCTACCGTCCAATCTTCTCCTTTTTTTGTAAGCAAATACAACCCGCTATAAGTTCCCGCAATCAACACATCTTTCCGGGCATCTACCGGAACTACCCCCCATACACCTTTAGGATTATTAAGATACTCCATACGATCTCCATCTATTATAAAGATACCATTATCCGAACAACAGAAAAGCTTATCGTCGTACTGGTGAAGCGACCACATCTGACCACCCGTACCCGGTACAAAATTAATAGGATTTCTCTGGCTCAACTGTTCCGGGAGAGTAGAGCAATACAAACCTTGATTCGTTGCAAAATAGAATTTATCGCGATAACTACATGAAGCATACCCCGAACCGATCACCGGTTTACCTCCATAGAGTGAAGCAAGCCGTGCATTCAAATGAATGCAATCGATGCCATTATCCAAACCTAACCAGAGACTACCGGCCTTATCAAACATCATACTTAACACCGTTTTGTTTTGCAAACCATTCTCCGTAGATATCACCTCCATTTCATTCGTCTTCAGATTTAAAAGACAAACTCCACCTTGAATGCTGCCCAATGCCAGCAATGAATCTTGCAACGCCGCACAAAAGATCCGGTTTTTACGGCAAAACTCTTCGGCTACAGTGGGATATTTAGTGAAAGAAGTGCCATCATGAATGAAAAGACCATTATCCCGGGTCACTACCAGCAGACTGTCCTGATAGGGTAATAGTCCTCCAATCTTAACCGTAGCGCCTATTGTCGAAGAATCCGATACCCGTCTGAATTCTGTCCCGTTTAACACCAACAACCCTTCAGCGGAAACAATATATAGCTTGTTCTGTACAATCAATGAAGTATAGATCTCCGAAGAATAATCTATTCTATTCACCACATCTTTCTCTATATAAAAGAAATGACGATCCGATTGAAAATATACCCGGTCTCTATCCAGCAGAATATTCCAAATGACTCCCACATTCACATTGGGAGATAAGCTATCAGAAAGGCAAGTATACTCCAACCCGCCAAGACGATTTGGCGTAAAATAACCAAATTGCTCCATTCCACCGATATAAATCCGTCCGTCATACCCCACCTTTACCGCACGCGTTTTAGCATTATGAATCGGGTAAATATTCCATTCTACACCATCAAACTCCAATAGTCCTTTATTATTTGCTGCATATATCCAGCCATTATCATGTTGCTGAATATTCCAATTCTGATTACCGGCTTTATAAGTATGGCGGGTATAATTACTCACGGGACGTTGCCATCCGGCACTTACAGGAATAGATATAAAGAAGAGAAGAATATAAAAACAAGAGAGCTTTTGTTTCATAGCAGTTAACGTTTCATTCTTATAAAAACAAAGATAGAGTATTTTATCTATAAATAAAAGAATTATTTTCAGATGTAGCTAATTTATTATAATAAACATTTAATTATCAATTAAATAATTAAGCCAAGAGAAAGTTCTGATGTAGTCAAAACTAATCAATGAGAAAGTTTTGATGTAGCGTTTTTTTAGGAAACAACCTCATTACACGCATATATTTGCAGCGGATAAAACCATTTTGTTAAACCTAATTAAGTCATACTAACATGAAAAAAGCATCTTATCTATTCACGTGCGTGTTCCTATTCAGCCTGCTCATCAGCGGCAGTGCATGCGGGTCGGACAACGACGAAACAAATCCCCCCGAAACACCCGGTGGTGAGAATCCGGAGCCCCCTATCGGTCTACAAGCCTATATGCTTACCACCACTGACACCCGTACCTATGATCTAAAGGAATCTACGGTGGAATTCGAACCCCAAGCCAGTATGTCACCCAAAAACATTCTGCTGAATCCAGAGCAGACCTACCAGACCATGCAGGGATTCGGAGCTGCACTCACAGGCTCATCAGCTTTCTGCCTAAAACTGATGAAACAGGAAGACCGGACAGCCTTCCTCAAAAAGACCTATTCGCAGACCGAAGGCTACGGAAGCAGCTATGTGCGCATTGCCATCGGCTGCTCCGACTTCTCCTTAAGAGAATATACCTGCTGCGACACACCGGGCATAGAGAACTTCGCCCTGACTTTGGAAGAAACAGATTACGTGATACCTATATTAAAGGAAATCATAGCCATCAATCCGAATATCCGCATACTGGCTTCACCCTGGACCTGCCCTCTATGGATGAAAGACTATCAGAAATACCCTGTCTATCAAAACCGGGAATACACCGCCGGGCAGTTGAAACCCGAATACTACGCCGACTACGCCACCTACTTCGTGAAGTGGGTACAAGCATTCCAGGCAGCCGGCATCCCCATCAACGCCGTCACCATACAGAACGAACCTCTCAACAACAAAAACTCGGCCTCGCTGGTGATGGAATGGAAAGAACAGCGTGACTTCGTGAAAGTGCTGGGCCCCGCCTTCGAGGCCGCCGGACTTTCCACCAGAATCTACGCCTACGACCACAACTACAACTACGATAACAAGGGTGACCAGAATGGTTATCCCTACCAGATATACAACGATCCCGAAGCAGCCAAGTACCTGACCGGAGCCGCCTACCACGACTATGGAGGCAACCGCAGCGAACTGCTCAACGTCTACCAGCGTGCCCCCGAGAAAGACCTGATCTTTACAGAATCTTCCATCGGCACTTGGAATAACGGCCACGACCTGACCAAAACCCTCCTTTCCAATATGGAAAGCATCGGTATAGGCACCATCAACAACTATTGCAGCGCAGTGACCATCTGGAACCTGATGCTGGAGACAGACTTCAACGGAGCCGTACCCAGCAACAACGGCGGGCAGCCCAACCGTCCCGGTGGATGCCAAACCTGCTTCGGAGCCGTAGACCTGAACATGAGCGACTTGAAGACCATTTACATGAATTCGCACTACTACATGATCTGTCACCTCTCAGCAGTGGTAAAGCCCGATGCCGTACGAATCGGGACAAGCGGATACACCGACAATGACATTGCCTACAGCGCCTTCAAGAATACAGATGGAAGCTATGCCTTTGTCATCATCAACAAAAGCAGTTCGGCCAAGAGTATCGTGTTCACCGCCCCCGACGCCTCAGGCAAGAAGCACTCGGCAAACTGCAACTTGCAGCCACGCTCGGTAAACTCTTTCAAATGGAAATAACAGAGACTTAAATATAATACATCACTTTTTTTAATTTTAAATTTATAGATTATGAGAAATCGATTTTTGCTCGGCATGATGGCACTCAGCCTTATCGGCATGACATCGTGCAAAGATGAGATTGACCAGTTCGATGATCACGGCAGCTCGACTATCGTATCCTTTGTAGGCAGTGAAAAAGCTTACATGGGCGATAGCATCACCTTCGACTTCGAAGTGAAAAGCGGAGGCGTGAAAATCAACCAGGCCAAGGTTCAACTCTACTATGGAGAAGAAATGGTATCCGAAGCTTTCTACAGTCTGAAAGCCGATGGAAAGTACAGCGGAAAAGTACTGGCCCCCTACCAGAAAAACACACCCGACGGAGATGCAAAGGTTATCCTGCGCATCCAGAACGAGCGTTTCAGCAACGACAGCAAAGAAATGACCGTTGCCATCGAACGACCCAAGTACCAAACATTGAAGTTGGTGGCTGCCAATGGCAAAGAATACACCATGACTCCTGTCCCCGGCAAAGAGTATGAATACAAAGCACGTGAAGCCTTCCCGGCCGACATGGAAGCATCTATCATAGCACCGGCCTATTCTGACGGGACAAACAACCCCTACCTGCAAGGCAACAAATTGCAATTCGGTATGGACAATGGCAAGATAGCCCTCAATGCCCCCAAAGGTATCGGCTTCGAAACCACAGGCTATGATGAAGACGGCAAGTATGAAATCACATTCAACACCCTGACTTTTGAAGGTGCCCCATTCCCGAAATTCGGTATACGCTTCGACACGCAGAACAAGTTTATGGAATTCGACGGATCGGGCAATGTATTCTACGTTGAGACCGAATTCAAGAAGGACGACATCATCAAAATCAGCGGCATCAAAGAAGAGTATGCCGAACTTTGGAAGAACCCCACCTGGTTCGACCTCGTAGATGGAGACGAAACTCTGCTCCACTTCCGCGGAAGAGATGGCAAGTACAAACTCACCCTCGACAAGGGTATGAAGGCCATCATGATGGAACAGCTGGAAAACGCTTCTTCATCAAGCACACAGAATGCCACTGCTATGTGGGTGATTGGTAATGATAAGATAGGATTCCCATCATACGCTCAGAACAACATTAACTGGAACACGGGCAAAGCATTCAACCTGGTTCCGCTCACCGATACCAAGTATGAACTGATAATGCTTGTAGGGCAAAACGTAAATGGCGTCAACTTCAAGTTCTTCGGACAGAAAGGATGGGGATTGGAATGGATAGGTCCCGGAGCATATAGTGCAAAAGAAGGCGGCAATTACATCAAGTACGCCAGTGACGGTAACTTCAACGCCAACGATGCCTGGCCCGCCGGCAAATACATGGTGATGACTGTAGAAACCAGCACCAGCCCGAACGGACTCTGGATAAAGGCCCTGGACGAACTCCCCTTGTACGAAATGGGCGAATGACCAACTTTCTTAAAGTATAGATAAACAATTAAGTATAGATATATGAAAAAAAGATATTATATAGCAGCCATGTTTGCCCTTGGTTTGGTAGCACAACCTGCCACTCTACGCGCCAGCGCTGCTGACGAAGCCAACGGTATTGAAGCCGTACAGCAACAAAAACAACGCATCAGCGGTTTGTTGACCGATTCCAATGGTGACCCCATCATCGGTGCCACCGTCAGGGTGCAAGGTACCACCAACCGCGGTGTCATCAGTGACGTCGAGGGACGATACTCCATCGAAGCAGCTCCCGGCGAAGTGCTGGAATTCAGCTATATCGGATTCGTCAGTGTAGATCACAGAGTGAAAGCCGATGAAACCACTTTTAACCTCCGAATGGAGATGGATGCCATCGCCACGGAAGAAGTAGTGGTTGTGGGTTACGGCAAGCAGAAGAAAGAGAGCGTAGTAAGCTCCATGTCAACCGTAGGACCGGCTCAATTGAGTGTTAAGAGCGCCAACCTTACCAACAACATCGCCGGTAAGCTGTCTGGTCTGATTGCCGTACAGCGTTCGGGTGAACCGGGTTGGGACGATGCTCAGTTTTTTATCCGCGGTATCAGTTCGTATGCCGGCGGAACAGACCCGCTGGTATTGGTAGACGGTGTGCCCCGTAAAATGAATGACATTGACGTAGATGAAATCGAGACATTCTCTATCCTGAAGGATGCCGCCGCAACAGCCGTATATGGTGCCGAAGGTGCTAACGGTGTAGTATTGATTACTTCCAAACGTGGTAAATCACAGAAGACGGTTGTCAGCATGTCAGCCGAATACGGCTACGCCACACCGCTCCGCCTGCCCAACCTCATGAGTTCTTACGACTATTTGAGCTTATACAACGAAGCAGACTGGAACAGCAACGGCAACCCGCGCGCCAACTACACAGCACCGGTGAGCGATACTGACCTGGAAAAATACCGTAGTGGTGTAGACCCCGACCTCTATCCGGATGCAGACTGGATGAGCATGTTGCGCGACCACACCAGCAGCCAACGCTACACCATTAACTTCCGTGGTGGTGGTGACCGCGTACGCTTCTTCGTATCGGGTGCCTACTATACGCAAGACGGTGTGTACAAGGAGAAGAAGAACGCCGACTACGATTCAAACATCAGCTTCGACCGCTACAACCTGCGTTCCAATATCGACTTCGATCTGAGTAAGACCACCCGCATGTCTGTAGATATGTCCGGACAGTACATCAACCGTACGGCTCCCTCCAAGACAGCCGCTGACATCTTCGGTGGTATGACATTGCAACCTGTGCACCTCTATCCGCAGATCTATTCGGACGGTTCAGCCGCACAGCACCCCAACTATGACAATTCGGGCCTCCGTCAGAACCCTTACAACTTCCTCTACTTCAGTGGTTACAGTAAGAGTTGGGATGCCACATTCCAAAGCAAGGTATTGTTGGAACAAGACCTGGACTTCATCACGAAGGGACTTTCTGTAAGAGGTAGTGTCAGCTTCGACGCCAACTCCAACCAGTATGTCAACCGCACCATGTCGGCTGCCACCTATGCAGCTACCGGACGCGATGCCGACGGCAACCTGATATTCAAGTCATTGGAAGCGGGTTCGGCACTGAGTAACCCCTCAAGTGGTTCATCCGGCGGTAACAAGAAGATCTACATTGAAGCATCCCTCAACTACAAGCGTAACTTTAGCGACAAGCACGATGTTACGGGGTTGCTGCTCTACAACCAGAAGGAAACCCAGAACCAGAACGCTGGTGGCCTCAACCTGCTTCCTTATCGTAAACAGAGCGTCGTAGGTCGTGGTTCTTATACTTACGACAACCGCTACACCATCGAAGGTAGCTTCGGTATGACAGGTAGTGAGAACTTCGCCCCGGGTCACCGTTGGGGTATCTTCCCCGCTGTGGGTGGAGCCTGGTATGTAAGCCACGAAAAGTTCTTCGAACCTGTACAGAAAGTAATCAGTACCTTGAAACTGCGTGCATCCTATGGACGTACCGGTAACGACCAGTTGGGCAATACCCGTTTCCCCTACCAGGAAGCAATGAACACCGATGCCGGCGGCCTCAACCTGGGTATATCAGGCATATCAAACGGTAATGCACAGAACTGGTTCGGCGGATTGAGCGAAAACCGCGCCTACTACGCCAACCTGCGTTGGGAGATTGAGGACAAAACCAACTTCGGTTTCGACCTCGGTCTGTTGAACGGACAGTTAGACCTCTCTATGGACTACTTCTCCAACCGTCGTAAGGACATCCTGATTACCCGTAACACGGTTCCCTCAATGAGCGGTCTGCAATCCAACCCTACCCAGAACTATGGTATCGTGAGCAACAAGGGTGTTGACGGAAGTTTGACTTTCAAGCAACACGTAGGCAATCTGAATCTGACGTTCCGTGCCAACTATACGTATGCGAAGAACAAGATTGTGGAAACGGATGAAATCAGACATAAATACAGCTACCAAGATCTCACGGGTATGTCATTGTGGACTCCTTTCCTCTACATCGCCGACGGACTCTATACACCCGATGATTTCAACATCACTGTAGATCCTGTGAGCGGTGCCGAAAGCTACCAACTGAAATCCGGTGTAGCCGATCCGGGAGCAGCCGTAGCACCCGGTGACATCAAGTACCGCGACTTGAACAATGACGGTGTCATCAACGACGATGACAAAACCTACCATAACGGTCATCTGGACAAGACCCCGCGCAGCGTATATGGTCTTTCTCTGAACGCCGAATGGAAAGGATTCTTTGCCGGTATCTTCTTCCAAGGTGTGACGGGCTGTTCCATCAACCTGATGAGCAAGGCATCCAACTTCATGCCGTTCAACCAAGGTAAGGACGCTTCTTCCGCACGTATGGAGGCTATGAGCCGCTGGAAAGCATCTGATCCCTACAACGACAACGTGCTCTACCCGCGCTTGCGCAACAATACTTTTGCACACAACCTGCAACCGAGCACCTGGTGGTATCGTGACGCAAGTTTCCTCCGTCTGAAGAACGTGGAATTCGGTTACCAGTTCAACAAGAAGCAACTGAAGTCACTGCGTCTCACCAACCTGCGCCTCTACGTACAAGGCACCAACCTGAAGACTTGGGACGACGTGAAATATTGGGATCCGGAACTGGGTGATGCAAACTCAGGTGCCAAATACCCCATCTCCAGCACTTGGACTTTTGGAGCAGAAGTTACATTCTAAACATCTAATTAATAAACGATATGAAACTGAAAAATTTACTATACGCAACCGTCGGCTCTGCCGTCCTTGCATTCAGCACAGCATCTTGTTCAGACTATCTCGACATATCAGGCGAATTCAACGCCAGCCTGGGAGTCGATCAGGTTTGGGACAATGCAACCTATACGCGAAACTGGTACGGAGTTATCTACCGCAATCTGATGGAATATTCCGAAACCGGTTCGGAAGTCAATGCTTTCAAAAACCCATGGTCCAACCTCTGCGGTGAAATCGCTTCGGAAAAGGCCAGCTCACGCGATGTCATGATGGCGGGCTTTACAGCTGCCAGCGGAAGCTATCACCGCTGGGCTACCTTCTACAAGGATATACGTCAGGCTATGATTTTCATTGAACGTGCCCACGACGGAGGTGTAGGCGACCCTACCAGCACCAACAAGCTGACAGCCGAAGAAATAGCCCGTATGAAGGATGAATGCCGATTCATGATTGCCTATTATTACTTCTCCATGTTCGAACTTTACGGCCCTGCCTGTATCGTGACGGAGATAGACGATGCTGCCGAACCGCACGTGACGGACTATGACCGTGCCACGGTGGATGAAATGGTGAACCACATCGACGGCATATTGGCCCCCCTCTGCGACCCCGCACAGTCCAAATTGCCCGAATCAGTCATCACGTCATACGCAGACGGTGCATACAATTTCAACACCAATGAAGTGGTACGCCCCACTATCGTAGTGGCCAAAGCACTGCGTGCCAAGTTGTGGATGTATGCAGCCTCCAAACTGTTCAACGGCGGCGACGGTTCCGAATACTACCAGGGATTGCAGAAACTGCAAAACTCCAAAGGCGAATACATCTTCCCGCAGAGCAAGGACCCGCAGAAATGGGTGACTGCCAGAGACCGTGTAAAGGACTTGATAGATTACGCCGAAGCACAACACCACGCCCTCTACCGCGTGATGGCAAACGGAGTGGAGCAACCCGACCGTTCGGTATACAACCTCTTCCAGGTGTACAATGAAGAAATCCTGTGGTGCAGTACCAACAACAGTTACTCTGACCAGTACAAGATGGAGAAACGTACCAACCCGCGTGATGTAAACTCATGCTATGGCACTATCGGCCCGTCTCAAGATGCTGTAGATATGTTCTTCATGGACAATGGACTCGATATCGATGATCCGAACAGTGGTTACGATGAAACCGGATTCAGCGCTGTAGAAAACCGTTGCTATGACCCCGACTATAAAGATAAGAAGACGGATCAGAATATCTCCAATATGTACGCCAACCGTGAACCGCGTTTCTACGCAAGCGTGGTATACCAGGGAAGAAGCTGGTTCAAGAAATGGATGAACGGTAACCCTAACTACACCGTAGACTTCTCGGCAGGTGGCGGAAACGACCTCTCCAACGGTGACAACGTGAAAAGCGGATATATGCTGGGCAAATTCAAGAACCGTACCGTGAACCATGCCAGCGGTGATACACAGAGCTGGAAACGTGTTTCCATCATCTACCGTTTGGCCGAGTTCTACCTGTTCTATGCCGAAGCACTCAATGAAATAGATCCGGGCAATGCGGACATCATCAAGTATATCGACATAGTGCGCGAACGTGCAGGCATCCCAGGCTACCAGACCATGAACGATAACGGCATAAAGACCGGTGTAATCGGCAATTACGACAAACAGTTCGATGCCATCCAGCACGAACGCTACGTAGAACTCTATTGTGAAGGACAACGCTACTTCGACGTTCGCCGCTGGATGGTCTGCGGTGACGAAGGCAGAATAGGTTGCGACCAGACACGCTTCTACGGAATGAATATGAAGGGCTCGAAAGATAAAGCTCCGGGCGAACCTACCTCCTACTATACGCGTACGAAGCTGGAAAACCGCCAATGGACAGACAAGCTCTATCTCTATCCTATTCATCAGAATGTGATAGAACTGGCCGAAGGACGTATTCCGCAGAACTATGGTTGGTAAAGAAAAGACAGTTTTTTGATTGGTTTTCAAAGGATATAAGTAGAAAGATTGAATGAAGGTTTGGAGGCAGCAACTGGCATAACCGGCCTGGTTACTGCCTCCTTTCTTTCTCAGCTAACAAATCAACAATAAATATACCATGAGTAAAGAGAAAACATTTCCAGCCCGGAAACTCCGGATACTGATACCCATGATTCTGTTCCTGTCCCAGACAGTTTGCGCACAGCATGAAAGTAAAACAATCAACGACGGTTGGAAATTCCATAAAGGTGAGTGCGAGGCCGCAGCCTCTCCGGCTTACGACGACAGTGCGTGGAACAGCATACATCTCCCGCACACATGGAATACGGATGCATATACCGAAAAAAAGTATTACCAGGGAACAGGCTGGTATCGCCGTACACTGACGTTGCCGCAACATTGGCAAGGCAAACAGGTATTCCTGAAACTGGATGCAGCCAGCAAGGCCGCTGTCATCTACATCAACGGTAAAGAAGCAGGCGAACATAACGGCGGATATACCGCCTGCACATTCGATATCACTTCGCTCTGTTCGTTCAACTCTCCCAACTCTCTCGCTATCCGTGTAGACAACGCCCGGCAGGATATCCCCCCTATCTCCGCCGACTTTACATTCTTTGGCGGCATCTACCGGGATGTATGGCTCACAGCAGTCTCCAAACAGCATTTCCATCTGACCAACCACGGTTCGGACGGGATATTCATCAGTACCCCGCAAGTGTCCGAAGAAAAAGGCACGATACTTATTCGCGGAGAGATCAAGAATGATGCAGTACAGAAAGCATCTCTTGAACTGGAGCATATCGTATACAATCCTGACGGAAGTATTGCCCAAACCCAGAAACAGTCTATCCAGATAAAAGGTGGAGAATTATACTCTTTTCATACCGAAACCGCCCCTATCCTGTCCCCCCGATTATGGACACCCGAGACACCTCATCTCTACAGGGTAGAAAGCATTCTGCGCGATAAAAAAACAAAAGCCATCCTCGACCGCAGTAATCATCATACAGGTTTCCGCTGGTTTGGCTTCGATGGCAAGACAGGCTTCTCCCTCAACGGAAAGCCTTATAAATTACGCGGCATTTGCCGCCACCAGGACCAAAAGCCCATCGGAGTCGCACTGACGGACGAGATGCACCGCCGCGACATGATGCTGATGAAAGAGATGGGCGCCAACTTTATCCGCATCTCCCATTATCCGCAAGATGATGCCCTGTTGGAAATGTGCGACAAACTCGGCATGCTGGCCTGGGAAGAAATACCCATCATCGACATCGTGCCCGACACTCCGGGTTACGCAGAAAACTGCGAAAGCAATCTGCGGGAAATGATACGCCAGCACTATAACCACCCCTCCATCATCACCTGGGGATACATGAATGAGATATTACTCGTCACCCAGCGCCGCTATAAAAAAGAAGAAGAACTGAAACCCGTGCTGGAACGGACACTGGCACTCGCCAATCGTCTGGAGAAAGTCTTGAAAGAAGAAGACTCCACTCGTGTCAGCACTATGGCCTTTCACGGCAGCAACAGTTACAACGAGGTAGGATTGGGCAATATTACCGATATTGTCGGCTGGAACCTGTATCAAGGCTGGTATGGAGGCAACCTTACAGGCTTCGAACGCTTCCTGGCAGAACAACACAAAAAGTTTCCTTCGCACCCCATGATTGTCAGCGAATACGGCGCAGGTTCTGACAAGCGCATACATTCGCTGCAACCGAACGCCTTTGATTTCAGCATCGAGTATCAGCAAAAGTACCTGGAGCATTACCTGCCCGTACTGGAAGAAACGCCTTACGTCTGTGGCGGAACGCACTGGAACTTCATCGATTTCTCCTCCGCCCTGCGTGATGAATCTATGCCGCGCATCAACAACAAAGGACTGGTATATTCGGATCGTACCCCAAAAGACGTGTACTATTACTACAAGGCAGCCTGGCGACAAGACATTCCCGTGTTACACATCGCCAGCCGCGACTGGATTCACCGCACCGGCATACAGCAGGGAGAAACCCCGGTAATGCTGCCGGTCAAAGTATATACCAACCTTCCGGAAGTGGAACTTTTCATTGACGGCAAGTCTCTGGGCAAGCAAAAGACTGAGAATTATACCGTTATATTCGAAGTACCGTTCAGCCGGAAAGAACACTTCATTTCCTCCAAAGCTGAAAGCAAAGAAGCTGCCCGTAATCTCCGTACCATTGAAGACGGCATCCACCTCAGCTTCACCCCTGCCCCTGCGAATCTGAATGAAACAAACTTACGGAATCTGGAGCTTGCCGTCAACATAGGCAGCAATTGCTTCTATACTTCCGATGAAAGCCAGCTCACATGGCTACCCGATCAGCCCTACACTGAAAACAGTTGGGGATATATTGGCGGAGAAAGTAAAAGCAGCCAGACACAGGTTGAGAATACCAATGACGGACCGTTGTTCCAAACCCTTCGCAATGACATTGAAGGCTATTGTTTCGATGTTCCCAACGGAGTTTACGAGATAGAATTTCTTTTTACAGATATATTTCGGGAGAATGCAGCCACCGCCTACCAGTTGGGACGGGATTCCGATGTAGAAAGCCGCGAGAACTGCTTCAGCATAATCGTTAATGATGAAACTGTAGAAGAAGACTTTTCTCCTTGCCGGGAGAGCGGTTACTTCCATGCTTTGCGGAAAAGATACAATATTACAAACTTTCGGAATAAAATTGAAATACGCTTCCCTGTTCGGAATGGAAAAAGCTTTCTGAACGGTATAAAACTCAGAAAACTTTATTAACTTCAAAATAAAAACGCCATGAGAGCTAAAATTTGCTTAATTATCACCAGTCTGATGCTTGCGGCAAGCAGCATACATGCACAGTCCATCTGGGACAAGGCACACCTGGAGAGAGTAAAACAATCATTACATCAACCGTACTTTTCGGCTGCTTATCAGGAACTGATAACGGATGCTGAAAGAACGCTTGACGCACAGCCCTTGTCCGTCATGATGAAAGAGAAGACACCCGGCAGCGGAGACAAGCATGACTACATGAGTCAGGCACGCTATTTCTGGCCCGACCCGACCAAACCGGACGGACTGCCCTACATCAGCCGTGACGGTGAATCGAACCCGGAACTGAACAAGCTGGACCGTAACCGCCTCGGGGCAACCGCCCAACGCGTCACCACCCTTGCCCTTGCCTGGTACTTCAGCGGTGACGAGAAGTATGCCCAAAAAGCTACGGAACTGATACGCGTATGGTTCTTTAATAAGGATACGCGTATGAACCCCAACCTGGAATATGCCCAGATGATACCGGGACACAACAACAATAAAGGGCGTTGTTATGGGGTCATCGACACCTATTCCTTCGTCGAGATGCTGGATGCAGTGCAATTGCTGGAGGGGTCAAAGGCCTTCACCCCGAAAGATTCCAAGCAACTGAAAGCATGGTTCGGCAAGTTGCTGACTTGGATACTGAACAGTCCGCAGGGACAGGAAGAGGCACGCCAGGCCAATAACCACAGTACGGCGCACGACGCACAAGTCATCGCTTTCGCCTTGTACGCAGGCAATACGAAAGTAGCGCAGGAAGTCATCAATGCCATTCCCCAAAAGCGCATCTTCACCCAGATAGAACCGGACGGAAAGCAACCGCACGAACTGCGTCGCACCCTTGCCTTCGGTTACTCACAGTTCAACCTGTCTCACTTCATCGACATCTTCATGATGGCACGGAAGATCGGAATCTCCATTGACAACGCCACCTCGGCAGACGGGCGCAACTTCTACAAGGCTATGGACTTTCTGGTTCCCTACGTGGGAAAAGAAGTGAAAGACTGGCCTTACCGTCAAATCAGCGAGTGGGACTATAAACAGCAGGAGTTCTGCAAAGATTTATACCGCACCAGCTTGTTCAACCCTGCACGGAAAGACTATCTGGAACTCTATAAAGCCCACCGCATCATCAACTGGAAAGACCGCTTCAACCTGCTATGGGTAGAAGCCGACGATGTGGACAACGCCTATGCTTTCGCCTGCGGACAACTCCAGTTTGCGCTGAAGTGCGCCGATAAAGCCAGAAAAGAAGGGGACAACCAGTGCAAGCACCGCGTCACGCCCCGCAGCCTCAACAAAGACGGCTCACTGAGGATGATACATCCCCACGACTGGTGTTCAGGTTTCTTCCCCGGTTCACTGTGGCAAATGTATGCCTACACGAACGATGACTTCTGGCGTCAGCAAGCCATCAGCAACACCTGGATGATAGAAGAAGCCAAATGGCACAAAGGCACCCACGACCTCGGCTTCATGATGAACAACAGCTTCGGCAAAGCCTATCAGCTGACCGGCGAACGTTCCTACAAAGATGTAGTGCTGCAAAGCGCCCGGACGCTGATAACCCGCTACAACAAGAAGGTAAAGAGCATCCGTTCGTGGGACCACAACCGCGACAAGTGGAAGTTCCCCGTCATCATCGACAATCTGATGAACCTGGAGATGCTGTTCTGGGCCACCCGGGAGACCGGCGACTCCATCTACTGGAAGATTGCCGTCAACCACGCCAATACAACAATGAAGAATCATTTCCGCCCGGATTACTCTTCTTTCCATGTAGTGGACTATGATCCCGAAACCGGTGAAGTCCGTGCCCGGCAAACCGCGCAAGGCTATGCCGACGACTCTTTCTGGAGCCGCGGACAGGCATGGGGGCTTTACGGATACACCATGTGTTACCGCTTCACCAAGAACCCCGCCTACCTGCAACAGGCGCGCCACATCGCAGACTTCTTTTTCGGCCTGCCCAACCTGCCCGAAGACTTAATCCCTTATTGGGATATGAAAGCTCCCGGCATCCCCAACGTTCCCCGCGACGCTTCTGCCGGCGCCATCATGGCATCAGCCTTGTATGAACTCCGTAGCTACGTTTCGGCAGAAGACGGCAAACGTTATCAGGACATCGCCGACAAGATAGTGGACAGCCTCAACCAGCATTACCGTGCCGAACCTGAAACAACCTACGGCTTCCTCCTGCTCCACTCCACCGGACACCATCCGGGAGGGGACGAAATAGATGTCCCAATCAACTATGCCGACTATTATTATCTGGAAGCATTGGCAAGAAAAGCTGCTCTTGGGCAGTAATTAATAGTTGAAACAGATTCATAACGGTGCAGAAATGAAACAAATGATAAATGAGATTTTAGACACGGATTACACGGATTACACTGTTGTTTTTATATACTGCAACAGTGTAATCCGTGTAATCCGTGTCTAAATATATTCATAACCGCACAAAAAGGAGTTAATTTCAACTCCTAATTCGCATAATTAGTACTTTTTGAGACAGTAGTTCATCTTTTTGAGACGTTTTGTATGGTAAGCGAACTACTTTTCCACTATTTTTGTAGCACAGAGATTTAGAATCATTTTATAAAAGAAAAAGACATGAAAAACTTATTCGACATTAAAGACAAAGTGATTATCGTGACCGGCGGTTGCGGTATCTTAGGAAAGAGTATCGCCAATTACCTCGCCGAACAAGGTGCCAAAATCGTTATCCTGGACCGCGTGGAGGAAATCGGTAAAGAACTGGAAGCCGAACTCAGCCAGAAGACGGAAGCCTTGTTCCTGATGACGGACGTGCTGAACAAAGAAGTGCTGGAAGAGAACAAGAAAGCCATACTGGAACGCTTCGGAACCATCGACGTGTTGCTGAACGCCGCTGGCGGAAACATGGCCGGCGCCACCATCGCCCCGGATAAGACCATCCTCGACCTGGAAGTGGACGCTTTCAGAAAGGTAGTGGACCTGAACCTCTTCGGCACGGTGCTGCCCACAATGGCATTCGTGGACGTAATGGCTAAGAATAAGAAAGGTGTTATCGTAAACTTCTGCTCCGAATCCGCCCTGCGTCCGCTGACCCGCGTGGTAGGTTACGGCTCTGCCAAAGCTGCCATTGCCAACTACACCCGCTATATGGCAACGGAACTGGCCACCAAATTCAGCCCCGAACTTCGCGTAAACGCCATCGTTCCGGGCTTCCTGCTGACCAACCAGAACCGTGCGTTGCTGACCAACCCGGACGGCTCATATACCGACCGCGCAAAGACCATCATCGCCCACACTCCGTGCGGACGTTTCGCCGAACCGGAAGAGCTGTTCGGAACCATCCACTACCTCATCAGCGATGCTTCCAGCTTCGTGACAGGTGCCCTGTCGGTAGTAGACGGCGGTTTTGACGCTTTCTCCATCTAAGCCGATTCATATTTAATAATTGATAATTAATAATTCAAGTATGGTATTATGCGAACAAACCTGGCGCTGGTATGGTCCTAATGACCCGGTCAGCCTGTGGGACATCAAGCAAGCCGGAGCAACCGGCATCGTGAACGCCCTGCACCACATCCCCAACGGCGAGGTGTGGACGGTAGAAGAAATCATGAAACGTAAGGAAATGATTGAAGCTGTCGGCCTGCGCTGGTCGGTAGTGGAAAGCGTGCCTGTGCACGAACATATCAAGACCCAGACGGGAGATTTCCAGAAATACATCGATAACTATAAGGAAAGCCTGCGCAACCTCGGTAAGTGCGGCGTAAACATTGTGACGTACAACTTCATGCCCGTACTGGACTGGACGCGTACCGACCTTGCCTACGAACTGCCCGACGGCAGCCGTGCCCTGCGCTTTGAACGTGCCGCTTTCGTTGCTTTCGACCTCTTCCTATTGAAACGCCCCGGTGCCGAGAACGACTACACCGACGAGGAGAAAGCCAAGGCAAAAGCCCGCTTCGAGCAAATGACAGAAGCCGACAAGCAACTGCTTGTCCGCAACATGATTGCCGGCCTGCCCGGTTCGGAAGAAAGTTTCACCCTGGAACAATTCCAGCAGGAACTGGACCGCTACAAGGACATCACTCCGGAGAAGCTGCGTGCCAACCTGATTTACTTCCTGCAGGAAATCGCCCCGGTTGCCGATGAAGCCGGCGTAGAGTTGGTCATCCACCCGGACGATCCTCCCTGCTCCATCCTCGGCCTGCCGCGCATCATGAGCAGCGCCGCCGATTTCCAGGCTTTGATTGACGCTGTTCCCAACAAGAGCAACGGCCTTTGCCTCTGCACCGGTTCACTCGGTGTAAGCAGCGCCAACGACTGTGCCGCCATCATGCAGCAATTTGCCGACCGCATCAACTTCGTTCACCTGCGCAGCACGCAACGCGACGCAGAAGGCAACTTCTACGAAGCCAACCACCTGGAAGGTGACGTAGATATGTATCACGTCATGAAGGCTTTCCTCGAACTGCAACAACGTCGCGGAGTATCTATCCCCATGCGTCCCGACCACGGGCATCAGATGGTGGACGACCTGAAGAAGAAAACCAATCCGGGATATTCCTGCATCGGCCGCCTGCGCGGACTGGCAGAATTGCGCGGACTGGAAATGGGCATCGCAAAGTCTATCTTTTAAGAAGCCTCTTTATAATTAATACGGGCTACAAGGCACTTATCACTCGTGCCTGTAGCCCGTAACTTATTATAAACCATTTCATCAGTGAATTTACCGATAAATTAAAAGAAAAGTCGTTTCATGGACATGATGTGACACTTTGCTTTTTATGCATAACGAGAATGCGATAGTTCCGTCCCGGTGCAGGGAAGGACGAAAAGAAACGAACGAAAACCAGCATCTTGCTGATTGAAAGAAGAATACATAAATAAGGACAACTCTAATAAAAGAAAAACAGACGGTCTGTCAGTTGAAAACAGATGGTTCGTCTCCCGTATATAGACCGTTTGTCTCCCATATGTAGACCGTTCGCATCAGATATATAGATCGTTCGCGTCCCATCTATAGATTGTTCACGTCAGATATATAGTTCCTTGGTGAAAGAAGCATAGATTCTTGCATACGCATTGTATATATTGCCTCTTTTATGCAGAAAGCATGGATTTATATTCCATAAATTATGCAACCGGACTCTATTTCGGAGATTTCCGGAAAAGCCCTTGTCATTAAAAGAAGCATTCCGGTTACTTTTTGTTAGGAACAAAGCGTAATACCTGACTTTCATTTCTGCACGAATCAGAGCTTAAAAAGAATGCGAAGCTCCCAAAGGAACTCCGCACTCATGAGATGAAAAAGGATTGAGAAAAAAACAGGGTATATATTGGTTAGATGAGGAATTACCTATTATGACTCTTTTCGGAATAGTCGGCACAGGAAAGACCAAGCAGATGTTTTCTTGCCTTTTATCGCTCTATTATGATTCAGTATCTTTTCGTTTAATGAAAGGATTCTATGGGTAAGGTCCGCCATATTCTCAAATTCAGCCTGCAGCTTGGCCTCCCTCTGAGAACGCTGGTAGTTCTCCTCCAGCAGATCATCATAGGCTTTTGTTAAGCGTGCATTTTCCTTATAAAGCCAGTCCAAATGCTCTTTCGGAACCCGTTCGATAGTCGCGTCATCTTCCGGGTAAGACTTCGTTGAATTAAACTCAAGGGATTTTTCAAGATCCTCCGCATCCACCATCGGGTCGGAGTCCTCGTAGGGATCTTTATCCAGAGATGAACATCTCAGATAACCGAGCCTTATCCATTCGTGGATTTGCTCTTCGGATATGCCGTATTTCTCAGCGGCCAAACTTACAGAAAGCCAATTAGCCATATAGAGTGTTTGATTAATAAGTTTCAAATCAACCCTATACGGCTATAACTGGTTATTACAAGAGGTACGGGGCATTACGTCTTCCTCAAGAGAAGGTATGTGGGTACCCCTAGAAAAGGAAGAGTAAGCCCGTACCAAGAACTGATACAGGCTACGCTCATCCGATTTCTAGATAAAACTCCCACATTTTTCTCCAACCGGAAGAGGACATATATGTATACGCAATACTATATGTCACTTGTTCACCTGCAAAGATACGTTTTTTTCATATTCAATAACAAAATGCCTTTATGTTTTTTACTTTCGGCTTAAAAAAACATCAAATTAAGTCGCTGCAACTCCTCCTTACAAAGAGAGCTGTATATCTTTCGTCGAGCACTCTCCACGATACCGGCAAGGTATAGGTGAAGTCCACCTTCCCCCCCGTGTGAATCATCATAACCGGGGAGTATTCTCCCGGCTCCAACTCAGGCAGGATCACCAACACCTCTGTGTCGGTATACTTAAACACTCTTTTTACATGTATCAATGTGCCCTTATCGGAGACGGGAGAAAGACCCAGGTATATGGTTCCGAGTGAAGATAAGCACAGATTCTCACCCGTGATGACAACAGGAGCGTTTGCAGTAATGGTGCCGTCGCGCATGCCCGTCAGCGGATCGTATACACTACTGATAACAGGAACTTTCTTCCCGAAAAGCATCGGAACTTCATTCTTATCCTGCTTCTTATGGTGTAACTCTGCCACTATTTTCTTCTTATCTTTCATCATATCAATATCCTTCAATTAGTTAGTAAATGCAGGTTTCACCACAGAAGACACAGAGGTCACGGAGGTTAGATTATCCCAGAATCAGAAGCATAAACCTCTGTGAACTCTGTGTCCTCTGTGGTGGATTAAACTGCTTCACAAAATTACATCACAGTGCATATACTTCCGTGCCAGTAATAAGAAATGTAGAACAATCCGGCTTTCTATATATGACTGCCTAAGGTTCATCAAACACAATTTTCGGAAATACGCCTTCCGAAAAAAAGAAATGTTACGATTTTCGAAACAAGTAGCCCTCCAAAAGTGTTAAATAGACAATAGACAAACCTCTAACTCAGACAGAAGATTATGATAACAAACGAGTTAAACACAGGATTAGTTAATGCCGTCAGAGAGAAACTCCCATCCAAAGAAAATCTTGCCAATACTTTAATGGATATTCTTTATATAGGCAAAGAAGCTATCTACCGCCGGCTCCGCGGGGAAGTACCTTTCACGCTGGCCGAAGCAGCCGTTATATCCCGGAAACTGGGTATATCGCTGGATAAGATGATAGGCGTGAGCTTCCAGAACAATGCCGTTTTCGACATGAATATAGTGGATGGCAGCCAGCCGTTCGAAACTTACTACTCCATCCTGGAAAAGCAGGTGGAGCTGTTCCGGAAAGTGAAAGAAGAAGAGAACTCGGAGATCGGGACTTCATCCAACATCATTCCGCTCACCCTCTCATTGAACTATAATATGCTCTCCAAATTCCGGCTGTTCAAGTGGATGTATCAGAATCAAAACATCAAGTGCAGGCACTTTGAAGAAATGGAAATCCCGCAGCAGATAGTGGATAAGCAAAAGGAGTATGCCAGTGCGGTAGCCCATATCCGTTCCGTAGATTACATCTGGGATAATATGATTTTCAGCCATCTGGTCAATGACATCCAGTACTTCTGCGACGTACACCTCATATCCGATGAAGACAAGAACCTCCTTAAGGAGGAACTGCTCTTGGTGGTGGACGACCTGGAAGAACTGGCCGCCCGCGGGAAGAGCAAGACGGGCAACGACGTCAAAATCTATATTTCGAATATCAACTTCGAGGCTACTTACAGTTATCTGGAGACGGACACCATACAGCTCAGCCTGATCCGGATATACTCCATCAACTCCATCACCACGCAGGACAGCGAGATGTTCCGCGGGCTGAAGGAGTGGATCCAGTCGTTGAAGAAGTTCTCCACGCTGATATCGGAAAGCGGTGAGATGCAACGCATCCAATTCTTTAAACAACAGCGAGAAATTATCAGCACATTGTAACCACTCTTTCCGTATAATGCAATTGTTCACGCAATTATTCTCTAATATCGGAAACAGATAGAACTCCTATCTGTTTTTTTTCATCATTCAACCATCCACTATCCTATTCTTTTCAAATAGAAAATACATGCGTTTTCTTCACATGATTTCAATCACAAAAGTTCCATTAACAAGCTCTATATTTGTATATGTCACAAATTCGACCTATGACATTTGATTATTAACAAAAAAGAAGAGGCTATGGCAAAGAATTACATTGTAAAAGAGTTGATTAATGAAATGAAGGAGAGGATTCCCCAAGGGCAGAACTTAGCCAATTATCTGACAGATACGTTATATATGGGGAAAGAAGCCGTCTACCGCAGATTGCGGGGGGAAGTCGCATTTACCTTTGATGAAATAGCCGTAATTTCTCATAACCTGGGCATCTCCATCGACCAGATTATCGGAAATCATCTATCGAACCGGGTCACTTTCGACCTGAACCTATTGCATTCGCCCAACCTGTATGAAAGTTACCATGAAATCGTTGAGCGCTATCTGCGAATTTTCAGTTCGATGAAAGAGGATGGCAACGCCGAGGTATATTCGGCTACCAATACCGTTCCCTTTACCCTCTACTCATCTTATGAGTACTTGTCCAAGTTCCGCCTGTGCCGGTGGATTTATCAGAACGGAAAGGTGAAGACTCCCAATTCCCTGAGCGATATGCATGTGCCCGATAAAATAATTACCGCTCACAAAAAATTAAGCGAGGGACTGAAAAGACCCAGAAAGACTTTCTTTATATGGGACAGTAACATCTTCCAATCTTTCGTGAAGGAGATAAAGTATTTTGCAGGGCTGAATTTGATATCCACCTCGGACGTGATGTATATGAAAAATGAGTTGCAGCAGTTGCTCATCGACCTGGAGCACTTGTCAGTGAAAGGGGAATATAGTGAAGGGCATGAGTTGTTCATCTATTTGTCGAACATTGATTTTGAAGCGACTTATACGTATGTGAGCAACCGGGATTTCCAAATCAGCCTTTTCAGGGTGTATTCCATCAATTCGATGGATTCGCAAAGCCCGCAGATTTGCCAGCTACAGAAGAACTGGATTCAATCGCTGAAAAGACACTCGACACTGATTTCGGGAAGTGGAGAGGCGCAGAGGATTGCGTTTCTGGAGAAACAGAGGAGCATTATTGAGATGCTGTAAAAAGAAACAGCATCGAAGTTCTATAAAAAATGAGCTGTATCAGAATACTTGCGCGAGTCATTCTGATACAGCTCATTTAGTTTTATGGGATTGTAGTTACCGCCTTTACGCAACGATATGAAACCCAATTTGCATCTTTTTCCGCCCCCCATGCATCGAACTGATAACGTCCATTAGCATTGTTATATCCAACCACCCAATACTGATTAGTGTCCTGTTGAGTCAAAGCCCAGTGTACAGCAGCCATTTTTTGATAGCTACCTCCCCAACTTATCGTACCGGGACTGCCGAAACCTTGATTGGTGAGGCTAAAATTCGAGCCTCCCAGACTATGAATCAAATATAGCTCACGTTGGGTAGGCAGACGCCAGCCTCCCCCCTTACTTTCACATGCGGCCTTTGCCGTTTCCCAAGAATTAACGGAAGAAACACTAGAGTTCTCTATCTGAAACATCGGAGCAACTTTGTTCATCGCTTCACTCTCATTCGGAGTTTCACCTGAAGCAAACAGTACCGAGGGATCCACTCCCTCATTACCATTACGGGAGACAACAGTAACAACTCCTGAAGAAGACACTGAAACATAAGGGTACTTTGTTGTTCCAGTATTGTTGTTGTCTCTCACACAACGAAAATAATTGGTGCCAATGAATTTCGGATAGCCTACATTAAAGCCTAATTCAAAATAAGGGCTGGTGGTATTTCCCGTTGTATAATAGGACGATGACATGTATTCACCACTCCAGTTTCGATACCACCCCTGTATATCCTGCTGATACCCGGCATTGCTTCCTGTTGCATCACCACCCACAGCATTCAGATAGGCAAATGATAACAGCAACTCGCTTGCAGTGGGCAGGCGCCAGCCATCACCTATGTTTTCACATATAGTTTGCGCATCGGCAACACTTGCTTTACGTCCCTCGTACCGCCCACCCGTAGCAAGAAGCCGATTGTCGTGCCGGATCGGATAAAGGTAGAAAAGAGGATCTCCGGCAGTCGTATAGGACTTCTTCTCGGACACCATCTGAAGATCAATCGTGCTATAAAAAGGGAAATGTGCATCTGCCACCGTATGCATTACATTCCTAAATGTAATTCTTATCGTTCCGCTTTTCCCTTCTTTCCACTTTCCGGGATTGAGTTTTAGTCTAAAGTCATATCCACGGTTCACAACATCATTTCCATTGCCATTATTATCAGGGTCTACAACTGATTCCAGATACATCTTCGGTTCTGCATTCGTTCTGCCCACCACTATATCACTATCCGTGTCGGGTCGCATCAATCCGGTTCCATCGTCACCAGTAACATCCAATATTTCGACATTCTCAATTGTCCAGTTATTATTGACAAACAGTTGCAGATATTGCTCCGCACCTAAAGGAATTTTATAGGTGCGACTATTACCAACAGTGGGGTAATATCGGAATGAAAACTGCAATTCGCCCTGATTGATGGGAAGGGGTACTTCATTAAGGTAAGTGCCATCTTTATCAAACAGATTGAAAACAAGATTGTCCCAACGCCACCACCAACCACCGATACTTTCACTGGTACCGTCGCCCGCACGCCTTGGAGCGGGTTGCACGGTAAACGCCTGCACCTTTTCAGTGAATGATCTTCTGCTATCCCTATACAATTGCGGAATCAAACCACCGGCAGGATACTGGACTCTGTCGATGCTCACGTCTCTATATAACTGGGCATCAACTTTATCTACGGAAAACATCACATATACCGTCTGCGCCTCGATAGGAAGATCATCACCGTCAGGGTTTCTGATCGGGAAGAAAAGGCCATTCTCTAACTCATTCCCGTATGCATCGACAAATTTGATAATCCCCGGGTCTATCACTCCCTGCGTCACTTTAATATCGTAAGTCAACCGGCCTGCTGTCAGAGTGACGGTCGCCGTGCGGGTGGTTCCGGTAATTCCATTATGATAATAAGGAATTCTCAGCAAAAGTTGTGTATCCTCGTTCGCAACACCTGACACTGTAGCAGTTCCCGCAGAAAAGCCAAGCCAATCGCTCCCTTCCGTAACAGTAGCCTTCCAGCCACCGGGGTGGTCGGTAAAGACGTTGATAGCGTAACCGTTATTCTGGTGTTGCGTCACACTGATTTCCGATTCACCCACACCAAGCATATACTGCCCGTTGTAGACTACATCCTTGACCTTATCCCGGTCGTAAAGTATCAACCGGAACTTAAGATTGGACATGACTGTATAGGATGCCAAAGCCTCCCTGAAACTTTCATAGCCAATGTCCGAAGCTTCCGTTACGGTAATAATGTATTTATAGTTTCGTTTCAAAGGCAGGTATTCAACTTCCTCTCCTATCTCTCCGGTTTTTGTGAAATCCACGCGGTAGAAAGTCGATTTACCGTCACCTATTTTTCCCTTCACAATCAGACAGACAGCGTCCTTGCGGCTCGAAGCTCCGTCTTGTCCCACACCACCGGCATCCTCAGCAGCAGGTGCCTCGAATGTATAAATCTCTCCGTTATAGGGCGTGTTTCCATTCACGGAATAAAGGATTGCATCCCCTTCCTCCGTCTTTTTGCCACCGTCGGCCGGAAGGTTCAAAGCATCCGAAGCCGGGTCACCAACCTTTCCGTTCGCATCCCATGCCGGGGCAATGTATCCTATGGTATTGTAATTGGCCAGATAAACCTCCTCCACCGTGAAGTTCGATGCGGAATTACGAATGTCGATACGCGCCAGCATACGCTTCATGTTGATTCCTGTTATAGAATTCATCGAAGGAGTGATTTTCGCCACTTCCTTCTCACCGTACATAGGGATCCGTGTGTAACCATCAGCCGAGGAACCGTCTGCCGTCCATTTGCCTGTGTGGCTGTGAAGCAGATCTTCCATCACCTTATCTTTAGTGGTTTCTCCTTTCCTGAATTCCGACGCAATAGCGCCAAGTTCCCTATTCGCCACAACCACGATACAGGTTGATGCGGTAGTGGGAGAAAGCACGGCAGAGAAATTCACCGTAGAGTTATTATTAGCCAAATCCTGTGTAACTCCCGTGCCACTAACCCATTCCAAATATACTGCAGGAGTTTTCGATGCATCAAAAACAAGTATATCCACGGTCTTTATTTCATCTTCCTTCTTGGCTACTCCCGTTCCGGCCATTGTGCGCGAAGAAACGGATGGCATTTCAACGTCGGGAACCGTCAGGGTGAACCGGACACCACTTCCTGTTTGGGGAGGTATTGACTCAAACTCCTCTTGCACACAACCGGTAAGCCATACCAATGCCAACAAGGCTGCCAAGAGAAAGTTCTTTCTAAATATTGAGGTCTTATATTGCATATTCTTATTCCTTTCTTCTATATATCATGTATCTACCGCTACGGTACAGTCAATATTACCGACATGGGGGGATTATCACCGTTCGTATTGCTCAGTGTAAGCGTGGCTTTTTTACCGGTCACAGCATTTGCTTTGAAATAGAAATAAACCGCACCACCGCTTATACCGCTTGACTCTATTATGGTTTCTGTATTGAGCAGAATATTATCAGCATCTTCCACTTGGGTTATTTTCCACTCCCACCAACCCGGATTGCCCGAGGTAAAAACAATCTTGCGACGTTGCATGATCCCGCTTCCTCCATCACTACTGTCTAATTGCACATCGTAGTGCATCCACACTCCGTCTGCACTCCATTGTTGTAAAGACACTTGACGCCGCAGATTACCTGCACTAACATAGAACCTCATCCACCGTTCAGATTCAGTATCAGAATCAAACTCGAGCAACATGACATTGATATTATAAGTATACACACCTTCCGAAACAGATGGCGGGGTTATATTGACCGTTGCCCACTTTTCCATGCCATCCGTGTCTAATTGCGCACCCGCATCATAGCCTGTATACGGTTCCGCATCATAGTTCGTTTTCACTTCTATGTTGACAGTGGCGGCATCACCGGCTGTCTGCACCTTAGTCTGCGACAATTTAAGATAATACTGCTTGTCGAAAATCACATTCACCGGACTCTCACCCCACTCAAGCGGAGTAGCTGACAGTTGATAGGTCTCATTCGATATCGTAAAGTTATAGTTGATATATTCTCCCGACTCCCAAGAGTGTGGATTTTTAGCGACAATATCACTGAGCAGGAATTCCCGATCACCAAAGTTAGTGGTGACAACGATCTTGGCTGTTGCAGAGAAGTTGTCGGTAGGTAACATGAGGAATGTATCACCAATCAAGGTGGCATCCCCGGTCACCGTCTTATTTCCAGTGGGGGTAGAAGCGATACTTCCGGTGGTAACATCGCTCCAGACAAACTTCGGTTTGTTATTCTTCGTAGCGGTGGTTGGGATTTCAGCCACAGTGAGTTTGCCGTTTTGTCCCACATTCTGAAACTCTATCTTTTCGATGATTACTTCATCAGGTACCGGGGCTACCTTTTTGAAGGTAAAGGTAACCTTAGTCAGCGTGTGGTAGAAGTGTATATTCACACCTTCCACCCATGCAGGTCCCGATACAGCCGCCAGTACATCCACATGATTAGAGGCTGCCGCATTCGCTGTATAGTTCAGCACCATTTCGCCGGGGTTGGTGAAATCCGTAGTGGGTGCATTCGCACCGCTGAACGGATACCAGGAAAAGAACCTCATGCTCGCATTTTGCAAGCCGGGCCAATATTGCAGCGGCGAGATCGTAGCTGTCAGGTCGGCATTTACTCTGGCACTTGCATTGAAATATTGTTGAGGAGCAGAAGAATTGGGTGTCAGAGAACCGAAAAGACCAAATGTTTCTCCTTTCAGGTCGGTATTCGAAGAGATAACCGTACCACGAGTGTCGACATTGCCGCCTTCTCCGATACGTTGCACAACAATCAATTCCTTATCGCACGTCATCTCTTCGCCGATACACGAAAAGAGCACAGCCGAAAGGATAGCCGCTGTTATAATCATCCTGATATTATTTATAGTCTTTATCATCTTACTTCTTTTCCGAAATTAAAAAAACACAAGCAGTGAAAGGTATTACAAATCCATATCCAAATCTATGTCTTGCCTTTCACCCCAATCTTCTACGGTTATCGTCAGTATCTGAATACCGATCTTTCCTACACGTGCCGTTATCTGGTACACGTTGTTACGTCGGATCTCCGTAAAAGGCTGCGCTGTCGGGCTGCCTTTATCATCAACCTTCGTTATGGTTTCAATCACCTTTTCAGTGATCCCGGTGATGTCCGAAGGCCCTTTCGGGACATTAGCCATACTGACAGCCAGCCGATCGGAATAATCCGACTTGAATATACGCTCGGCAGTATAGAACGAGCAAAGTAATTTCCGGTTTTTAGCTCCGGCAGCCGATGAATACGCCCACGTTTCTGATGCCGTTGCCGTCCAGGTACCCGGTAACAAATCGCTTTCCGGCACGTCTTCCTTCACTTTACCGTAGTTCTTCGAAGGATTGGCATTATCTCGTGTGCCATTGTCCACGTTTCCCATCACGAAATAACTATCGTTGGAGAGATTGTGCAAAGTGACACTGGTGCTTCCGGCTGTATATCCGGTCACCGCCCCGCCGTCTATAGCTTCGAGAAAGACATCTACCCGGGCTACGGCACGTTCGATTACCATTTCTACAGATTTGGTTTCATCGGAAGCCACTGATATATCCCGGATTACTCCCACCATAGGCATCCCGGTCGTAGAATTGATCTGCCCACCGTCCAATATGGTAGCGATATCATAATCCAAATCCCGCAGTGTCCATGAACTGGTAACATCATTAAGCTTACTCGTAAGACTCTGTGGTTCATTGACAACGACTACTATCATAATATCATTGTTAGGTGTCACTTCCAGATACTGTGCAGCTATATCTGTAGCTGTTCCCGGAGTATCCAATATGACACGCTTATTCACATTCAGTTTCACGTCACCGGACGCGTTACTGAACACGATAAAGCGAATGGATTTTATCTCCTCCTGCTGTTCCTCATCCCCGCTGTCTATCAATCCGATATCAAGCTGTGTCCGGGTAATGGGAAGCATCTCATCGAGTACATCTGCATCTCTGTTACATGAGAACAAAAGGACTGTAAATGCCAAACACATAATATGTAATAGTCTAATCTTCATTTTTTACACTTCGATATCATGAAACCAGTATATCCAAGGTCCCACTACAAGACCAATCTGGAGGAATCCTCCTCCTGGTTTTTCGATAACAGAAAATATCAGATTCCACTCGCTCTGACGGTCGAGATATTCCTGAAAAGGAAGTTCAGTTCCATCATAACGGTATTCCGGTCGGGCAATGTTCAGCAACTTCATCAAGCTGTAACTCCAGATTCCGGCTCCGGTAGCCGCATCCTTTATAATGAACTTATAATCCAATTCATTCCTATTAAGCAGACGCATGGTGTTCAGACGTGCAGTCATTATCACATCCGAAGTTTCGCTCAAACTAATATAGTAAGGCGCATATATGACCGGTCCTTGTCCTGTGGGTTCATTTTCCCAAGAATAAGCCGCATTTTCCGATGCCTGAATTTCAAAAGTATATTGAGTTCCGCTTACTTCGCTTTCTTCATACCCCATCAATGCGATATTAAACCGATTGGTGTCACGTATCAGATCTACCTGATAAACCTTGTGACTGGTATTGGATGGCAAGTGATCTACTTCTACAACTTCTCCAAAATAGAGATGCGAAAACTCGAAATCAACTATATCCGACTCACGCTTCAAGGCTACAACTAATTGCTGAAGGGTGGTTGTTCCCGGAACCAGGTCATGACCAACATTGTTCAGAACATGAAAACTATCAGACAAACCACCAACGGTCAATACTTTGTAGTTACCGAACTCAAGTTCATCAGTAAGTGACATCCGGTTACCACCAACCAGCGCTGTAGCCTCAGCGCTCTTGGAAAAGAGCAGTTTGTCATCGCTGCCGAACACAAATACATTAACCGATTTAACCTGCGGGTTGAATGCATCCGCATATTCCATATTGTAATCGAATACAAATTCCAGCCAAAGTTCACACCGGGGCAAGTCTTCACGTATACTATCACACGAGGTGATGTACAGCACCGAGATCATGACAAGGAATAGCGATTTGATTTTTCCGAACATATCTTTTTACTTCTATGGACAGCGTTTTTAAGGCTGCCGATTATATTGTCAGAGACCGTGTTTAGTGACCTCCGGTTATTTCCACTTTTAGGGCGCTTTCCGTATTTTATATATTCCGGATGCGCAGAGGGGGTTACGTGCTGTTTTTGGAAAGCCTGTCACCGGCTCGTTCTAATTTTCCGGCAGTAAGTTCCGCACGGAATGTTTTTTAGATAAAATACAGGGCAGGCTGTTCGCACCGCCCCGTATATTCATAAAGAGTATATTAAATTTCAAAATCAGTTTGCCAGTATACCCATGGGGCAACTTTAATATCAAAAGCAAGGAATCCCGGCTTTTCATCGATAGGAGTTTCAGGATCGGGATCTTCGGGACCGCCACCAGGATACCATGGTGTACCGGCACCGTTAACCTTACCCAAAGAAAGGCTATACCAGTTATTACGCACCACACCGTATTTACCGAAATACATGTATTCGTCATCCATATTATCATGGCGAATTACGTAATAATAATAATTTATGCTTTTTGGATACCATTTAATGCAATCAGCGATTTTAACAATTTCACCACCATTAGCAATAGCGTCAAGATGAGTATCTTGCTCAATACCTGCAAAAGTAGCAATCACAGTTGGAGCAAGAGCAGCGTTTACTGCACCAAGGAAATTGTCACAGACTTCCACTAACTTGGCTTCTACAGGAAATTCAAGTTTCGCCTGATCCATTGCATCAGTCGGATCTCCCCCAATTTCAGCAGCTCTATCATCAAGTACTTTTTTAGCATCACTATAGGCTGTCTGAATCTCTCCAAGATTTTTATAGGTTATGCCGGCATAAGAGAACCAATCCTCTCCAAGTGTATAGCCCTTTGGAGCATATTCTCCTTTAATTACTACGCGTGTAGCTGCACCGAATCTCTGATCACCATTTGACATTGTATTCTCGATACAATATTCAACAACCGGTTCCGGAGTAGATCCTGTTCTTACACTCTTATCTTTCCAAGTTACATTAGGCACACGATCAACAACCTTATTTAGGGTAATTCCATTTCTATGATCAGGATCTGCAAAGTTCGGATCCGTAGTATAGAAATTATTTTTATAGAAAGCAGAGGTATGAGTCGCCTTAGTTGTAGATTTCTCAGCAAACGGGAAGAAAAGACTGTTGTAATAATCAAGTGTCCAATTCAGAAATTCGAATGTTGCACCTTCAGGCAGCACCGTCAACTCAGAAGCATCTTTTACAGATACCTCCACCTTTGCAGAAAGACGTTCAATATCCAAGGTCGCCCTCTTACCTGAAGCTTCTGCCGCAGCTTTAGCCGCATCTTCATCCGCATAATTGGTGCCATCGTAAACAACCACATTACCCGATACATCAAGCAAGCAGCCTTGCTCCCATACATCACTAACGTCATTATAAAAACCTGCATTAATCATGGTAAAACCTTTCGTATTATCCACAATTTCTCCTACAAGTGTCTCGGGCTTGTCATTGGGATCTGCAAGTGCTGTTTGAACCATATCATTGAACTCATCGTACGAGGAACCAGAAGTCATGCTTCCCAATCTGGCTGCCAGCTTCGTACCCGGATTGGCAACTACAAGCAGAAACTTGGTGTCAGCACTCACCATAATGGCATTTGTACCTCTACTATTACCCGAACCTGTCAAACTAGTGCCCTGCAAAACTATAACCGGACTCTGTTTGGAATGATGCACCAATTTTTTACTATCATTGAATGTAATAACATGAAGAGTCTTGATATCACCCTCCGCTCCTTCAGGATCTAATTCTCCTGACGCACGAGTATTCGCCTTTTGACTAGGCAAACTAATCCGCAGCGACATATAAGCCACATCCATATTGGAGCCCTGTGTCGTTGAATCATTTTCGTCATTCTCTTTTGAACAACTCGCCAATGCCGCAACCGCCAGCAATGACACTAAAATAGATTTAATCTTTAGCATAAAACAAACATTTATTAGAATTAATACATATATAATTTACTCACTTTTATTCCTTCTCTTTATCTCGGCCGCATTAGCCTTTTTCTTAGCTAATTCTTCCAGATTTCCCTTTGCCGCCTCCAGTCCCGACTGTTCGGCAGCCTTCAAATACTTTTCCGATGATTCATACTCTCCTTTCATTAATAGTAAAACTCCCATTGCATTGTTATATTCAGGCAGACAAGCGTCCGACTTCACTCTTTCCAGATAGCGTTCCGCAGAAACCAGGTCATTGCGCGAAAGGGCTGCGGCAGCCGCATTCATATTGGCAATCTCACTTTCCGGATAGATGCGGACGGCAGACTCAAAAATATCGATAAACTCCTGAGAACCCTTCGGATAGGTATTGGCCACCATGAACATCTCATTCAAGCTCAGATTCTGCGGACGTTTCTTTATCACCTCCTTCGCCTCCTCCAGATTGAAATTCCTCACATCGTAACTCACCTTACAGATAGCTACACGCAGACTTGGAAATATATGTTTCAGCATAAACCGGTAAGGCACTCCCGCACGAAGCTGCATCAACTTCGTTTCCCTACCCTTTTCAATAGGAATATTCGTAATGATGTCCAGCACTTCGTCCTTGTAATCCATCTCAAACGTATCGAGCGCCTTTATCAGCCCGTCCCAGTTTTCACCGCCGAAGATGATGTAATACTGGTCGCGCGGGAAGTCGTAGCGGGCAGCCAGATAATTACGCAATGCAATGGCACGACCTTCGGACAAACGTTTGTTCGCTTCCAGTGTTCCTTCGGGAGAAGCATAACCGATGATATCCAGACGCTTCACCTTCACGTTGGCATCAGACTTCAGATCGTCAATCATCGCACGTATTTTAGCCAGTTCCTGAGGATTGTTCATATATTCGGGACGGATATTCACCTTATTCACTTCGAAATCCAAAAAACATTCCGCCTGCACATCACGGCTTTTTATCTCCTCCACCGTAGGCTCTACGTACGAGAGATAGGGAGTCACCACATACGGCACCAGCATACGTTCGAGTGTAACCTTATCAAAAGCATACTCCACATTCATCTGTGTGCTTTCGCCACAACCGCACTCATCACGCTGCACGTTCAGACGGGCATTCGCCATCCAAGCCTCGTAAGGCAACGTATATCGGTAGCGGATAACACCACTCTTCTTCTTCTGATTTTTCTCTATCAGATAAGGTGCCTTGTAGCCCTTCTTCGCCTTAGCGCTCATCACCGCCAGCCTGCGTTCATAAACCAGATATTCGTTTTTCCCCTTGATGGAAACCCGCGGAAGATCGTAGGTAACGGTGGGAGAAACCAATTGCGGGATAAAGTCCACCCCATGAGATGATTTCACCTTCACATTATCCATCACTATGTCAAAATCTATATGGATAGTTTCCCCCAGTTGCTCCAGTCGCACAGGCTCTATAGTGATAGTTCCTTCATAAGAGCGTTCCTGAGCCATGACTCCATCGAGATTCAGGCATAAGGCAGTCAGCACCAATATGATGAATTGCATATTTCTTTTCATCCTTCTCATTCTATTTAATTACGTAAATAAGTGACACACTCGCTTTAGTAGGGCCCAGGTAGTTCTTGCCGGTATCTTTCAGTTTAGTGCCACACGTTGCACAGGGATACTTTTCATACACAATGCGTGCATATCCCAAACCGAGGGAAGCCTCTATACTCCAGCGTTTCCTCAATATCCATGAGTGGCCTATCGAAATACCACCGCCATACAAGCGCCCCTGATAGCGCATATTCTGCATATTCTCACTGACGAACGGCCAGTCGGGCCATCCGCCCACATTGAAGTCTGCGTAATGGGCGTGCAGCCCGATGAATGTACGGTTGAAGCTTTCGCAGAACCAGTACCGAAGTTCCGGCTGTATGCCCCAGTGCTTCAAACGGGTATCATCAAATTTCCAAGGGTTATAATTGACCGGAATATCCAATGTCCACTTGCGTGCCAATGCTACTTCCAGACCGAGATTCATAGTTGTGGTAGCATCATAAAGAAGGTTGCTTTTTACGGCAATCTTCTGAGCTTTACTTTCAGTCGGCAACAAACCCAATATGAATAGTATGCATACTAATATCTTCTTCATTCAATTCTCGTTTTTATTATAAAATCATTTTATAAACCGGATTCGCATTCTCGCCTCTGAAACGTACCGAAAACAGCCTAAAATCTCAGTATGCAAATATCGGAGTAATAAGGGAGACGATAAATTGTATCTATTTCTGTTATAGGCACTAAAAAAGTAAAGAGACAACTAATTAAGCGATTGCCCGGTAGGGAAGTTGCTGAAATAAAAAAAAGAAGACGATGGAGGTATTTATTTGCACGATATGAATATTTAATATTCAATTGTTTCAATATCCGAAACTTACGAAAGAAATAAAATCAAATTATTTAATATATGAAAAGGGGAAAGATTATCAATATATACAAGTTGATAATATGCAAATATACAAGTTTACAACTAAGACATGCCCTACAAGTATCTCTTGAGGCTTTCAGAAGGAATAGAGGCAAGATTTTAAATGAAACAATTTTGTAATAATTACTATATTAAAGGCTTTTTATTCTTACTTTAATTATAAGAGATGAGGGTATCCGCTCAATAATCTGAACATATGGCTTTTGACTCAAACTTGATAAGGAATGAAGCAAATAAGGAATGAGGTAGATTCTGATTTTGCGCAACCTAAGGCTGAAAGCCTTTCATCTTATAGCCCAGGGCAACGCCCTGGGGATTGGTATGTATGCATTCTTCGCGCCCTGTAAGGGCAAAAGCCCGTGTGTGGTGTTATGCCCTTACAGGGCGTAAGAGTGTGGGGTACGGTTCATTCCCAGGGCGTTGCCCTGGGCTATAAGATGAAAGCCTTTCAGGCTTAAGCTGCGCAATGCTATTAATAAATTAAAGTCCGTGTTCATCCGCCTTATCCGCGTCGTCCGCGTACCCATTCGATTCAAAACCGTGCAAGAAAGAAACCTGTTTAGACTATTAAGCGGATGCCCTGATAAGAAATGGCGATTAGAAATTAAAACTATTATTTCTCCGATATTGAATGATTATTACCCCAACAAATAGTACCTTTACCGTTATTTTATAAACTTACAAAATGCAATCATGAGTCCCGACTTCAACTACAACGAGGTGCCGCTTACTTTCCTCCATTGCCTCAACAAGCAATGCAAAAAAGCTTCCAAATGCCTGAGATATATGGTAACAGCCTATGTTCCGGCCAGATATCCCGCCATCAGTACCGTAAATCCGAACTTTATAGCCTCTTGCAAAGACGCCTGCCCGTACTTCATGCCGGACGAAAAGAAACGGTTCGCACTCGGCATCACCTATCTGTTGGACAAGATTCCACACAGCCAAGCTGTCAGCATCAAACGCGAAATGATAGCAGAACTGCAACGTGCCACCTATTATCGCTGCTGGCGCAAGGAACGGCTCATCAAACCCGGAGAACAAGAACGTATCCGCCAGATATTCCTCAAATGGGGAATAAACGAAGAGCCTGTATATGACGAATACGTAGAACAATACGAGTGGTAAAAGGGCGTATATTGTTCCATCGAATAGAAACGGCCGTTCCATAGGACTGGAACGGCCGTTTCTATTCGATGGAAATCTTGTTTCTTAGGCAAGAAAATCTTGTTCCAATTGAGTGAAACAAAATGGAACAAATAAGGGGTACTTTTCCTACTTTAATTCAAAAGGAACAATGCCTTTTATATCCGCTGCCGAAGCTGCAATGACGGCTTCAAACTTACCCGGTTCGGCTACCCAGGCATGTTGGGCGTCGTCGAAGAAACTCAAGGCTTCTTTGTCGATGGTGAAGGTAACTTCTTTCTCTTCGCCCGGAGCCAGTTTCACTTTCTTGAAGCCTTTCAGCTCCTTAACGGGACGGGGCAGACTGGACTTCTTATCGCTGATATACAACTGCACGACTTCCTGTCCCTCGCGATCACCCGTATTCTTTACGGTTACGGCAAAGGAAATCTGATCATCGGCAGACATCACCTTCTTGTCAGCGACAGGTTTGCCATACGCAAATGTCGTATAAGAAAGTCCGTGTCCGAAGGGGAATAAGGGCTTCACCTTCTTTTGTTTATCGGCCCAACGATAACCTACGAAGATACCTTCGTTATATTTCATATCCACTACTTCCTTACTACGGTCGCCAAAGTACTCGCCAAGGCTGTGGGCCGGTACATCTTCCAGACGGGCGGGGAAAGTGAAAGGCAGCTTACCGGAAGGATTGGCATCACCCATCAATACGGCGGCAATCGAATTTCCGGCTTCAGAGCCCAGGAACCAGGCTTGCAATACCGAAGGAACTTCCGCAATCCAGGGCATCGCCACGGCATTGCCGGAAACATTCACAACAATCAGATTCTTATTGGCTTTTGCCAAAGCGGAGATGACATCATCCTGTGCATAAGGCAGGCCAAGACTCTTGCGGTCAGAATCTTCGCAATCCTGATTGTTGCTCTTATTCAGTCCGCCAATAAAGATAACATAATCAGCATCCGCAGCTACTTTTACGGCTTCGGCTATCAATTCTGCGGGCGTACGGTCGTCCTTCAGGTTCTGTCCCGTTACCACACCATTATACTCACCTGTCGCATCACCCACATAACCACGGGCGTAAATCACTTCCGCCTTATCGCCCACACGCTTCCGGATGCCATCCAACGGTGAAAGTTCACGTTGCACTTTCAAAGAGGAACTGCCACCGCCTACGGTCATCATCTTCACGGCATTCTCACCGATAACGGCAATCTTTTTCGCTTTATTCAGGTCGATGGGCAATACGCCACCGTTGTTTTGCAACAACACAATGCCCTCTTCACCAATGCGGCGTGCCGCCTCATAATGTTCGGGAGAAAGTATGGAACCTAAAGGACGGTTCGCATCCATCGTGGTGCGGAATGCCAGACGCAGGATGCGGCGCACCTTGTCGTCCAGTTCTTTCGTACCTACCTTGCCGGACTTAATACGTTCGAGATAAGGCATGGCCAGATAATAATTATCGTAAGCATTGCTATGCCCGTTGGAAAGGCCATCCGTCCAGCTGCCGAACTCCATATCGAGGCCGTTCGTAATAGCCTGGTCGGTATCGTGCGTACCGCCCCAGTCGGAAACGACTACGCCGTCGAAGCCCCATTCGCCTTTCAGAATATCGTTCAGCAGATATTGGTTGTGGCAGGCATGCTGGCCTTTATACAGATTGTAAGCACCCATAATAGACCACGTCTTGCCTTCCTGAACGGCTGCCTTGAAAGCAGGCAGATAGATTTCATAAAGGGCACGGTCGTCTACGATGACGTTGGTGGTGTGACGGTTGATTTCCTGATTGTTCAGCGCATAGTGTTTCACACAGGCAGCTACGCCATTCTGCTGCACGCCTTGCACGTAGGGAACCACCATACGGGAAGCCAGATAAGGGTCTTCGCCCATGTACTCAAAGTTACGTCCATTCAGCGGTGTACGGTAGATGTTGACTCCGGGGCCTAAAAGGACGGTCTTGTTGCGATAACGCGCTTCCTCACCGATGCTTTTTCCATAAAGCATGGACATATCGGGGTTCCAGGTAGCGGCCAAACAGGTCAAAGCCGGAAAAGCCACACAGGAGTCGTTGGTCCATCCTGCCTGATCCCATTCATCCCAAAGAACTTCGGGGCGGATGCCGTGGGGACCGTCTGTCATCCAGAATTCCGGAATGCCCAAGCGGGGCACGCCCGGACTGCTGAATTTACTTTGCGCATGCAGCATGGCCACCTTTTCTTCGATAGTCAGCCTTTTCAACGCATCTTCTACCCTTTCTTCAATAGGTTTGGCCGCATCCAGATAAGCTGGTTTCTGTTGCGCAAAAAGCGGGAGGGCAACAGCGAATGCCAAACCGAATAATACTTTCTTCATATTGATGTTTATTAATAAGTACTCAATCAAAATTAATTCGTAATATAAATGATAATTTAGCGGTGTAATTTACGGGGGTATCTCCATTATTTCATACCTAACGATTGTATATATCCTTCCTGCACCACGCAGTTCTTCAGTTTACATGCCTCGATAAAGTCCATCATTGCCTTGCGTGCCATCACCTGGTCGGGACGTGCATCGCGGATTTCCTTGTAGGAAGTACGGGGAGCCTCGGAGAAATAAACGATATTCGCCCAATTCTCCGGAGGAGTGATACCTACGAAACTGGAGCCATCCATCTTCTTATACGGCCAGAAAGTATAGCCGATATTATTTTCACGCATCGTCTGGCAGAAAGCGGCCTGCCATTCATCCGTGTTATGGCCTATTTCGCCCATATACATCGGCAGATTCACTTTGTCACGGAAATCAATAATACTCTGGATAGCTTCTTTTGTAGGCTCGCCCCCATAACGGTGACAGGTATACATGATCTTATCGTCAAACTTGGAGTCCTTGAACGGCTTGAAGTTACCGTTCCACTGCGAACCACCCAACAGGATAATATGGTTATTATCCACCTCACGGATAGCAGCAACACCCTTCTTATAGACATCCTCCAGCTTACCGTTCAGTTCTTCCATATTGGGGAAGTACGGGGCAATGGGCTCATTGAAAAGCTCATAACCGAGGATGACCGGCTCATTCTTATACCGGTCTGCAATCTTGCGCCAGATGTCGCAATACAATTGCTGACTCGTTTCGCTTTCAAACAGCCAGGGATATCCGTAACTATCGTCGATATTATCGCCAGTCTGTCCGCCTGGAGCATCGTGCATATCGAGAATCAGATAAAGGTCAGCTTCACGGCACCATTCCACCACACTGTCCACACGGGCAAAGCCATCCTGAGCCGTGGTCAGTCCCATAAAGTCCTCATCGGTGAAGAGTTTATAATGGAACGGGAGGCGGATAGTGTTCGCACCTGTGTTCTTGATGAACTGCACATCTTCACGGGTGATGTAATTGTCCTTAAACGCTTTCCAGAACTCAGCGGTAAAGTCAGGCCCCACCAGCTGGCTGAACATCTCGTTGATGAAACGGGGCGAGTTGGTCTTGCTGAACTTAAACATATACCCTTCCGGGTTCAGCCAGTTGCCCAGGTTAGTACCCATTATAAAGAGTTTTGTACCGTCGGGCTTAATCAGGTCTTGCCCTTGAATAGTTATAAACGCGGCAGGCTTCTCTGCCTTTTCTGCCTTTTCACCGCAACTGCCTAACATCAGGGAGGCGGCAAGGAGGGATGTACCCACTAAAATTGATTTGAACATGGTATTATAAATATAAGATTATTTCTTCCAGCGATAAGATGCCACAGCCTTGGCAGGCACTACACAATCCACACAGTTCTTTCCGTCCGTTACCGTCAGCCTGGCTTCAGAGGTTCCTTCATTCAACAGCACAAAAGCCACGGTTCCATCGGGATTTTCGAACGCAGAGTACATCAAGCCTTTCTCTGCCACGCCTTTGCTTTCGATACGGACTGCACCCGGTTTCACCACAGACGACAGGTGGCCGATGATATAATAATGGGAATTATAAGTCATCGTCCTGTAGTCTTCACGACTGATATCGACCGCACCGTAGCAGGTCTTACATCCTCCTTCACGCCAGGGACCACGCTCATTATCCAGCATCAGATTCCAGACAATAACGCCTTTACACCAGTTGTTTACCGTTCCGAGGGCTACTTCACGCATATCTTCCATCAGTCGTTTTTCAAGATTGCGCCCGTCATTCCACATACCGATAGAAGTTTCGGTGAAGATCAATTCCTTGTCCGGACGTTTCTGTCGGATATTGTTCAGTTCTTCGCGCCTGCCGCCATAATTGTGGTAAGCGGCTCCGGTGAGGAAGGCGGCGGCAACCTCATCATCGTAGATTTTGGCAGGGTATCCCTGCTGGTCGGGCATATTATCGTAGTTATAGTTATGGTCGAAAGCATAAATCTTCGTGTCCAGTCCGGCAGCTTTGAAGGCAGGGCCAAGGGCATCGCGCACAAAGGCGAGCTCTTCTTTCCAGCCCATGAATAAAGAAGCGGAATTGCCCCTGTTCAACGGCTCATTCTGCGGAGTGACGGAATAAATTTCAATCCCTTCTTCGCGGAATGCCTGTATCCATTTCACGAAATAAGCGGCATAATCCTGATAGTAATCCGGATTCAGTTGCCCGCTCGTCCAGGAGTCGAAAGGTTGTTTTTCCTTCAGATTGTTCACCTTCATCCATTTGGGACAAGTCCACGGAGAGCCCAGTATCTTTATGGCAGGATTAATGGCGAGAATATCTTTTAAGATAGGTATCACGTATTCTTTTTCTTCGGTCTGCAAGGCAAAGTTTTCGATACCTTTCGTATCGCAGCAGGTATATTCGCTCAGTGAGAAGTCGGAACAACCAATGGAGATACGGATATAGCTGAAGCCCAGCCCGTCTTTCTCGGAGAAAGTCTCGGTCAGGAACTTTGCCCGGTCGGCAGGAGCCATCTGCATCAGGTTGTAGCAGGTAGAGCCGGTGACAGCAGCACCGAAACCATCCATTTCCTGGTATTTTACAGCAGGGTTCAGAGTGACGACAGAAGCGAATGCAGGAGATTTGGAGAGCTTCTGAGTAGTGTGGTCAAAGCTCAGCCGACGGTCGGCAGTCGTAACGTACACGTCTGCTTTTTTCTTACCGGCCGCATCTTCGCCCAATGAAGCGGAATTCCCGGCAAAAGCCGTCATGGCGATGGATAAGCAGCATCCTAATAAAAGAGGTAGTTTCAAGTTCATGGTATGTTTTTCAGGGGTTAATTAATCGTCTCCAAAGGTAGACAAGATAAAGGCACCACGTAACCCCGTCTTGCTAATATGTGGATAAGATGAACCGACTCGTCCAGATAACACACTATAAAACAACATATTATATTTTAGCTGAGAAAGTAAAAAAGTGGATAGGCAGGAAGGGAATGACGTATGATTAGCGTATCTTCATCACATACATTTCAAAGTCATCGCGCGAAATACACGCCTTGTTCTTCACTTTAGCACGGTAATTATAAATGGTATTGACGGAATAGCGAAGAAACTCGGCTATCTGCGAACTATCATCAATGCCCAGGCGGATTAAGGCAAAGATACGCAACTCCGTGTTCAGCAGTTCGCCTTTGCGGAGCAGGATGCGCTCTTCCGGCTGCAACAGCCCGTTAAACTTTTCTACGAAATCGGGGAAAAGATGAAGGAAAGCCGTATCAAAGTTCGTGTACAGTTCTTTCAGGTCAGTATCGAGCACATCTCTTGAACGCACCATCTTCAACAGTTCCTCCGTCTGTCCGCCGGAAAGCTTCTTGTTGACCATGCGGCGGTAAGCATCCAGGCGGTCGATGTAAGCGGAACAGAGTTTCAGGAAACGGCCGATATATTCTTCCTTGATGTGATTGGACATTTGCAACTGCTCATTAGCTTGTTCCAGATGGCTGCGGGCAATGGAAAGATGTTTCATCTGCCGGTAAATCCAGATGACGGCCATAATAAGCAACAGGAACAGGATGCTAATCAACCAGAGGTAAAAGCGGAGGCGGTCATTCTGCCTCTCCTGCATGGCCTGATAGGTGAGGTCTATCAGAGACAGGATGCCTGCCGTCTGCAAACTGCGGCTACGGGCATTGTAATGGTTGGTTTCGCTCCACGAAAAACGAATATAACGGTAAGCCCGCTCAATATCTCCTTCTTCATAAAGCAATTGCGCCAGTGTCCACAGGGAAGCATGGTCGGTTATGGCGAGGCGGATATCCGTCAGCGCAGACAAGGCAAGATAATACTTCTCTTGTTCCCTGTCTCCCAAAAGACGATAGAGCAAGGAACGGTGATACGTTGCCAAAGCATATTCAGGAGTGTCGGAACGCACATTCGCCAGACGGGTATCATTAATCTTCAAGGCTTCTTCCAATTGTTTGGAAGCAGCGGCCTTCATCTCCAGCCGTTCCAGATAAAAGGCGGAAGCGGGAGAAAGAGCCTGTATCAACGAATCATTATAGCGTGCAAACAAGTCGTAATAACGTCTCCGCCGGAAAGTGTCCTGCGTATACATTCCCAATTCGTTGTACAAATGGCGGAAACATTCGTAATAATCGGGCAATAACCGGGCGGGGAGTTCAGAAGGGATTACTTTCTCCAAATCCTCGGAAGCCTCCTTATACATACCCGCCGCAGACATCAGGTGCGCACGCCGGATAAGGGTTTCATCCGCGGCCTCCCGGTCTTCGTGCCGCTGCGCCCAACACAGATTGCGGCTGAGATAATAGAGGGCGGAATCGCATATGTACGCTTTATATTCCTGATACATTTCCGCATTCAACCGAAAATAATCCGTTGCTTCCGCATCCGTCCGTGCCAACTGCTGCCTCAACGCCTCAATACGGGCTTCCCGCACCGCCACATAGTCTTTATGGTCAGCGATAGCCTCATCAAGGACCGCGGTCCATCCGTCCAAAGGAGGTATATCAGCCGGAGCCGACATTCCGCGAATGCCTGCCAAAGCCAGCCCTAAAAATATCAGCAGTTTTATCTTCATGGGGACAAATATAAAAAATTTGTTTCCTATATTTGCAGCATTAACCCCCAAATGTATCCAATAATGAAAAACTTAGCACCCCAACGAGTGGCAGCGGTCGATGTATTCCGCGCACTCACCATGTTCCTCATGCTCTTTGTGAACGACATCCCCGGTCTGAAAAACATCCCCCACTGGCTTAAACATGCCGAAATGAACGAAGATATGATGGGATTTTCCGACACTATTTTCCCCGCATTCTTGTTCTGCATGGGTATGTCCGTTTCTTTTGCCATACAGAACCGTTACCGGAAAGGTGATACTACTTTGCAGGTCATTGCGCACGTCTTCTGGCGCACAGTGGCACTGATTGCGATGGGACTGTTTTCGCTCAATTCGGGCGGCATCGAAGGAGGCCTCTCCCATCAATGGTTCACGATACTGATGGTTATCGGTTTCTTCCTGGTATGGGCGGTTTATCCGAAGGCCGAAGGTTCCAAAAAGCACCTTTTCACCGCGATGAAAGTCGTAGGAGTCGCACTGCTGGCATTCCTTGTACTGTATAAAGATTTAAACGGGAAACCTTTCCATCAAGGTTGGTGGGGCATACTGGGACTTATCGGTTGGACATACGTGGTTTGTGCCGGTATTTATCTGTTTACCCGCGAGAGTTTACGTAAGAATGTAATTGCGTGGCTGGTGGTTGTGTTGCTTGCCGTAATCAGCCATTCCAGCCTGATACCGCAGGAGTACGGATTGCGTGTCATCCTGCTGCCTTTCATCCCCAGCGATTGGACACTGCATGCATTCGGCATGTCGGGCGTGCTCACTTCGCTGTTGATGCAGAAATATGCCGACCGTGAACATCCGCGCAAGTTCATCACTATGCTTTGTGTGTTGGGTGTCGTCATGCTCATTGCCGCGCTTTGTTCGCATCCTTACTGGATTATCTCGAAGATACAGGCCACTCCGAGCTGGTTGTTCTATTGCCTTGCCGCATTCTTCCCGCTGTTCGGATTGTTCTATTGGCTGACGGATGTGAAAGGCAAAACGCCGTGGTTCGATATCATCAAACCCGCCGGAACTGCAACACTGACATGTTATATCATTCCTTATCTATGGTATTCCGTACAGCAGCTATTAGGTTTGTATTACCCCGAAGTGCTGAATGCCGGTACACCGGGTTTACTGCGTTCGCTCATATTCTCCCTCATCATCGTCCAACTGACCGGACTGCTGGTGAAGGCTAAAATAAAACTGAAAGTATAACTTTTAAGATTTATGTTAAAGTTACAAACTCCCAACAACGAAAACAAGGTGCTGCTCCATTCCTGTTGCGCACCTTGTTCTTCCGCCATTATCGAATGTCTACTTGCCAATGACATCCGACCTACCGTATTTTATTATAATCCCAATATCTATCCTCAGGAAGAGTACGGAATCCGGAAAGCCGAAGCCATCCGCTACGTCCAGGGTCTTGGACTCGACTTCATTGATGGTGACTATGATTATCAGTTGTGGCGTTTGTCCATGCAGGGTATGGAAAACGAACCCGAACGTGGCAGCCGTTGCCTGAAATGTTTCACCCACCGACTGACGGAGACTGCCCGGTATGCTTCAGAACACGGCTTCACCCTGTTCACCACTACCCTCGCCTCCTCCCGCTGGAAAAGCCTCGACCAGATAAATGAAGCGGGACGCCGTGCCTCCTCCCTCTATCCCGACACCACCTTCTGGGAACAGAACTGGCGAAAAGGAGGATTACAGGACCGGAGGAACCAGCTTCTCAAAGAACATGAATTTTATAACCAACAGTATTGCGGGTGCGAGTTCAGTATGCGCAGACTTTAATATGGAAAAACATGAAGAAATTTACTATCACACTGGCACTCTCTATCATCGCAGTGCTATTTGCCACCACTCCTTGCAACGCAAAAGGAAAAGCAAAACATGTCGTATTAATCGGTTTGGACGGATGGGGTGCTTACAGTGTACCTAAAGCCGACATGCCCAACGTCAAACAACTCATGGCCGACGGAGCCTATACGCTTGAGAAGCGTTCGGCCCTTCCCTCTTCCAGCGCCATCAACTGGGCTTCCATGTTCATGGGTGCCGGACCGGAGTTGCACGGGTATACACAATGGGGCTCCAAAACTCCCGAACTCCCTTCACGCGTACTCAATCAGCATGGCATATTCCCGACTGTCTTCCAACTATTGCGCGACGCACAGCCGGAAGCGGAAATCGGTTGCCTGTACGAATGGGACGGCATCAAATATCTTGTAGACACCCTTGCTTTAAGCCACTACGCCCAGGCTCCCGACTACAACAAGCATCCTGAAGCCCTGTGCACAATGGCGGAAACATATATCAAAGAGAAAAGACCCGCCTTACTCGCCGTATGTTTTGACAATCCCGACCACGTAGGCCACCAGGCTGGACACGATACTCCCGAATATTATGCCAAACTGAAAGAACTGGATACCTATGTAGCCCGCATTATCCAAGCCGTGAAAGACGCCGGTATGCTGAAAGAAACAATCTTCATCATCACAGCCGATCATGGCGGCATCGAAAAAGGTCATGGCGGCAAGACCATGAATGAGATGCAAACCCCTTTCATCATTTCCGGTAAAAACGTGAAGAAAAGCGGTGAATTCCACGAAAGCATGATGCAATATGACGTAGCCTCCACCATAGCTTATATCTTTGGATTAAAGCAACCGCAAGTCTGGATAGGGCGCCCGATGAAGCAAGTATTCAAGTAAGGGAATCAGCGGTAAATCAGCGTCGACAGATAATCTTCCGCAAACATCTCATTGGCCACTTCCAACAGAATCTCCGGAGTGAGTTTTTCAATACGTTGATAAACCGCTTCGGAGCTTTCGTATTTATTGTAGTGCAGGAAAGTCTTTGCCATACCGAGGGCATTGTTCTCATTATTATCCGAAGCCACCCCAATCTGGCCAATCAATTGCTTCTGTGCCGCAGCAAGCTGCTGGGAAGTCATCTTGACATCGCGCATCCGTTTCAACTCCTTCATCACCAGTCGCGTGCAGGTATCCACATCCTCTGGATCGCAACCAAAATAGGTGCAGAAAACACCGGTATCCGTATAGGAAGTCAGATTGGACTCTACATTATAGACAAGGCCACGGCGCTCGCGCAAAGCAACATTCAGACGGCTGTTCATTCCGGGACCGCCCAGAATATTATTCAGCAGATAAAGAGCCGTGCGCTTATCATCGTAAGCATTGTAACCGCGACTGCCTATCATGACGTGAGCCTGATGCGTATCTTTAGGCACAATAAGCCGTTCGGGGGTATAGAGGGGCGGTGGAGTGCGACGGTTATTCACCGTTACCGCCGATACATCGGCAAGAAGTTTCTCAGCCCAACGGACGATTTGCCTGAAGTCCAGATTTCCCCAAACAAAGAAAACCATATTCCCGGGATGGTAAAAGCGGGAGGTAAAAGCCGCAGCATCTTCGCTGCGAAAGGTTTTCAGCAATTCGGGATTACCCAAAATATTGCGCCCCAACGGATGCCCGCGGAAAATCAAATCCTCGAAATCATCAAAAATAAGCTCGGAAGGAGTATCTTCGTAAGACTGAATTTCGTCAATAATCACTTCCGTTTCCTTTTCAATTTCACGCTGCGGGAAAGTGGAGTGAAATACAATATCCGCCAGCAACTCGAACGCCCTTCCGAAATGTTCGGTCAGGAAAGCGGAATAAATCACAGTCTCCTCCTTATTGGTATAGGCATTCAGGTCGCCACCCACATTCTCCATGCGGTTGAGTATATGCCAGGCTTTCCGTTTCTGCGTGCCTTTAAAGATGAGATGTTCTACAAAATGCGCCATCCCCTGCTCATTCTCCAGCTCATCGCGCGTGCCTGCATCGACTGCAAAGCCACAATAAGCCACATTCGAGAGAGAAGGCTGGTGAATAATGCGCAAACCATTGGCAAGCGTATATTGATTATGCCCCGGCAAGGGGAAAGATACTAACTTCTTCATTCCGACGTTTAAAACTGATTGAGGGCGCAAAGATAGCGCAAACTGATGAACCCTGCCTATCTTCGCAAAGCAAAAATACAATAAAACTTATTGCCATTTATGGAAAATTGCAGATATTTGTAGGCTATAACCTAACTACTAACAAAAATAGTATAATGATTACATCCATTCAAGAGCTTTTGCAGAAAGAGGCACAAGCTGTGCTAAACATCCCCGTGACAGACGCTTACGAGCGTGCGGTAGAACTTATCGTAGAACAGATTCATCGGCGGAAAGGTAAACTGGTGACCTCAGGCATGGGAAAAGCAGGGCAAATTGCCATGAACATTGCTACAACGTTCTGTTCTACGGGCATCCCTTCCGTATTTCTGCATCCCAGCGAAGCACAACACGGCGATTTGGGTATCTTGCAGGAGAACGACTTACTACTGCTGATTTCCAACTCCGGGAAAACACGTGAAATCGTGGAACTCACACAATTGGCTCATAATTTGAACCCGGACCTCAAGTTTATTGTTATCACCGGAAACCCGGACAGCCCGTTGGCGCACGAATCCGATGTATGCCTCAGCACAGGAAAACCGAAGGAAGTTTGTGCACTGGGTATGACTCCCACCACTTCTACCACTGTAATGACGGTTATCGGTGATATTCTCGTGGTACAAGTAATGAAACAAACCGGATTTACCATCGGAGACTATTCTAAACGCCACCACGGTGGTTATCTGGGTGAAAAATCAAGAAAATTATGCGAAAAGTAATCGGTATAGGAGAAACCATCCTTGACATCATTTTCCGCGACGGGCAGCCGACCGCTGCCGTACCGGGCGGTTCAGTATTCAACGGCATCGTGTCATTGGCACGGGCAGGCGTTCCCGTCAGCTTCATCAGCGAGACGGGGAATGACCGGGTAGGCAATACCATCCTGCAATTCATGCGGGACAGCGGAATGTCCACCGACCATGTCAATGTGTTTCCCGACGGCAAATCTCCCGTATCACTGGCATACCTCAACGAACAGGGTGATGCGGAATACATCTTCTATAAAGACTACCCCAAACAACGCCTGGATGTGGTCTACCCTAAACTGGAAGAAGACGACATCGTTGTTTTCGGCTCATACTTCGCCCTGAATCCGGTGTTGCGCGAGAAGGTTCTGGATCTGCTGGAGCAGGCACGTGACAAGAAAGCGATTGTCTACTACGACCCCAACTTCCGCTCTTCGCACAAAGACGAGGCACTGAAACTGGCTCCGACTATCATCGAGAACCTGGAATATGCCGACATCGTGCGGGGGTCTGTCGAAGATTTCTTCTATATGTATAACCAGAGGGACGTAAACAAGCTGTATAAAGATAAAATCCACTTTTATTGCCCTAACTTCCTTTGCACCGCCGGAGCCAAAGAAATTTCGCTGCGTACGGACAACATCGTCAAGGACTACCCGATTTCTCCGCTGGAGGCAGTCAGCACCATCGGTGCAGGCGACAACTTCAATGCCGGCATCATCTACGGGTTGCTGAAGTACGATGTGCGGCATCGCGACCTGGGCAGAGTGAGCGAAGCTACATGGGATAAGATCATCCGGTGCGGAACTGAGTTTGCGGCAGACGTATGCCGGAGTTTCAACAATTCTATATCGACAGAATTTGCCCGGCAACTGCCTCCTGTTAACTAAATCCCCGTTAAAGGAGAAAAAACTCTGTGAAACTCTGCACCCGAGAGTAACAAAAGTCATCAGAATACATATCTTTGCACTATATGCCAGACAATCAAACTATGTATAGAAATCTGTTGAGTTTACTAACGTGTGTGTTGCTGCTACCGGCTTGTAGCGGCACAGCCCCTCATATTTCCGTTGTTTGCGAAGAAAATAATGTCGGAAACAGTATTGTAAAATGGGAGATAACTCCCCTTATCAAGGGGAATGTGAAAGTGTATGCTTCGACCGACCCGAACAACATTCCCGAAGATTCGCCTGTGGCTATGGCAAACATCGCCGACCAGCACATGACGATTGTCACCACAGACCCTGCGCGGCGTTATTATTACACACTTGTATTCAACGATAAATACCGTGTGAAGATTGCCACCCGCAATGTCAACATCCCCGGCATACAGAACTTCCGCGATCTGGGTGGCTATCCGTCTTATCCCACAAAGAAACGGTTGCGTTGGGGCATGCTTTACCGCTCGGCACAGATAGACAGCCTGGAATGCTATTCGCGCAGGGAACTGAAGAATATAGGTATAAAGACAATCGTCGACCTCCGGTCAGAATCGGAGCTGAAAGGCCATACCACCCTGCAACCGGGATTCAACGTAGTACATATCCCCATAAAGACAGGAGATATGGAAGATATTCTGAAAGGTATTCAGGAACAGAAGATAAAGAGCGATACCGTCTACCGCATGGTAGAGCGGATGAACCGCGAATTAGTGATGAATTACCACAAGGAATACCGTCAGATATTTGATATCCTGCTGGACAGCACCAATTACCCCATCGTCATCCATTGTTCTTCCGGCAAGGGACGCACGGGCATCGCTTCGGCACTGATACTCGCCTCTCTCCGCGTGAACAGCGACATCATCATGGAAGATTATCGCCTCAGCAATGATTACTTCAACATTCCCAGCGCTTCCAGCTATGCCTACAATCTGCCTGCACGCTCGCAAGAGGCCATCACCACCATCTACTCGGCAAGGGAAGATTTCCTAAACGCCGCCAAAGAGGAAATAGAACGCAGATACGGTGATGTAGATACCTATCTGCAGAGAGCCATCGGACTCAGCAAAGAGGAAATCAAAAAGTTGCAGAAGATTCTGCTGGTGAAGGACGAGTAAGTAAAAAACGCTTTCCGAAAGGAAAACTATATCACGAAAACAATAATTTTGATGTAGTAACCTCCGAATAAACAATAAGTCTGATGTTTATCTCAGCTTTTATTTCTATCTTTGCGGCCGAAATATAAAGATATACAAAGATTTAATGAAGAATTTTGAAGAGCTCGGTCTGTCGCCGGAGATACGCCGCGCCATTGAAGAGATGGGATATGAGTGTCCCATGCCGGTACAAGAGGAAGTGATTCCTTACCTTTTAGGAGAAAATAACGATGTTGTAGCACTTGCACAGACAGGAACAGGAAAAACAGCCGCATTCGGCCTGCCACTTATCCAGAAAATTAATGTAAAGAACCGGATTCCACAATCCCTTATACTTTGCCCTACACGCGAACTTTGCTTGCAGATTGCAGGTGATCTGAATGACTATTCCAAATACATCACCGGACTGCGGGTGCTGCCCGTATACGGCGGCTCATCCATCGACAGCCAAATACGCGCACTGAAACAAGGTGTACATATCATTGTTGCTACCCCGGGACGATTGCTCGACCTGATGGAGCGCAAGACCGTGTCACTCACCACCATCCAGAACGTAGTGATGGACGAGGCCGACGAAATGCTGAACATGGGATTCACCGACAGCATCAACGCCATTCTGGCCGACGTGCCGCAGGAGCGCAACACACTGTTGTTCTCCGCCACCATGAGCCCGGAGATAGCACGCATCTCCAAGAAGTACCTGCGTGATGCCAAAGAAATCACCATCGGACGGAAAAATGAAAGCACCAGCAACGTGAAGCATGTGGTCTTCACCGTTCATGCCAAAGATAAATACGCTGCCCTGAAACGCATCGTAGACTACTATCCGCAAATATACGGCATCATTTTCTGCCGTACACGAAAAGAGACGCAGGAGATTGCCGACAAACTGATGCAGGACGGTTATAACGCTGATTCACTACACGGAGAATTAAGCCAAGCACAACGTGATGCCGTTATGCAGAAATTCCGTATCCGCAACCTGCAAATCCTGGTTGCCACGGACGTTGCCGCCCGCGGACTGGATGTGGACGACCTGACACATGTCATCAATTATGGTTTGCCGGATGATACCGAAAGTTACACCCACCGCAGCGGACGTACGGGACGTGCCGGAAAGACGGGTACTTCCATCGCCATCATCAACCTGCGCGAAAAAGGCAAAATGCGTGAAATAGAACGGATCATCAGCAAGAAGTTTATTGCCGGTGAAATGCCTACCGGTAAGCAAATCTGCGAGAAACAGCTTCTGAAAGTGATCGATGATCTGGAAAAGGTGAAGGTGAACGAGGAAGATATGGCCGACTTCATGCCTGAAATATACCGTAAGTTGGACTGGTTGAGCAAAGAAGACCTGATCAAGCGCATGGTTTCTCATGAATTCAACCGCTTCTCAGAATATTACCGCAACCGCGAAGAAATAGAAATGCCTACCGACAGCCGTGGCGAACGCAACAGCAGAGGCGGCAGCGAACGCACCGGTGATCGCAGAAGCGGCAGCCGCAAAGCTGATCCGGGATTCACCCGCCTGTTCATCAATCTGGGTAAGATGGATAATTTCTTCCCAAATGAACTGATAGGGCTGCTGAACGGTAATACCCGCGGACGCATAGAGCTGGGACGTATTGACCTGATGAAAAACTTCTCATTCTTCGAAGTAGACGAGAAAGAGGCAGGTAACGTAGTGAAAGCCCTGAACCGTGCGAACTGGAACGGTCGTAAAGTGTCTGTAGAAATTGCCGGTGAAGAAGGCAAAGAAGCTCCCAAAGGCAGACGTAAGAGTGAAGGTGGCAGCAGCTACGGCAAGAAAGAGTTTGACGGCAAGAAGCGCAGCTTCAAAGACGAAAAGCGCAGTGATGCATCTGGAAAACGTAGCGATGCCCCCAGAAAAAGTAGAAGTAAATCTGAAAGTGCTCCGGCTGATAAAAAGAAAAGCAAACCAAGCCGCGAAGAGCGTGGCTATACCGGCGCTCGCGGTAAGAAAGACGATTGGAGACAGTTCTTTCAAGGCGACAATAAGGAGTTCCGTGATAAAGAACCCGATTTCAGCGAAGAAGGCTGGGCAAGACGGGCATCTAAAAAGAAATGATAACACAAGATTTCACCGACCTTCACAGGCCGGTGAAATCCCTGAACATCCAATCCAATGTTCTTATCTATTTTTGAATTCCGGATCATCCCTTTTGTAGGGCTACATTACAGATATCTACAAACAGGAACGGTCGGATCCAACAGTATTCCCTCCCAGCATCATCATGTAACTTATTCAGACTTCCAGGAAGACAAAAAACTCAGATAACAATCTCATCTACTCCCTATTCCTCTTTTCTTCATTATCACTCCAGTCTCTTTTTCCTTTTGCTCCGTCTCAAAAACCACTACGAGACCACTATGAGAGGATTTTTACAATGCCTGAAACAATTTTTATAATATCTGAAACATAACACGGATATATTTGCCTCGACAAATATTATTTCTAAATTAAAATTATGTTTTACATGAAAGACACAACAAGAATGTCAGTACCGCTTTTAAGGCAACTGATAATGTCAGCCATGTTTCTGGCAAGCACATTGAGTGTATGGGCCCAAGCGGGAAATCACGTAACAGGAAATGTGACGGATGTCACAGGTGAACCAATGACAGGAGTATCAGTGGTAGAAAAAGGAACCACCAATGGAGTGGTGACAGGACTGGACGGTAGCTTCCGGTTGAACGTAAAACAGGGTGCCATACTCCGTTTTTCTTTTATAGGGTATAAGGAACAGGAAATTCCGGCAGTAACAAATAGCATGATGAAGGTAGTCATGCAGGAAGACTTGGAACAACTGGAAGAAGTGGTCGTAGTAGGATATGGTACACAAAAACGTGCCAATCTGACCGGAGCCGTAGCAACAATGGACAGCAAGCAACTCGCTTCTATGCCTAACACCAGCATTGCAAACTCTTTGGCTGGTATGCTACCGGGACTAATCGCAACCAACAATACCGGTAAGCCAGGTTCCTCGGCCTCTATATCGATCCGCGGTAAAAGTACATGGGGAAACAATTCAGTGCTAACAGTAGTAGATGGTATTGTCAGAGACTTCAAAGACCTTGACGCCAACGAGGTGGAAAACATCACCATTCTGAAAGACGCCTCAGCCGGAGCCATCTATGGTGCCCGCGCAGCCAATGGAGTCATTCTGGTGACCACCAAACGCGGTATGTCGGGCAAGCCCCGTTTCTCCTACAATGGCCGCGTCGGAATGACGCAGCCTACACGCTTTCCGAGATTAATGAATGCCTACGAATATGCTTCCACCTACAACGACGGCTTACAGAACATGGGCATAAAAGATACCGACCCACGCTATTTCACCAACGAGCAGTTAGCATCGTATGCAGATGGATCGGTAGGTACAGACTGGTGGAAACTCTGTATGCAGGATTTCTCTTTCCAGCAGGCACACAATTTGACCGTAAATGGCGGAACAGATGCCGTAAAGTATTTCTTCTCTTTGGGATATACCGATCAGGAAGGCATGTTCCACGGTAGCGGATATACCCGTTATAATTTCCGTTCCAACGTAGATGCCACCATAACGAAATACCTGACAATCAGCGTTAACGTAGATGCTTACCTAAGCAAAGCAAAGGCAAGAGACTACTCGGAAGGCAAGATATTCGACAACATCATCCAGCAGCGCCCGTTTCTGACCGCCTATAACCAAACCACCGGACTGCCTATCAACACAACCGGAGAGCATCCGGGAGAAATGTTGAAAACAAAAGGGTATAACAATCACGACTATAACAACTTTTATGGCACGGTCTCTTTCAAGCATGAATTGCCTTTTGTACTAAAAGGCCTTTCTGTCTCCGGACTTGCTTCGTACAGAAAATACTACGATTTTCAGAAAACTTTCAGCGTTCCCTATACCACGTATGACTTCAATGACAACAATGAGGTTACAGGAACAAAGGTAAACGGTGCCGACGGGCTGGAAACTTCCTTGAAAGAGTACTTCGGACAGTCGCAGGAGATTACCTACAACCTCAGCCTGAACTATGCACAGAAATTCGGAAAGCACGATATAAACGTGCTACTGTTGACCGAAGGTTTTGTCAGCAATAAGGACAACCTCGAAGGCTATCGCACAAAATACAGCTCCGATGCAATCGACCAGTTGTTTGCCGGTGGAACGGACGAAATGTCTACTACCGGAACCGGCGGCGAAGATGCACGTTTGGGCTACGTGGGTCGTATCAACTACAACTATGCCGAACGCTATTTAGTAGAAGTTTCAGCTCGTTATGATGGTTCGGCCAACTTCCCGAAAGGAAAGCGTTTCGGATTTTTCCCTGCTTTCTCACTGGGATGGCGACTGTCCGAAGAAGAGTTCTGGAAAAACATGAACCTTGTCTTCGTAGACCAACTGAAACTGCGCGGTTCTTACGGACTGGTGGGAAATGACCGGGTGACTGCTTTCCAATATCTCGACAAGTACACCTACACCACGAAAGCCAATGCGTATGGTGCCATCTTCGACGGAAAACATCAACAGTCTATCCTATACGGAACTTATCCAAACTATGACATCACCTGGGAAAAGGCCAAAGTAATGAACCTCGGTCTGGACGCTATCCTGTGGAACGGCAAGCTCGGAGTGGAATTCGACTATTTCCGGAAGAAAACGGTGGATATCCTCAGAAGCCGTGTACGCTCCATCCCTGGAACCTTTGGCAGAAGCCTTCCGCACGAAAATTATGCACGTGTCGACAACCAAGGCTTCGAACTGATTCTGAGCCATCACAACCGTGTGGGTAAAGTAAATTACGGAGTACGGGGTAATGTGGCTTTCGCCAACAACAAAGCAGTAGTATTGGACGAAGCCGCCAATGCCGCCCCTTACGAACGATACATCGGCTATCCGCTGGACTACCGCACGGGACTGGTTGCTATGGGAATTTTCCAAACGGAAGAGGAAGTGGCCAACGCACCCTTGCAATACAACGACAAGACTGTGACGGTAGGTGATATCCGCTATGCCGACCTGAATGGCGATGGTGTAGTAAACGACTATGACAAGACTATCCTGTCATACAACCATGAGACACCGAAACTTACCTATGGTCTGTTCTTGAATGCAGACTGGAACGGATTCGACATTTCCGCATTGTTGCAAGGAGCCGCCAAAGTCAATGTGATGCTGAAAGATGAAGCACGTAACTTCTTCACTAACGGAGGATACTCCAACAACTATGCCTTCATGACCGATTACTGGACTCCGGAAAACAGAAATGCAGAATACCCAAGAGCATGGCTCGGAGCAAACTCGAACAACAACAGAGACTCTTCTTTCTGGCTGAAAGAAGCGGGATACTTACGTCTGAAATCACTCGAAGTAGGATATACGGTTCCGGGAATAGCCAAATCTGGAATTCAGAAGTTGAGAGTCTATGTCTCCGGAACCAATCTGCTGACTTGGTCGAAACTCAAACACTTTGACCCTGAAATGACAGAAGGAAGCGGATCTTACTATCCTCAACAGAGAACTTTCAATATCGGTGCATCTATAACATTTTAATTAATCCTTTGCAATTATGAATAGAATGAAATATATATTTTTATCGCTGTTTGCAGGTTTCCTCTGCACCTCCTGCGCAGACATGCTTGACGTCAAGGATTTGTCAAGTATGAGTGAAACATTTGTTTGGGAAGACGCAGCGCTTGCCAAGCAATTCCTGAACGAATTGTATGCCGACCGTCCTGGTTATGAAGCCAGCAATAACCCTTTCCTGAACAATATTACCGATGAGGGGCGCAACGGACATGCCAAAACCGGAGCCGATGATGTACTGCGAGGAGCATGGACTTCCTCTACATCTTTGGGCAACTGGATGGGCTTTTGGGTATATACTCAGGTACGGAAAGCCAATGAATACATCTACGGACTGGAGACGAAAGCCACATTCAACGAAGACACCCGGAAAGCCTATTTGGGGGAGGCTAAGTTTCTCCGTGCATTGCTCTATTTCGACATGGTGAAACGCTATGGAGGAGTACCTCTCATAGATAAACCCCAAGGACTGGAGGACAATTTGTTTGTTCCTCGCGCCACAATAGATGAGACCTTTGAGTTTATCTTGAAAGACCTCCAGACAGCCATTACCAATTTACCCCGCAGAAATGCAACAGAAGCCGGACGCGCCACGTTGGGTGCCGCCTGGGCATTACGCTCCCGGGTACTGCTCTATTGGGCAAGTCCGCTGTTCAACTCCGAAAACAAGATCCAGCGTTGGAAAGATGCAGCAGATGCAGCCTACGAAGTCATCAAACTGGCAAAAGCCGGCGACTACGAATTGTCTGAAGATCTCAATATTTGGCTGACCCGTGACAACCGTGAAACCATCTTCGAGAAACAATATCTGCTGGGATTCAAGGAACATGGCTGGGACGGAATGCACAAGCCTCTCTCCATTGCTCACAATGTGGGTACCAAGACTAATCCGACACAGGAGATGGTAGATGCTTTCCCAATGACAAACGGTCTGTTGCCTCATCAGGAAGGTTCGGGATACGATGACCAGAACCCGTATGCCGGACGTGACAAACGCTTCTATGCAGACATTGTCTATCATCTGAGTGACTACTGCGGACGTCTGCAGAACTGCTCGGTAGAGGGTGCAGATCTAGGCTTTGTGGATGCGTGCGGCACATCATTCTGCTCACATACCGGTTATTATATCCGTAAGGGTATTAACGAAAAAAACACCTTATACGACCGCCAAACGGGTTGTGACCAAAGTTTTATTGAAATCCGCTATGCGGAAGTACTGCTGAACTATGCAGAAGCACTGAATGAATACGAAGGTCCCAACGATGATGTATTTGAAGCATTGGATGCGGTGCGCCATCGGGCAGGCATCACTACAGATGTCAAAGATATCCTGGACGATGCAACAGATAAAGAGGAAGTCCGCAAACTTATCTACAACGAACGTCGCGTAGAATTGTGTTTCGAACAACATCGTTATTTCGATATCCGTCGCTGGAAAATAGCAAAAGAGGTGATGCATGGCAAGCGCATGCATGGAATGAGAATCACTGCCAAACGAGATGCGGACGGCAAACCGCTGACAGATGAAGAAGGTAACTACATTTGGAAGTATGACCCTGAAATGGACATAGACAAGTTTCTGGGTGGAGAAAACTTCAGTTGCGTCTTCGAAGATTATATGTATTGGATGCCGATCCCTTACAGCGAGCTGACTAAGAATCCGGCTTTAATTCAGAATCCTGAATGGTAAAGTAAAATTATATATTGAATTTTAATGAAAGAAGAAAATGAAGAAATATAGTTTCCATATACTGCTGGTTTTGCTTTCATTACTGGCAGGCGCATGTTACGATTATGATGATGTGACACACGAAATCGGTGAGGCTTCTGACCAAGCTTTCATCTCTAACATGAACGTGTATGATAAAGATATGAAAAGTGTACTGAAATCCAAAAACATTCCAGCTACCCAAGTAGGTAACGATGGTATCGAACGTTTCAAGGAGGCAAATGCAATGCCTGAAATCATACTGACAGTGAAGTCCGGAACCGATCTGTCATGCCTGATACTCACGGCTACCCTGTCATCGCAATCTTCCTACGCCAAGATCTCTCCCGTTATGGGGACACTGATGGATCTTAGCTCTCCACGTGAGTTTACGGTTACCTCGCAGAGCGGAAAGAATGTACTGAAATATAAGGTGACAGTAGAAACAGAGTAGAAACCGGAAAAATGCGGATGACACAGGCTTCATTATGCAACAGTATAGCCCCAACCTGTGCCGTCCGCAAATTTATATACTTTATAGATAACCCACTTATTCTCTACTTATGATAAATTTATCGAACCGGATGAAATCCGAATTTATGCATTTTCTTTTATTCTTGCTATTTCCGGTGATATCTCTTCCGCTGATGGCACAAACGGCTTCTCCACAGAAGGTAGCATGCGTAGGCAACAGCATAACCGCAGGTGTAGGGCTTCACGACCGCAACCACGACAGTTACCCGATGGTACTGGCACAAATGTTAGGGAAAGAATATGAAGTACGTAATTTCGGCGTGAGTGGTAGGACGATGGTACAGAAAGGGCAATCGTATATGAAAGAAAAGGCATTTGAAAAAGCTTTGGACTACCGCCCGGACATATTAATCGTGAAACTGGGCACCAACGACACCAATCCCCCTTATTGGAAATATAAAAATGATTACATGAATGACATGAACATACTGATACATGCTTTCAAAAAGAGAAATCCGGAAGTGAAAGTTTACCTTTGTTACCCGGTGGCAATCTATTCCGAACGGTTCCGTGAGCGCGAAGAGATACTTGTAAACGAACTTATTCCGATGATAGACAAAGTGGCAAAACAAAATGATGCAGAAACCATAGATTTACATACACCCACCCAGGATATTCCTGACGCCTTTTTCGATAACATTCATCCGAATGAGAAAGGAGCACGTATCATTGCCAGAGAAATATGCAAGGCATTGACAAGAAATGTAACTCGGTGTACAGAATAGAAACTGCAGGTTGTGTAAATTAAACTGTGTCATGCTCTATTCTCATTCAATCTCATCGGTCGGGGATCGGCCAGCGCCAAGGGGCGGTACCACCCCATAGCCGTCAGGCTAAGCTAGCTTATTAAATAAAAGGTAGGTATTCTTATCC